>Ga0228674_1001152_pt1 | contig 16229 bp, 12 predicted proteins | sample 1D_rmetaG_FD_189054 | JGI IMG/M metagenome (GOLD analysis project Ga0228674, IMG submission 189054) | Seawater microbial communities from Monterey Bay, California, United States - 1D_r | ecosystem: Environmental > Aquatic > Marine > Coastal | place: USA: California | collected 2016-09-26
CATGAAGCTGTACGACGTCTCCCAGCTGCCGGTGATGGACGGCGATCAGCTGGTCGGCATCGTCGACGAAAGCGACGTGCTGCTGCACGTCTATGGCGATGAAGCGCGCTTCCGCGACACCGTCGCCACCGCGATGGTCAGCAAGCTGGACCGGCTGGACGTGAAGTCGCCAATCGAGGCCCTGCTGCCAGTGTTCGACCGCGGCCAGGTGGCGATCGTGATGGACGGCAACAGCTTCCTGGGCCTGATCACCCGCATCGACCTGCTGAACTATCTGCGCCGTCGCGTGCAGTAAGCCGAAGATCCCTGTAGATCGTCACAGATCGCCACTGAATTCCGGTTTATCTGCGTCAAAGGTCGTTAAGGCCTCGCTGGTAGACTCCCGATCCTTTGACGGCGCCGCAGGTCGGCGCCATTCAGGAAACGACATGTCCCACTCCTCTTCGCCCGACCGGGCACTGGCCCTGGCCACCCTGGCCATCCACGGCGGCCAGTCGCCGGACCCGAGCACCGGCGCGGTGATGCCGCCGATCTACGCCACCTCGACCTATGCCCAGTCCAGCCCGGGCGAGCACCAGGGCTTCGAGTATTCGCGTACCCACAACCCGACCCGATTTGCCTACGAGCGTTGCGTGGCGTCGCTGGAAGGCGGCACCCGCGGCTTCGCCTTCGCTTCGGGCATGGCGGCCAGCTCCACCGTGATCGAACTGCTGGATGCCGGCAGCCACGTGGTGGCGATGGATGACATCTACGGCGGCAGCTTCCGCCTGTTCGAGCGCGTGCGCCGGCGCACCGCCGGGCTGGATTTCAGCTTTGTCGACCTGACCGATCTGGCTGCGTTCGAGGCATCGATCACGTCGAAGACGAAGATGGTCTGGATCGAGACCCCGACCAACCCGATGCTGAAGATCGTCGACATCGCGGCGGTCGCCGCCATCGCCAAGCGCCATGGCCTGATCGTGGTGGTGGACAACACCTTCGCCTCGCCGATGCTGCAGCGCCCGCTGGAACTGGGTGCCGATCTGGTCCTGCATTCGGCCACCAAGTACCTCAATGGCCACTCGGACATGGTCGGTGGCATGGTCGTGGTGGGCGACAACGCCGAACTGGCCGAGCAGATGGCCTTCCTGCAGAACTCGGTGGGGGGCGTGCAGGGCCCGTTCGACAGCTTCCTGGCCCTGCGTGGCCTGAAAACCCTGCCGCTGCGCATGAAGGCGCACTGTGCCAACGCGCTGGCGCTGGCGCAGTGGCTGGAAAAGCACCCGGCGGTGGAGAAGGTGATCTACCCGGGGCTGCCGTCGCATCCGCAGCACGAACTCGCCGGCAAGCAGATGGCCGGCTACGGCGGCATCGTCTCGATCGTGCTCAAGGGCGGTTTCGAGGCGGCCAAGCGTTTCTGCGAGAAGACCGAGCTGTTCACCCTGGCCGAGTCGCTGGGCGGCGTGGAGAGCCTGGTCAACCACCCGGCGGTGATGACGCATGCCTCGATCCCGGTCGCGCGCCGCGAACAGCTGGGCATCAGTGACGCGCTGGTGCGGTTGAGCGTGGGTGTTGAAGAGCTGGGGGATCTGCAGGTGGATCTGGAAAGGGCACTGGCGCCGGTGGGCGGGACTTCAAGGAACGGACGTTGAACAACCGGAATGCCAGGGAATCGGCTTCGCCGCTCGCGCTCGCGCGCAGCGTGGCCCGCAATCGTGACCTGCTCAAGGGCTTGGTCGCGCGTGAAGTGGTGGGGCGCTACCGCGGATCGGTGATGGGCCTGCTGTGGTCCTTCTTCAACCCGATCCTGATGCTGGCCGTCTACACCTTCGTCTTCAGCTACGTATTCAAGGCCCGCTGGAGCGGCGGCGACGGTTCCAAGACCGAGTTCGCGCTGGTCCTGTTCGCCGGCCTCATGGTCTTTAACATGTTCGCCGAATGCTGCAACCGGGCCCCGCTGCTGGTGACTGGCAACGCAGGCTACGTGAAGAAGGTGGTGTTCCCGCTGGAAATCCTGCCGATCGTGTCTCTTGGTTCGAGCCTGTTCCACCTGCTGGTGAGCCTGGTGGTGTGGTTGGTCTTCTACGCCGTGTTCGTCGGCATGCCGCCGGCCACAGCGCTGTTCCTGCCGCTGGCGGTGCTGCCTCTGGTGCTGATGACGCTGGGCTTCTCGTGGGTGCTGGCCTCGCTGGGCGTGTACTTGCGCGACGTGGCTCAGGTGATCGGCGTGGTCACCCTGGTTCTGATGTACCTGTCGCCTATCTTCTATCCAGTCTCGATCATGCCCGAACAGTACCGCCCCTTCATGAACATCAGTCCGCTCACCTCCACCGTCGAGCAGGTGCGCAACGTGCTGATGTGGGGCAAGGGCCTGGATTGGGGCACATGGTCGATCTCCATGGCCGTGGGCGTTATGCTGGCCTGGCTGGGCTTTGCGTGGTTCCAGAAGACGCGCAGGGGGTTCGCCGATGTCCTCTGAACCGGCCATCACCGTCTCGGGCATCTCCAAGTGCTTCGAGATGTACAACTCGCCGCGCGACCGCCTGCGCCAGTTCTTCGCGCCCAAGGGACGCAAGTACTACAAGGAATTCTGGGCGCTCGACGATGTCTCCTTCAGCGTGGCACCGGGGGAGACTATTGGCATCCTCGGCCGCAACGGCGGCGGCAAAAGTACGTTGCTGCAGATCATCGCCGGCACCCTTTCGCCAACACGTGGCGAAGTGACGGTCAATGGCCTGCTGGCCGCACTGCTGGAACTGGGCTCTGGCTTCAACCCGGATTTCACCGGCCGCGAAAACGTCTACCTCAATGGCGCGGTGCTAGGCTTCACTCGCGAGCAGATGGAAGATCGCTTCGCGGCGATCGAAGCCTTCGCCGATATCGGCGAACACATCGACCAGCCAGTGCGCACCTACTCCAGCGGCATGTACGTGCGGCTGGCGTTCGCGGTGCAGGCCTGCGTGGAACCTCAGGTGCTGATCGTCGACGAAGCGCTGTCGGTCGGTGACGAGAAGTTCCAGCGCAAGTGCTATGACTACATCGAAGGCCTGCGCGCCAAGGGCTGCGCGATTCTGATCGTCACCCACGCCACCTCCACGGTGGAGAAGTTCTGCCAGCGCGCCGTGCTGCTGCACAAGGGGCGCCTGCACGGCATCGGTGAGGCCAATGCGATCATCGACCAGTACCACGCGCTGTTGTACTCGGATGAGAAGGCATACCTGCGCTATGTCAACTCCGAGGCCGCTGAGGCTGCCGCAACTGCAGCGCAAAGCGTGGCCCTGCCTCAGATCATCGAGCCGGTCATTGACGTTCCGGTAACGCAGGAGGTGCTCGGCGAGGTGGCCGATCCGCTGGTTGTCGATGAGCTGGCAGATGCCGAAGCCATAGGGATGGAGCCCATCGCGGAGATTGCCCCTCCCGACGCTACGGCCGTGGTGCTGGCCACTGAAGGCGAGGGCAGGCTGCGCGCCTACATTGAGAACTGGGCTGCGCTTGATGCAGCCGGAGAGCGCTGCGAAGTTTTCATGACCGGCGAGCGGGTCACGTTGGTGGCCCGCGTCAGGGCCTTTGACGAAATCGAAGAAATGCAGTTCGGCCTGCTCCTGCGCACTGTTGAAGGTGTTTCCGCATTTGGCAGCAGTACCATGTACCACCAGGCCAACTTGATTGGAGTACACGCAGGTGAGACATGTGAAGTCCGATTCAATATTGATCTGGCGCTGTGCGAGGGGACATATTTTGTCACCTTGGCGTTGGCAGAGGCGATCAGCCACGCCGATATGGCCTATCTGGACCGCAAGACCGACGTGATCATCCTGAAGGTGCGGGCGCCGCGCGCGAAGGGAACTGGCATTGCCGCACTTCCGGTGGATGTGAGCTTTACCCGGCTTGGCTGAGATTGCGCAGCCTGCTCCACACCGCCCGCATCGGAGATCAAATGGAAAAGTCATTGCTGCTTGTCACCGAGGCTTTCGAGCTTGGCGGTGTCGAAACCTACATCCGCTGTGAGATTGAGCAGTTGGTGCGACAAGGGTGGCGGGTCCATTTCGCATGTGGACGGCGCTTCTCATCTGCAATACTGCCGAGCGGTCTTGCATCGGCAACGACCGGGCTGCCACTTGGGCCTGAGGCGTCCATCAGCGACTTCTTGGATGCCGTCGACCAACTGGTCGATCTGGTCCGGCGTGAGGGGGTGTCGGTGATCCACGCTCACCCGTTCACGTCGCTGGTGCCGGCGATGGCGGCATCGTCGGTCCTGGGCATTCCGTGCGTGGCGACACTCCACGGTCCCAGTTCAGTGTCAGGCAGCTACGGAGCTGCGTATGACTTCATGATGGCGTCGCTGGTGCTTCCCTCCGCCAGCCACGTATCGGCTGTTTCGGGCGAGGTCGCCGCCTTGGCGGAGCCCTATGTTGTGTCGGGACGGCTGTCCGTTCTTCCCAATGCCGTGCCTGCCGTCATAGCAAGCACCAGCCAGGAGCGCAGTGACCGTTGGCTGGCCGTATCACGACTGGATCCGGCCAAGGCAGAGGGCGTCATTCACTTCGCGCGTTCGGCCGCGGAAATTGGATTGCCGGGTGTTGATATCTGTGGCGATGGCGTGGCCATCACCAGGGTGAAGGAGGCACTTGCCGACCTGATCGAGAGCGGATTCGTCAGGCTGCTTGGCCCGTCGGCAGATGCTTCCTCCCTGATGCAGGCTTACGCCGGTGTCGCTGGCATGGGCCGAGTGGCGCTGGAAGGCGTTGCAGCAGGGGTGCCGGTAGTGCTGGTTGGCTACGATGGGGTGAAAGGGCTGCTCGGCCCGGAGTTGTACGCGGACGCCGTGCACACCAATCTCTCCGGTCGCGGGCTTGGAACCGTGAGTTCCGCCGAACTGGGTGCCCAGCTCCAGCGTCGTGATGCCCAGGATACTGCGGCATTCTCGCGCCAGCTGCTCGTCGACCATGATGCCGTTGCGCTATGGGAGCGGTTTGCCAGGAGCCTGCCGGAACTGCTCCCCGCACGCTCGGTGATCTTGGAAGCCTACGTGGTGCAGCTGCGTGCCATGTACCCCGACTCGGATGCGTCCGCTTACTGGTCGCGTGAAGTGATGGACGCGATGTCTCGCGTCGTCGCGTCCCCATTGGTCATGGGTACTCCCATCGTCCCGGCGTTCACCATCTTTTCCCAGGCATTTACGCGTTCCATTGTCGAGCAGCAGGGCATCGCGACGCGCCACAGCGTCGAGCAGATTTCTGCGCCCGCTATTGAGATTGCGCGGAGCGACGCGCTTCTTACCGAGATGCAGGACTGGATGGCGCGGCTGGATGCCCGGCTCGGGAGTCTTGCCGAGGCCGGCGGCGCTGCCGACTCCTCGCTCCGCCTGGCCCTGGGACGGGAGATGCAGCGTGCGCTCGATCTGCTCAGGCCCGACGTTGCAGGGCTTGCGGATGAACTGCATGAGATGGAGAGCCGGGTATCGGCCGGCTACCGGCAGACGCTCGAACTGGAGGTCCAGCGTGCATTGGATGTCCTTCGGCCCGATATGCGGGAAATGAACAACCAGCTGCACGACGTTGCCGCTAGAATGGCGGCCGATCATCGGCACGAGTCCACTCGCATCCGTGAAGCGATGCATGTCGGTGCGGGCCGCCTGATGGATGGCCTGCGCGAGCATATTGTTGCAGAAATCGAGGCGATTCATCGTCATCAAAGCCAGGTTTCGAACGATCTGCGGGTAGAGCTGCGCGCCGAATTCGAAACGCTGCGGCAAGCCGCACGGCACGAATCACAGATACACACCGAACTTGTTGGGCGGGAGATGTCAGCGATACGCGACACCATCCGTCAGCAGACTATTGCGAGTACGGGCGAATTCCGCCGCGAGTCTCGCTTGGCTTTCAATGAAGCAATCAGGGGTATTGAAGTAAACATGGAACAAGCGATCAAGGGAATGGAAACCTCCATCCGGCAGGATCTTGCCAACGTCGCTGGGGGCATGGATCTGCATGCGGCGATGAATCGGGATATTACCGAGCTGCATCAGCGTGTGCTGGATCTGGAGCAGGAACTCGTCGAGGTGTACGGCAGCTCCTCCTGGGTGCTCACGCGCCCCATCCGTGTTCTCAAGCGTCTGATCCTCGAGCCACGGGCGACATGGCACCTGATCCGTCAGGCCATCGTCAGCGACTCCACCGGTGACGGCACTGCTGGCGTGCCCGCGCGGCGCTCCGGACGCCTGAGCCGGGCGTGGAACTTCATCCGCCGTTCGGCACGCACCGGCCGTATTGATCCTGCCGACAAGGCGCGCCTGATCGGCATGATCCGGTCCAACTACAACACCGTGTTGACCACCCTGAAGATCGAGGTGCCACGCCCTGCGCTTGCCGAGCCGGTGCTGGAGGACGTGTTCGTGTGGGCGGTGATCGACTGGCATTTCCGCATGCAGCGTCCCCAGCATCTGGCTGCTGCGATGGCCGGCAAGGGGCACCGTGTCTTCTACATCTCCAACAACTTCGCGGACTCTGCCGAGCCCGGTTTCACCGTCGAGGCACTGGATACGGAAGGACGGCTGTTCCAGGTCAATCTCAACCTGGCCGGCTCACCGCAGATCTACTTCGATGTTGCGACTGGCGAACAGGTCCAGGCTCTCCAGGCCAGCATGGGCGAATTGCTGCGCTGGACGGGTAGCACGCGTTCCATCTCGCTGGTGCAGCACCCGTTCTGGCTGCAGCCTGCACAGAGCCTGCCCAACATGCGCCTGGTGTATGACTGCATGGATCACCACGGTGGCTTCGAGGACAACGCGGAGAGCGTTCTGGCCGGCGAACGCGCACTGGTGGAGAGCGCAGACCTGCTGATCGTCACGTCGCAGTGGCTGTATGAAGAGATGCAGGACAAATCGTCCAATATCGCCATGATCCGCAATGCGACCGAGTACGAACACTTCTGCGAGCGTCCGGAGCAGGTGTTCGTCGATGCCGCTGGCCGCCGGATCATCGGTTACTACGGTGCAATTGCCGAATGGTTCGACGTGGAGCTGGTGCGCCGTGTTGCCGAGGATCATCCGCAGGACCTGATCTTGCTGGTCGGGCGCGATACCGCAGGCGCTGCTGAACGGCTCACCGGCGTTGCCAACGTACAGTTTGTGGGTGAGGTGCCGTACAAGGAGCTGCCCTACTGGCTGCATGCGTTTGATGTCTGCCTGTTGCCGTTCCGGGTGATCCCGCTGACCTTGGCCACCAATCCGGTGAAGGTGTACGAGTACCTGAGCGCAGGCAAGCCCACGGTGTCGGTGGATTTGCCGGAAATGTCGCAGTTCGAAGGGCTGGTCCGGCTCGCAACGGCGCCGGCCCAGTTCTCCGAGCAGGTTTCGCTGGCCCTCCAGCCCGCTGACATGCATACCGATGCGGTGCATGCGCGGCAGCGCTTCGCACGGCAGCAGACGTGGGCGCATCGCGCTGTCGACCTGGATGCGGCGCTTGTGCAGATCGAGGAACCGAGGGTCAGCGTCATTGTGCTGTGCTACAACAATCTCGAATTCACCCAGGCCTGCCTGCACAGCCTGGACCTTTACAGCGACTACCCGAATCTGGAGATCATTGCAGTCGACAACGCCTCAAGCGACGGTACGCCGGAGTTCCTTGCCGACTGGGCAGCCGGTGCGGAGAATCGAATCTTCATCCGCAACGATTCCAACCTGGGCTTCTCGGCCGGCAACAATGTCGGTCTGAGCGCGGCCACGGGAGAGTATCTTGTGGTGCTCAACAACGATACCTATGTCACTCCTGGCTGGGTCCGCGGCATGGTTCGTCATCTGAAGCGCAATCCTGAAGCAGGGTTGATCGGGCCGGTGACCAACAACATCGGCAATGAAGCACGTATCGAGATCCACTACGCGACGATGGATGAGATGATCGAGCGCGCAAGCGAGCATACCCGCCGTCATCCTGGCATGGCCTTCGAGCTCACCACCGCGGCATTCTTCTGTGTGATGATGACGCGCAAAGCGTACGAGCGTGTCGGGCCGATGGACGAGAACTTCGGAGTTGGTTTCTTCGAAGACGATGACTACTGCCGTCGGCTGTCACTGGAAGGCTTCAGCATCCTCTGTGCCGATGATGTGTTCGTGCATCACCATCTTTCGGCGAGCTTCAACAAGCTCAAGAGCGATGCCAAACAGGTGTTGTTCGAAAAGAACAAGGCCATCTATGAGGCGAAATGGGGGCCGTGGGTGCCGCACGTATACCGCGAACGTGACCGCCACTAACCCGGGTGCCTGAGTGGATGCCCGCTCCTGCGTGACGCGGAGCGGACATCCACCGTGTCAGATGCGGCGTACCCGTTCCACGATGCGGGCAGACGCCTTCCCGTCCCCGTAAGGATTATGGGCCCGTGACATCTCCGCATAGGCGGCCGGGTCGTCAAGCAGGCGCGTTGCCTCTGCGACAATCCGCTGTGCATCAGTGCCTACCAGGCGCACTGTACCGGCATCCACCGCTTCCGGACGCTCGGTGGTGTCGCGCATCACCAAGACCGGCTTGCCCAGTGAGGGCGCTTCTTCCTGCACGCCACCTGAGTCGGTGATGATCAGGCTGGCGCGCGACATCAGGTACACGAACGGCAGATAATCCTGCGGGTCGATCAGGACCACATTGTCGGCGCCTGCCAGAATCCGGTTTACCGGCTCCTGTACATTCGGATTCAGGTGGACGGGGTATACAACCTGCACGTCACCCCGTTGGGCCAATGCCTTCAACGCATGGCATATCTGTTCAAATCCGTCGCCGAAGTTCTCGCGGCGGTGTCCGGTGACCAGCACCAGCCGGCGGGTCGGATCCAGGAAGGGCAACTGCTCGCCCAGACGGCTGGCCAGGGCGTCATCGCTTTCGATGCGCTCCACCACGTCCAGCAGGGCATCGATGACCGTGTTGCCGGTGATCTCGATGACATCATCCTGGATGCCTTCCCGAGCCAGATTCGCCCGCGACCGCTCCGTGGGTGCGAAATGCAGGCTGCTCAGCGGTGCGGTGAGGCAGCGGTTGGCTTCTTCCGGCCAAGGAGCCCAGATGTCGCCGGTGCGAAGGCCTGCTTCCACGTGACCAACTTTGACCTTGTTGTAGAACGCGGCGAGCGCGGTAGCCAGCGTGGTCGACGTATCGCCATGTACCAGGACGATATCGGGTGCGTGGCGTGCGATGACGTCGCTCATCCCGGTGAGGATGCGGGCGAAGAGTCCAGACAGGGTCTGGCCAGGCTGCATGACGTCCAGGTCCTCGTCCGGCACGATTCCGAACAGGTCAAGTACCTGGTCAAGCATCTGCCGGTGTTGGGCGGTGACTGCCACGACCACGTCCATGGTGCCATCTCTTTCGAATGCTTCCACCACCGGTGCCATTTTGATGGCCTCGGGGCGGGTGCCGAAGGCAACCAGCACTTTCTTGCGTTGTTCCGTCATATCGGCGAATTCAGCCATTCCTCGGGTCGAACTGCATTCTAGCGTTTCGCGGTCGGCGTGGCGTCGCCAGCCTGAACAAGCCGGCATGAATGAAACCAAAGAAAAAGGGGCCTTTCGGCCCCTTCTTCGTGACAACCCGGTTCAGTCACTCGATGACGAAATCGACCTTCTCACTGGTCAGCAGTTCGCCATTTTCGCCGATCCGGATTTCCAGCGGGTAGGTACCCGGCGTGGCGAGCAGCGATGCCGGCAGCGTGCCTGTGGCGGTGACACCGGAAACCGCAGCATTTTCAAGCTGTTGGCCATTCAGCCACAGCGATGCCTGGTAACCTTCCAGCGAACGGTCAGCCGTAGCCCACACATCCACGCGCGCGTCGGATGCCGTCGAAGCCTTGGCGGTGGTCGGGCCATAGCCCACGATCTTCAAGCCGGTCAGGGCGTCGATAGGCTTTGCTGCGGGCGTAGCCGCCTCCGCGACAGGTGCAGAGGCTTCGGCCTTGGCGGCCTCGCTTTCAGCGTTCTGCGGCGGTGAACAGGCGGCCAGCGCCAAGGTGCCGGCAATGGCGGCGACGAACATCCAGTGCGTCTTGCGAGTGATGCTCATAAGTCCTGAATTTGGTTTTTAGTGAGTAACCGGGGGGAAAGCCCGCGAGGATCTCAAATGATCCATGCGACTTCATGTATGACGAGCGCTTGTATATGCTACCTGGTCGAAGAGCCGCATGTAGCCAGCGCGCTCAGAGCTGATGATGGGGTATAACGTGGACGCAGGCAAGACGGTGGTGATTGCAGGCATGTTGGCGCTCGCTGGGTGTCAGCGCCCGGCGGCTGATGGTTCGGCCGTACCGTACAAGATTGTCGAAGATCGCGCCAGGGGCGATGCCTGCCTGCTCTGCGTGGCCCCCTTGCCGGACGTGCCGTGTGCCGATGGGCAGGCTGCTGAAGTCCGCTGGACGGTTCCGGAGAAGAATGCGGCTCAGGGAGTCAATGTGCAGATTGTGCGCAAAGGCGGCGCACGTGAGGATCTGGCTCATGGGCCGAGGTCGGGGCAGGTGTTGGTGCAGCCCAAGCTTCAGCCGGGTGACAGGATTCTGGTCCAGAACGCCGACAATGGTAAAGACCTTTTCTTTACCCGGGTAACGGAGCCTGTTGGCTGCGCCATGCAGAAGTGATACTGCTTGGCGCAGCCGGTTCAGGGTCCGGCGACAATCTCGGCGGGTCCTGGATCGCGTTGCAGCGCTTCCATCGAGTAACGCTTCAGCATGACGGGTGAGTACGCATTCAACCGATACTTTCGGAGCAGTTCAATCGAGCGGATCTGCTCCCTGCGATCCGCTTGGCAGATGACCAGGACCGGCGAGCAGTTCGCTAGGTGTACGCTTGGATCACGGCCGAGCAAGATGATCTGTCGACCCACATTGTTACCGTAGGCCTGCACATATTTGGCACCATGCCAGGTCGCCCATGAGAGCGGCAACTGGAGCAGGATTAGCGCAGCCAGGCCGATGCTGACCAACCGGTGCTGGGCGCGTTGCCACGTGGGCCAGCGACTGCCTGCTGCCATAAGGGCCAGTGCCACGGTACCCAGCTGGTACATCATCAGATAACGCTGCTGGTAGACGTAATCCGTGCCGAATACCGGCACGCGGGTGACGACGATTCCTGCGGCGGCGCCGTAGCAGAAGAGCATCATCGCTACGGCGAGGAACTGGGTCTGGTTCCAGCGATCAAGGGCTGCGCGCCACCAGAACCAGACATGGGCAAGAATTACGCAGATAGCGAGCGCGCGATGGGGAATGTCCGGATTCGTGAACAGACGGGTGAGCAGGCCATCACGATCGGACACCGTCAATGCCGCTAGCCCAAGGACCATGTTCAACAGTTTCCGCCATCCTTGGCTGAGAAGCGCAGGAGCCAGCGAAGGACCGCCCGCGCTCGTAGTCAAGTTGGCATGAAAGTACAGGCTGCTGGCAAGCCGGTAGGCCACCACGCTTCCCACGATGACAGCGAGTGCGGCGGCGACTGCCCGCCAGCCTCGACCCCGCTCTTTGGCCGCCCACATCAGAAGCGTCAGAATGACACTGAGTGCTGCGATGACGGCCGTGTTGTCCATGGTGAAGGCAACCAATGGCGCAACCAGCAGCAACGGCAGCCAGCGGCGGCGATCCACCGCATGCCAGCTGGTCAAGGCCAACGCAACCAGCACCAATGGGGCGAGGTAACCCAGCGTCACCAAGGACCAGCTGTAAACCATGCCGCCGCTGAGCGAGACGAAGCTCGCGGCAGTGGCAACGGCGGGCAGCACCCACCAGTATCCATGCGTTCGGTTGTCATGCCGAATTGCGAGAAACATCGCTATCCAGGCCACGCTGGCTATGGCGAGGCCGATATAGGACTCCACCACGAAGTCGAGCGCGAAATGATCCGCGTTCCAGAGCAGCAGCAGTTTGTGGATGGGCTGGGCGTGGTCATCCACGCTTCGCTTCATGTACAGATCCTGCAGCGTCACGCCACCGTTGTAATACTTCTGCAGGAATCCGTCGACGAAATACCAGCCGTCAGAGGTGACAAACGGGATTCCCGCATAGGAAATGTACATAGCGGCGTTGGCGAACGCGACCATGGCCAAGAGCAGGACGACTGCGCTGGGCCAATCCAACACGCCCCGCATGCACTCGCTGGCGCCCTTTTTCATCATCGTCCCGCCAGTGCCTGGTCCGCTGCAGCGAAGATCGCGGGAAGATGGTCCTCCACGCCAAGCCAGAGCGGCATCCGGACCAGACGATCGGAGATGTCGTCGGTGACCGCCATCGAAGATCCGGTACGCCCGATCGCTTGGCCTGCCGGAGATGAGTGCAGCGGGATGTAGTGGAACACCGCCTGCACACCTTGCTCGCGCAGGGTCGCGATGAAATGGGTACGTGCCTCCAGGCTGGGCAGCAGCATGTAGTACATGTGAGCGTTGTGCGTGCAGTGCGGGGGAATCACCGGGCGCCGCAGCCGGCCAGCCTGCTCGTGCTGCTGCGCCCATGCATGGTACTGATCCCAGATGGCCAGGCGCCGCTGCGTGATCTGCTCGGCCTGCTGCATCTGCGCGGACAGGAATGCAGCGGTGATCTCGCCAGGCAGGTATGACGAGCCGACATCCACCCAGGTGTACTTGTCCACCTGGCCGCGGAAGAAGCGACTGCGGTTGGTCCCTTTTTCGCGGATGATCTCGGCCGCTTCGCCGAACTCGTCGTCGCGGCAGAGCAGTGCGCCGCCTTCACCGGAGATGATGTTCTTTGTCTCGTGGAAGCTGAAGGCGCCCAGGTCGCCGATGCTACCCAGCGGGCGACCCCTATAACTGGACATGATGCCCTGCGCTGCATCTTCCACCACTCGAAGGCCGTGGCGCCGCGCAGTCGCCATGATCTCGTCCATCTCGCACGAGACGCCGGCGTAATGCACGACGCAGATGGCCTTCGTCTTCTCGGTGATGGCCTGCTCAATCAATGATTCGTCGATGTTGAGTGTATCTTCACGCACATCCACGAACACAGGAACGGCCCCGCGCAGAGCGAACGCGCTCGCTGTCGATACGAAGGTGAAGGACGGCATGATGACTTCATCGCCGGGTTCCAGTCTGAGCAACAGTGCAGCCATCTCCAGCGCAGCGGTGCATGAATGAGTCAGCAGTGCGGCTTTCGCGTTGGTCTTTTCGCGCAACCAGGCGTGGCACTCCTTGGTGAACGGACCGTCACCGGAGAGATGACCATTCTGATGTGCTTGCGCGATGGAGGAGAGTTCCGTGCCGGTCATGAACGGACGATTGAAGCGGATCATATAAACGCCTTTGAATGACAGAGCCGTTGAGGCAATCAGCCCTGGCTGAGAATGATGAGGCCGAGCACCACGGTCGCCAGGCCGACACCCTTGGCAACGGTGAACGACTCGCCGAACAGCGGAACTGCAGCGATGCACACAAGAAGAAAATTGAGCGCCATGAACGGGTAGGCTTTGCTCAACTCCAGGCGGGAGACGGCCAGCATCCAGCAAAGCGATGCTGCGAACGCGGCAACGAATGCCGATATGATCCACGGCTGAAGAAGCAGCTGCAGTACACCGGGAAGGCGCGAGAGCAGTCCCTCGGTTGCCGGCCTGAAAAGATTGGCCTGCCATTTGATGACCAGCTGGCCGTAGCTGGTCAGTACGATGGTCATCGCCACCATTGACCAAGCAAAAGGATTGTTCATCGGCTTGGTGCTCCGGCTCGCAGTCTGCGGTCGATATGATAGGTATCATAGGCTTTGGACAAGCGCAGCCCATTGCGTGTCCACTGCCGTTGCACCGTGAAATTCCAGATCTGGGTAGAGATCAGCAGTTGCTTCATGCCCTGGTGCGCGTAGTGGTGTTGGATCTGTCGCAGCAGCATTCCGTACAGTCCGCGTCGTTCGAAATCCGGGTGTACGGCGTTGAGGATGATCTCCACCGAATCCTCGCTTACATCGCAGGTGGCAAAGCCGGCGACGGTCCCTTCATCGCTGACCACCCAGGTTGCCGAGCGCTCGGTGTCCTCGCGCAGGCGGCTGAGCGCCCACTCCACATACCCGGTGAGTACCTGGTCCTTGGGGAGCAACGGATTGGCGGCGTAGTGTGCGCGGTAATCGGAAAAACCATGCTCGGCAATTGCCGCAATCGCCTCCCGGTGGCGGTCGTCAGCCCGCTCCACCTTGGGCTCGATCGGCGGCGCGGTCGCCGGCGACAGGTCCATGGCGTAGTAAACCAAGGTGTCTGCATGGATGGCAATGTGCCCTTGGAGCTGCAATTGCGTGGGCAGGGCGGTCGCACCAGCCGGCACCCGCAGGATCAGAAGATCAGCCGCGCTGTGCTCCAGTTCGGCGATGACCTCGGCCGGATTCACTTCGGCGTCGACCGTGCCACGCAACACTTGGATTCCGAAACGACGTGAGTCCAGCGGTGCCGCTTGCAGATGCTTTGAGGGACGCATCGTCTTACTTCCTTGTATCCTGCCAGACCAGGTAGCGGGGGCGGCGCTTGGTTTCGCCATGCACGCGCCCAAGGTAAAGACCGAGCACGCCGATGCAGCCCATGATGATGCTGCCGACAAGCCAGATGGAGGCGATGATGCTGGTGAACCCGGCAACGCGGACGTCGCCAGCGCTGTAACGATAAACGCTGAAGATGGCAAAGCCGGCCGCCACCGCTGCAATAATCAGGGCGGCGCTCATGACCAGTCTCAGTGGTTTGTCAGAGAAAGACAGCGCGATCCTGCTGGCCATCTGAAGGAGCTTGCCGAAGCTGTAGCTGCTCTTGCCTTCGGTTCTCATTCCATGGGACACCGCCACCTTGGTGGTGTTGAATCCGGTCCAGCGCACGAGAAGTGGCAGGAATCTGTCTGTCTCCGGCATGTCGTTGAGCGCGTCGATCACCTTGCGGCTGTATGCGCCGAAGTTGGCGGTGGTGTGGTCATAACGCGTGTCTGTCAGCCACCCCAGCGTCCTGTAGAACAGCATCGACCCTGTGCGCTTGAACCAGGTGTCCTGGCGATCAACGCGCTGCCCGAGCACCACCTCAACGTCGCCCTCAAGGGCGGCAAGCAGGTTGGGAATCTCTTCAGGAACATCCTGAAGATCGCAGTCCATCACCACCACCCGTTCACCGATGGCGTACTGCAGCCCTGCGCTGATGGCCGCGTGCTGGCCGAAATTACGCGAGAGCCGCAGTCCCCTGACGGCGGGATGCCGTTCTGAAAGCTCCCTGATCCGCGGCCATGACTGATCAGGGCTGTTGTCATCTACCAGAATAATCTCGTACGCCTCGCACACGGGCCGCAGGGCTACGCCAATGCGTTCGACGAGTTCCTCCAGGCAGTTTCGACAGCCGTAAACCGGGATCACGACTGAAACTTCGGTCGTCTGTGCCGCGCGTTCGTTGATGCCATCTACCATGACGGGCGAGTTACTCACTTACTACGGGATTAATCGGAAGTTCTCGGACGACTGCGATGTCCGAGCAGGAGTGCGGTGCTGACAACCCGAAGCGGTTCGCGTTCCCCAACAGCTTGGCATCGTCTGCAATGCCTATGGGGCACGCAACTTGCCGCGGCGCGGGATTGTAGCAGCTGCACCCGCGCCGCGGAGAAGCGGAAGTTCGTCCGGCAGCTGGCTCGCGTGAGTCGCCGTACTGGCGCGAATGTTCAGTCCCAACGGCGGATGTTTGATTGTTCATTACCCGGGCAGCACAGGCACCGTGCCGCCCGGGTAGATACTCAAAGCTGTTTTTCGAACTCAGGCAGCAGGCTGAACAGGTCGCCGACCAGCCCGATGTCAGCGATCTCGAAGATTGGCGAGTCCGGGTCCTTATTGATTGCGACAATCGTACCAGCGTCCTTGATGCCGGTCAGGTGCTGGATCGCACCGCTGATGCCAACGGCCACATACAGTTCCGGCGCGATGATCTTGCCGGTCTGGCCGACCTGCAGGTCGCTGGGCACATAGCCGGCATCGACCGCTGCGCGCGAGGCACCGACGGCGGCGCCGAGTTTGTCGGCCAGCTGGAAGATGACCTTGAAGTTCTCCTCCGAGCCGACGCCACGGCCACCGGAGACCACGCGCTTGGCGCTCTGCAGGTCCGGGCGGTCGCTGGCACCGGCGGCCAGGCCGACGAAGCGGGTGTGGGTCGGCAGCGCGGCATCGACGCTGGCCGCTTCGATGGCGGCACTGCCACCCTGGGCGGCTTCCGGCCACGACGCGGCACGCACGGTGGCAACCACGACCTGGTCGGCCGGGGCCTCGACGGTGATGATCGC
>Ga0228674_1001159_pt1 | contig 16177 bp, 13 predicted proteins | sample 1D_rmetaG_FD_189054 | JGI IMG/M metagenome (GOLD analysis project Ga0228674, IMG submission 189054) | Seawater microbial communities from Monterey Bay, California, United States - 1D_r | ecosystem: Environmental > Aquatic > Marine > Coastal | place: USA: California | collected 2016-09-26
TATTAAGCGACGAGAAAAGTCTTTTATACAAAAAAAACTAACACATAGTATTAGAAGTCCAGCAGCAAAGTATTGGAATAATAAAGCATTATTAATGGAGCATGGTATTGATAGAGAAGATGCTACTGTATACAATACAGGAATAGTAGGTATAAACAAAAAGTCATTAGAAGAGTTAGATTACTTTGGATCTTTTGATTATATAATTGAAGTTATGACAGACTTAAAAGAAGAACAACCATCGATGTGGCCTTCTTATATACAACATATGTTTGGTTGGGATAATGAAACTATATGGGGATTCTATTGTATTAAGAAAAAACTTCAAGTACAAACTATAGATAACTATTGGCATTACTTTTTAGATCAAGGAAAGTTTATTCCTAAAGCTACTAAATTTATTCATGTTATTCATAAAAACTTTTATTCAGTGAGAGAATGGTGTGAAAAAAATAATATTTAGTATATACAATGATAATGTTGATCAGAACAATATTAGTACAAATAGCTATAAGTTAGATCAGTTTAGAAAGTATAGCAAGCAATTAGAGCAAGCTCAGAGAGAATACGCTAAGAAGTGTGATGCAGAATATGTACTGCATAGATTGGATATAACTGACTATACAGATTTACAATTTCAAAAGATTCGGCAATTAGAATTGTATGCAGAAGATTATGATCAGGTTTTGTACTTAGACTTTGATGTTGTTCCTCATAAACGAGCTGAAAATATCTTTGATGTATATGGAGATACATTAGCACTTCACTCATCTTATGAACCTATTGACCCTCGCGATCTAAAAGTGTTTATAGAAAGAGACACCTTTGATCCTCAGAATAGATATTGTAAAGCTGCAGCTAAAAATTCTATGTTAATTATTGATAACTGTCAACCCTCATTGAAAATATATAACACTGGTGTATTCTATGGTAGTAGTCAGGTCTTAAAGCAATTACATTTTGATAAACAATTAGTAGAATTAAAAGAATTACTAGACGAAGCTAGAGACGATTCATTATATCCTAATAACATATCAAAAAACTTCTCTTATAATAATGAAGTTTTCGTAACATATCTTATTGAGAGATATAATATTCCATGCATTGATATGAATATACAGTGGAATTATATACTAGACGGGTTTCAAATAGAACCGTCAGATACAGCCTATTTTATACATCATGTTAACAAAAGCTTTGAGCTTAGTTTTCCTCAGAAGCTCTGAATACTTTACAAGCTGCTTCTACAGTTGATATTAGATCTGGTGCTTGTCTCAATTCTTTCTTTAAAACTCTATCTTTAACATTTTTTATAAAGTCAACATTAAACAATTCCATCTTTAACATAAACAGCTGCTCTTTCTGAGCCACAGGATCAAATTCACTAAATAAAGCTTTGACGATAGCTTTGTATATATTACTATCAATCCCTTGATCTAAATCAAATACAAGTCCTCTCTCCTTAGCATTACGAATAACCATATTTTCGAATGCTATAGCACGTTTTTGATTATTAACATATGTCTCTTGCATCATCGAGTCAATTGTCGTTAATTCAAGTAATTCTTGATATTGAGGACTCTCATCATTAACTTCAATAACACTTTCAGTAAATAACTCACTTCCGTCTTCTGCTTCAGTATTATTTGGATCAGACCATATTGCTCTAATTGAATTATATTCGCTGTTTGTATACTCTGCTGATACTAATTCGTATCCTAAACTTTTCATTCTTCTTCTCCACACCATTTCTTACATTGGTTGATAGTTTTAGTTTCGTCTTTCCATGACTCAGGTAATGTTTTAGTAAACCATTCCCCGTTGATGATATCTCTCATATCATTAGTATGTATATTATATTTTTCTTTATTATCATTATACTCTCGCATAACTGAGCCAACGTCAGTTTGAGCTTTTTCTTTACTTATACCTTCTTGCTTTATATGCCAATTAACATTTGCAAGATAACAACAAGGTAATACTCGACCATCTGGGTTCACCAGTATTCTATTAGACTCTAACCACTTACACGTTATAATCATTAATTATCCTACTCCGCTGTAGTGTTTGAGTATTACCTTCTTCATCTGTAAAATTAAATACTGGACCGTTTTGCCATCGATCAGAAGGGGTGAAGGTTACTAACCTCGCTCCACGAGCTTTAACTAATTCTTCTATCTGTTTAAGATATTCTTCGTTGTGTTTAAATACAATTGTTCGTACTCTAGGTTTAGATAATGTATAAGATATCGATTCCATATTATCTAGTATTTTTTTAAGATCTGTGTTTCTTCTATAGTGAGAATGCATCTTCTGATTTATACCATCCACCGCAAAATACACTACTAACCTTTCACCTGCAATTGAACCTAGCCTCCACCACCATTCCTCATCTCGAATACTTCCATTTGTATCAATAGTAATTATAGCGTTGCTATTATCAATAATGTACTGTACCATTTCAATTAAGTCTTTATTCATTACAGGGTCACCCCAAGTTCCGCAGAAATTAAATGAATAATATTTAACTCTTGATTTATCTAAATTATAGGCCTTCTTAAAGGTTTCTAGATCCCATTGAATAAGAGGAAGCCAACTAGCTTTACCTAAACCATTTGGATCAGTTCTATGACACTGTGGACAAGCAGCATTGCAATATGTTGATATGTCTAAAAAGACCCGAAGACCAAATGATTTATACATTACCTACCTATCACCATATATCTAGTAAAGTCACCTAGATTAAGTTCACCTTTATATATTATATCTAAGTCTGTATACTCTACAAACTCATCTAATGAATGAGAACAATTTATGTGACAATTAAGATCAAAGTAGTTGTTGGATTGTAAGGCGATGATCTTATCACCACGCATTTGTAGTTCTTCAATTGTAGATATAATATCTTCTCTATCAATGTGTTCAACACTAGTACACGCAACAACATCAACATCAGCAAATAGCTCTGGAGTATTGAAGTCTTCTACCTTAAAATGTATATCACTATCGGTGAATATTATACGCCCTATTATCTTACAAATGGGATCTATATCAGAAGATATAATTCTATTACCAGCATATTGTTTCTTTAGAAGATAAGCTAGTAGTCCATTCCAACCACCAGCTACATGTATAATACCCTTACCTGCGTATACCTTAGCTAGTTCGTCTACCAACCATTGTTTACTCTTCCAGTGATTAGAATCAAGGGAGTGTATAATATCTTTTATACGGTATAGATCATTATCCCAATATTCATTCTCATACATTGAACCATCATAGAAGTTTTCTATCAGCTTCAATCCACGATTTAATATCTGGGCTTCCATAATCAACTTCCTCGAAGGTTACAATAGGTGCAGTTTTATTACTTAGATATTTATATGACTGTATAAGCTCTGGGTTAAGAGTGTTATAATCAAACCCCTCATGTACAATAAACCTATCAATACCAGCATACTTACGAAGGTAGTAATCTTTTTGAGGACTATAGAACTTATCCCATATAGAATGTATATAAGGATTATTTGTATCCCAAGCTGCTACAGATGAATTTATCTTAACATCAAAATGGTGTTTTACATCATCTATTACATGAGTTTTGTATGAACAGTCAACTAATGTTAACTTTTGCCAATCAATACTTTCTAATATTACCCAAGGATCTGATCTGATATAAACATCAAGATCAAAGAATATTGTTTTACCTTTAAGGGGAAAGTCTTTATTAAACATATATAGCTTATTCCACCAAACTTTCAAGGCTGGTTTAGACGGAATAGGAATAATGTTTATATTAGGATCTATACCAGAAGGATCATCTGTATAGCAATAGTAATCAAAGTCTTTTCTGACTAATGATTTATATAATGTATTAACATCTTCACTGGAATACTTAGTACCCCACTTAACAAAAATTATATTCATATATTACACTTGATATATTCTCAAATAGTGTGTTGCAGCTGTAACAGCAGAACCTGATGGAAATTCTTGAGTTCGATAATCATTTGTGTTTACTAATCTTGTATTGTATGATGAACTATTTAAAATGGTATTAGTCATACCTGAACCTCTAACATTACCAGCACCGTTAAGTCTATATCTAATTCTTGAACCAGTTACTTCAGATGCCACATGTCTTACACAATTCTTTAGAACAGCATCAAAGTTTGCAGTAGAGTACTGTTGAAGATTTTTATCAGCATTTCTTATAAATACCGGAACAGTATAGCTTACAGCACTTCCAGAGTTAGTACGGAACAAATAGTAATTAGTTATAGTAGTAGGTTGATCTTGAGTTTCTCCAATACCATCAGAAGTATAAGCAGCTGCATCTGCTCTTGTATCATTATACACAGGATTACTACTTATTAAAGTATGTCCTGATAGAGAATTCGCTGAATGAATCCTATATGTACCAGGTTGGTCTGAACCATCTGCTAGTGTATCAATAGCTGGATATATGAAAGTATCATACATGTCAGTAAGAGTCATAGATTGTATATTACCACTATTATTAAATACTGGAAAGGCTACATTATTAGTATCAGCAGTTTCAGATGTGTTTTCTGTTGCTTGTGATATACGAGCTATGTTAACTGTAACTGTAGATACGTCAGGTGTTTCAGCTTGTGTATCAAAGTTAGTTACATCTGTAGTAGAAGCTCCAGCTTGCAATCTTGTATCAGTAATAGTTCCTAAATTGCCACCAGATGATACATAAGACACATCAACAGAAGGATTGGTACCATAGAGGTATCTAACCTGACTCTTAATATTGTCTATATCAGTTGTACTCATCTCAATAAGATTGTTACTCCCATCAAGCTTAAGTGGTGTTCTAACAGCCATTTACTTAACTTCCTGCACCATATAGGGTTTTAACTGCTGTGCCTGAGCTATTATATATTACTAGTGTCACAGCACTTGTCAACTTAGCAGCATTAACTGCACCTGCGGCTAACTTACCATTCGTTACAGCTAGATTATTAATCTTAGCGTTTGTTACAGCATTATTAGCAATTTTAGTGGTTGTTACAGCATTACCTGAAATAGTAGTAGCACCATCTCCGGAAGATGTAACATCACCAGTATGGTTAGGATGTGAATAGGTGTTAGCATCTGTAGTACCTGTGTACCCTAAGTTAGCTAGCGTAATGCTTCTTGTAGCAATTGTTGCTGCAGCATCCGTAACATGCCCTAAAGTATCAGTAGTAACGTTAAAATCTAAATCTGATATAACAGTAGCGCCTGTAAGAGCACCTGTATCGATATTGATATCATCACCGTCATATGCTGGGTGAGAATATACAGCTGGCAGAGTGACTGTTTCTACATCTACAGCTGTAACATGACCTCTAGCATTAGAACTAACACTTGATATGACATCAAAGGATCCTCCGTATGATGCTGTTGTAGCTGATGTAGTATCTGTTCTTGTTATGTTATCATGAGCAATAGAACCGCTAGTAATTGTAATCTCATTACCACCTGAGAATTGACTTCTTATATCTGAAACACTAGGACCAGTATATTCAAATACACCTGTTCCTTGAGTATAAGTGAATGAGCCTAACCCTCCAGCATCGTTTCCGCTTACCTTATTTCTAAAGTCAGCATCCGTATCAATACGATCATCTAATTCATTAATAGCTGCTACTATATTGTTTTTAGCTGTTGTGTCTAAAGATGCGAGATTACCAATCTGTGCTAGTTGAGCTGAAGCAGAAGAATCTATTAAATTTATTTCTGATTGTAGCTCAGATATAGCTCCAGATACTGTACTGGCTGTAGTGCCCATAGCACCTGATGTTATAGTACCTAGCTCAGCATCAAGCTCATTTATACCACCAGCAAGTGTTTGTGCTGTTGTTGTAAGACTAGTACCAATTCCAGCGAAAGCATTAAGATTGTCAATCTCACCCTCTAGTTCAGATATAGCTGTTGATACTGTACTAGCAGTAGTACCCATAGCAAGAGAAGTTATTGTCCCTAACTCTGCATCATGTTCATTAATAGCTCCAACAATATCAGAGTCTTCTGTAGTTGTAAGATTACCTCTCCAACCCACATCCCTAGAGATAATATTAACTTTCTCTTGGAACGTCTTTACTGTATCACTAATGTTTACAATTTGCTTTGGCATATCTTACTTCTCTACTAGTTTTGTCAGTAAATCTTTTATAGCACTCATATCATTCTTAAGTTGATCCACGTCAGATTTAAGTTCTTTTTGTTCTTGTTGTTCCAGTTGCTGTCTATGCTTTCTTTCTCTAGCATAGTTAGCCTCTGTACTATTTATACTAATAATAGCGCCGCTATTCTTATCACGAACAATGTCTGTGCGACCCTCTACATTCATAAAGTCCATATTACACCGTCAATGCTATTACTCTTAGATCACCGAAACGTGATACTTTAGAACTGTTAGTTGATTTCATAACAATTTTAATCTGGAATTGATCAAAGTCATTAAGTGTACCACCTATTCCTCCAGGAAGATAACTATAATCTCTAAAGACTTCTGGATTATCATCTGATGGAATGTTTTCTTCTGGTGCAATTAATGTAAAGGCTTGATCGAGTAATCTACCACCAGTACTATTTGTTCTGAAGTATACATCAAAGCTAGATGCTGATGGTTTATTTGCACCAAGCATAATCTTAAGACCCTTAGCTTTTTCAGCTAATGTGATAGGTACAGTAAGATGTTTAGCTAGTGAAGATCCACCTCTAGCATTTGTTTCAGCTACTACATCTATAGCATTATTATTATCTACTCTGTTATGTATCGTTGACACTGATGTTCTCTGTAAGTCAATTACAGGAGAAACTTTAGATGATACAGATGTAAAGTCTACTTTAACAGATGTTGATCGTGCTCCACTTAGATTAGCATCAGCATTACGTTTTGTTGCTAGTAGCTTCGGCGTGTTAAAATAGATATTACGGTTAATTGGATAAGATCTATAAGATGTTTCTTTCTGATAAGCAGTTTCACTACCTCCGATTGATTTACCAGAAGTAAGTTTAGCATTAGCAGACACTGTAGTTAAAGGAGGTAGAATGTTCTCTACTTTTAACATCATTACATCAAACATATTCTGACGCTCTATTGTAAATTCTCCACCACCTGTTGTAGCAGATGTGGCATTTGCTCCAGCATTTACTTTAAAGTTATCACCATCCACTACTGTTACTGTTCTTGTACCGTTAATTTGATTAGCAGCAATACCACCAACTGCAGCTGCTCCAGTAATAAGAACATCATCACCTACTATAAATCCATGGTCTTGTAAAGCAATTGTTATTGAATCTGGATCACTTGTATTAGTCTTAATTGCATTTGTAATGTTTACAGCTGGTAGAGGACTGTTTTCTAAAACAACAGAACCACTAGTAGCGAAATCAGCTCTAATTAATTCAAAGGTAAGATCTTTAGTTTGATCTGGCTCCCATGTTCTAGCATTCTGAGACTTAAACAATGACCCTAGTGTAGCTTGTTTCACCATTTTTCTCTCAGTAGATCCTATTAAGAATTGTCCTGCTTCAGCAACATATACATTATACTCATTTGAATCTGATAGAAGAACAATTGCATACTCTTCATTACCTGTTAAGTATACTGGCTCATCAAATTGAAATGTTGTAGCAGTAGTTCCATCAGTAGATGTTGTGATTGCGCTAGGAGCTTTAAACACTACAGAGCCTGGAACTACACTATCAGAAGATGGTACACCGTTTACCATAGGTCTTAACTGAGCAATAACAGGAGCAGCCCCTGAGGCTGGCTTAGAACTAAATCTAACCTTAATTGCTGTGATAAACACACCCTCTAAATCTTCTACTAAGAATGATTGTGCTAAAGGATCTACATTTATAATTCGTTCACCTATTACTCTAGACGATATAGTTCCTATTGCTAGATCAACTAATCTTGTAGATAGTACTGTTTGTTGTCTATGTGAATTTATACCTCGTGCATAATATTTTGTACCTGCTATCGAAGTAGCATACTCTTCATTATTAGAACTAATATCTAATAAGTTAAAGGTACGATCACCAGCATTAAATTTAATTTCATCTGTATGTGGTAAGAAGAAAGAACCTTCAATTGTACCGTTTACATCAGAAATTAAGCTTGTTGTAGGTGTATCTGGATGTTGAGTAAGTTCATTATAACCTGTGGAATAATCAGAATCAAGAGTAGATACTCTTTGAAACGTTTGAGCTTTAACCCAACTTGATACATCTTTGTTTGCAAAGAATGGGAAGTGACGTGTGTTAGGTTTCAATCCTTGAGCTTTAAAGAATATTTTTCTTGTACGCATAAATGGAAGGAATGTGCGACTAATCTCTACACCTTCTTCATCAATAAATTCTGTGCTTGTTCTAAGACCGGTAATTCTAGCGCCTGTAGTGTCCCTTATGATCTGCTGAGCAAATCTACGTCCATTGTTGACACCATCAACAACGATCCGTCTTGTTAAGGCACCAGCTCTATCTCGAAACGAAGTATTACCTATTAAGTCTCCAACACTTAGAGATTCAGCACCAGACCAGTTAAAACTCCAATCATTCCATACCTGACCAGAAACATTTCCTTGTTCAAATCCACCATCTACTACGATTGGTTCTGAGTATGTTGTTTCAAACCATTCGTCTGATGTAGGTGATAATTCTAAGAAACCGCGGCTAGTAACAACAGCAAATGGATTTACATTCACTGTACCAGTTACATAATTATTATTGATATAGCTAACTTCATCATAGTTTAAATATACATTGTCACCTTTAAGTACAACATTAAGATTGTCTGTCTGATCACTATCATAAAATAGTTTAACATTTCTATTAGAAAATGACGGTCTTAACTCTCTTAATGTAGGATCAATAGCTGCTTTATAATCAATTGATGTTACTAGAGATCCTTGTTGACCAGTAAAACTATCAACAAAGAATCCTGACTTATTTCTGTTTAATCCATTAGCATCATAAACTTCAAAGTTAGATGTTTCAAGTTCTAATAGACTTAATGAAGTAGTTTCTTCTAAGCTGGCTACCCGCTGCTCTAGCTTACCAATGTCTGCCATTGTAAAGCGTTTGTATGTAAGTAATTGACTATTGATATCATTATCATCTATAACGTAAGGGTTAAGTGTTACGTTAAATAAGTCTAATGAATTTTCAGGCGACTTAGGAAGTGTAGGTTCTATCGCTTGAGTACCTTGTACAACACTAATTCTACTATCTGTATCAATAACAACCTTAGCTGCTTGACCTTGATAATAATTAACATCAAAGGTGGTTAGATCAGTTGGTCTTGGAAGTTCATTAATCTTAGATCCAGATCCAAAATTGCCTGAACTATTAACAACAGGTCTAAAGTCGATAACGTTTCTTAAATTAACTACAGATCCATCTGCTTTCTCAAAGTTTGGAATATCTTCATAGTTTACTTGACCTGTATATGAGTTAACAGCAAAGAAGTCTCCACCAGCTCCATGCTCAAAGTATTTGTATTTAATATATACATTAGCTGCTTGTGTATTACCAGCAATAATGTTTAGTTTACCTAAGTCATACTTATCATCTCTTTGTCCGTTATCAGTTTCATAGATAGCTGCTAATGAATCACCATCAGAATCTACTAACTTAATAGTGTCGAATGAGAAGATGTCTGGTTTATCCAGTGTTACACTACCATCACTATCAGGAGTAATTGTCTGGGTACGTGATGTTAATGTCTTAGATCTAACAACTCCAGCTGATTTATTAACGTAAGCTAATACCTCATATGGGTTCTGACTTACTGCAGCTCCAGTAATATTAGCTGATTGAGTACCAGCACCAGATACTGATGCACCTGTATCTATATCAGAGTCAGCAGCACCCATTACCCATAGAGTAGTGTCAGAGAAAGTCTCTCCAGTAGCTGTTAATGATATAGTAGCTTGACCAGAAGCGTTTGTCTGAGTAGAAAAACGTCTTTGTACTGTAAGTGAGATATCACTAAGTGATTGTGGTCTTGATTTAGGAAGATCAAATAGTAGATTACTACTAGCAGCGTCTTTTAGAACCGCTTTGTTTATCTCTAAGATTAGATTAAAAAAGTCTGTATTACTAGTACCAATTGATTTAACATCACCAAAGTTTTGACCTGAATTCATTGCAATATCAAATAGGTATAATCTAAAGTTAGCACCATCTTCTTCTACGTGACGCACTCTAGCTGTACCGATAGTTGATCCACCATGAGTTACAGCAGAGCGTAAGTTCATAACTTGTAGTTCGTTGATATTAGGTATACCTTTATTACCTGTTACGTTAATATAACTACCATAATCTGCAGCAATAACCTGGTTGTTTTCAGATGCAGATGTTCTAGGCTTATCTAATGTAATAACAAAATCGCTAGGATTATGAGCTCTGTAACCATCTACGTATGCTGTACCTGAACTAACAATAAAATCAATCTTTGAGTTGTCTGAATCGTTTGTTTCAAAGCTAAGCTCAAACGGCTTAACAATATAATCACCAGACTCTTCTTTGGTTCTTCTTGCAAGAGTTTTATCTATTTCGTGATAATTATCAATTGCTGATACTTGAGAAGTTACTATACCGTTTCTAACTTTAGCAACTTCAATATAGTTCTCATCAGAGTTGATTTCTGATTGCTCAGCAATAGTAAGTGAGATTCTATAACGATCAGCACCAGGAGATGATAAGTTAGGTGTAGCACCTTGGTTATCAAATAATGAATTATCATCTGTTGCTGTTAATATATCCTGTACAACTTTAAAACCTATACTTGTTGTAGGTGTGTTGGAATACTTAGAAACAATTTTTGACTGCTCTTTAGCAAAGACAAAATGATCTTGAGCAAAGAAATCACCAGCATGCACAGAAACTTTAGCACCCTGTCCAGTAGCTGGATTAGATACAGTGTTAGTAGACTGTACAGTAAGAGTGAAACTTGAACTGGTTAATGTATCACCAGCTGCAACTCTCACAGGAGTAAGCCCACTAGTACCGCTAGATGTGTTAGTGTAGGTGATATACAATGTAGCTGGATCAGACCCTGTAGCTGCTACTACTTCTAATACTTTAAAGGCAATACCACCAGCAGATGTAAACTCTACTCCTACCAAGTCTGTTATAACAGCAGGTAAAGCGTTTGTAGTAGTGTCTAGCTTAACAAACTCATATTGAGTGTTTAATGTTATGCCACCTGGATTAACTGCAGCGCCTTCTTTAAATATATGATTACCTAGTCTCGCTAGCTCTCTTTGCATAATTGTTTGCAGTTGAGTAAGCTCTCTAGCTTGTAGTGCACGACCACTATTGAACAACACTCTATGGAAGTTGTCGCTGTCTTTAAAGTCATCCCTATAAGTAGATGAGAATATTTCTGAAGTAAACGCTTTTGTCATACTAGTCTTCCATTAAAGTTGGATAATAATTTTTATATCTTCTGTTTGATCTGCTGATCTTTGTATTGCTGCTCTATTATCTATATACATTATTTCACCTGAAGATGGATCAACATCTCCATTAACATATGCATAAGCGTCACCATCATCTCCAAATGATTCTAGAATACCAGCTCCAGAACCATTCGTTTCTGATATTGTTTCACCTTCAGTGAATGCTGTAAATTGAGTATCTGAGTCTTGAATATACCATACAGTGTCTGAGTCTGATTTAACAACATAAGCTTTTGCTCCAGATGTAACTCCGAGCAAAGTCTTATCTGTAGAGAACCCTGAAGTGATATCAGCAAATTCCATACGTCTTAGAGCATTACCTGTAACTCCAGTATAAAGAGCATCAGAGTCTGGCAATTCTATATTCTTAATAAGAGACACTTGTCTAAAGTCATTATTAACAACCCAGTTAGATCCTTCTGCACCAGCTGGTTTAGCTGTAAACATCATTGCAGTTGCTTTAAGATCATCTCTTGGATCAGCACCAAATCCTGCTGCTGGACCTATAACAGGTCTACCTTTAGCTCCTGTACCAGAACCACCTGTGAATTCAATATGAGCATAAGAGTATGCAGAACCGTGAGCTTTTTGTCCATCAGAATCCTTCACTACAATCTTAGTTACTGCACCGCCATTAATAGTTGCAGACGCCTTTGCTTCTGTACCATTACCTACTACGGTTACGATAGGAGCAGTTGTATAACCTGAACCACCATTAATAACTTGATAACTTGTAATTTGCCCAGCAACTGCAGCGTTTTGAATACCTACTTGTTCAACATGATCAGCAGCATCATCTGAATCAAATGTACCAAACTTAGTTACAGGCATAAAGTTAGCTGATAAGAATTGTGATGCTCTCAAAGCACCAACTGAGTATAAGAACTTCCACACATAACCATCAGCCGTTTCAAAAGATGTAGTTAATGTACCAGTAGGTTTAACTGTAGATGTAACTGATTGACCAGTAGCAGCTTTACCACCTTCTAAGCAAACATAAATGTTATTTTCATCTGTAATAACATAGAAGCTGTTTGTAGGATGTCCTACAGAGTTATCATTATAGCCTTGATATATTGCTCCTAAAGACCAGCTGTATCTAGGGATAACAAAAGAATGAGCTTCAATATTTTTAACAGATGTCATATTGTATTGAGCATCTCGAATAGTTCTAACAGTGTTAGTTGGGGTAGGTGCAGCATCATCACTGTCCCAATCAACAGGTCTTCCTACACTAACATAATAATTGTTAGCGGCACTATCAATATCCTCTTGAAGGTTTAAAAGAATCTCTTTTTTGAATCTATCTGTAATAATTGCTGGCATTTTATATCTCTTATGTTATGCTACGTATACTAGTGCTGCTGCGTCACTAGAAGCGTATGTTTTCTCTGACATTAATAACCACCCATCTGTGTTATCAATCCATACACATTTTACTAAAGCGTTAGCTCTAAGATGTAGTGTAGTTCCATTTTGGAAAGTAGCAGGAGTAATAGTTACCTCTCCTGTACCTATATTAGCTAGTGTTTTTGTTTCACCAATCTGTGTACCGTTAGCTAGAGTACAGTTGATAGCTCCACCAGCTTCAAATATAGTAAGTGCTTTACTTGGACTTATAGCTGCATCATCATCAATTGTTTCAGGTACATATCTAATACCTGACTGAACATGAATAAGACCATTACCTGTTCCTGATAATCCTAAACCTACATTTGTATCTGTACCTGTACCGGCTACTTGAGGTACACCATTTGTTGCTGCGTTACTGATTTGAATTTCATTAACAGCAGATACAGTAGGAGCTAGTTTAATTATTTCTGCTGTATTAGCATCATTAATAGCTGTAGTAATATTAGGAGAAGAAATGGTAGGTGTTGTTAAAGTTTTATTAGTTAATGTCTGAGTATGAGCATTAAATGTAAACTCATCGTTTGTTGTAAGTAATGGTAATGTTATAGTTCTATCTGCAGCCAGTTCACCTACTGCAAACACGTATTGATGATCTGAACTGGTATCATTAATTTGAGGTAATGTTAATACTGGATCTACTAATGTTTTATTAGCCAATGTTTGAGTGCCACCTACTAAAGCAACTGTACCACTTGTATCTGGTAGCATGATTGTTGTTTTAGATGAGCCTTCTATCATACCGAGTACTGTATTATGAGTCAACCCATAGTAAACTACTCCACTATCTGCAAGAGAAAGTTTATTCGTTACTTGAGCACTATCGCCACCTAGAAGCTGGTATAGCTCTCCAAAGTTATCATTTATCTTTCCGGCAGCGATCCTGAGTGTATCACCTGTACCATCATTGGCTAAAGTGCCTTTATTAATGTTTTGTCTTGCCATTGCTAAATCCGTATCTGTGGTTAGTTTTATTTATAATGGTTATTATGCTGAATCTGAATCATAGTAGGTATATTTAACTTCATCCATAGTATCGAATACTGAACGATCTTGGCTGAATCTCTGAACTCTACCATCTGTACCAGCAGAATCTTCATCAAGTGTTGGGCTAGTAGTACTAATAAGCTCTCTAATAGTATCGTAGTTGTGATCGATTTCTGCAAGTGAGATATCTTGAATAGCTTCGATTGCTTCTGGTAGACCTATTCTTAGTTTACCATAAGTTCCTCTACCATCTGAATCTACTTCACCTGTAATATCTGTAGACTGTAAAGCAGTTCCAAGAGAAGCTTCACCTTGTACAACTGGGTTAAAGGATATACCTTCAAAGTCTGGCATTATACCTAACTGCAAAGAAGCAGCAGCTTCTAGAAGGACTTGTCCTCCAAAGTACATCCCAGCTGGATGTACAAATAATTTGTAAGCCTCTTTCCATTGAGATACAGGAATATCTGCTTTAATTAAAATAGCAAACACCTGATATAGTTTATCATCAGTTAAGAACTTCTGTGACTCAGGACCAATACGTGATGTATCTTCCCCTATCATAAACCTGTCTTCTTTTGTATATCTCACATCTGGAGTTACACCAAAGAACGTTCTAAAGAACTGTTGTATAGAGTATAGAGTCCCTTTGGATCTATAGAGATTGTTTGAGTATTTTGCTGCAGCTCTTTTATTATTAAATCCTTCAAAGTAAGATTGACCTAGAAGTAGCTCATCCTCTATAAAAGATAGTAAAGATAAATCATTTGCTGTAATGTCTCTGGATGTAATTACATCATGTACTAGTCTAGCTGGAGACTGATCAGAGTCTTCGAATTGATTATACGCTTCAAGTAGCTTGATTAGTTTAGGATAATCAGCTTTAAAATAATCTGGCAGAACTTGATCTACTAGATGATGATCAGTAAACCTATAGTCTCTACGTAGGTTATCTTTTAGTGTATAATCTCTAGGCATTTTATACTGACTCTACTGTAACTGCTGATGCAAAGGATGGATCTTCATCGAACTGCAGAATGTCTTCTCTCTGAGGTGCTATAGCACTTTGATTAGCTGGCACTGCTTTTATTTTGATATAATTTACACCACCTATAATACTAGAAGGTTTTAATCCAACTAATGATATAACTCCACTAGCAGGATCAAAGCTACCTACATTATCTACAATAACTGTATCACCGTCCAATGTAACAACTTGTAGTTTATTACTGCTTAGCTTATTTCTTATTTTAGCTGATTTATTATTAATATTAAAAGCAGAACTGTCTATAATAAAATCTTTATCATCTGCAGCTTGAATAGAAGTAGGGAATCTTAAATCAAAATCATTCTGAGCATCTAAACGAGGTATAATTCGTTGTTGCATTTTTACTTCCATTCGAGAAGAAAGCACAGCTGGAGATACATCATCAACTAATGACAGAATGTTAGAGCGTCTAAACGCTTGACTGAACTTACCAGTATTAACACTGAAATACTCTCTTATTATTGTATTAACAGAGTCTGTAACGCTATTTAATGATAGTGTAGTAAGTTTAGGATTAAACTGGAAGAAAGTATTTGTTTCTATAAAAGTGGTTACTGGATCTAAATATCTTAGCTTGAAAGATACAACAGCTAATTGATCTACTAGATCTTGTATACTATTCTTAGTTGATGTCTTAGTAGCGTCTGTAACATCATCTTCAAAAACAATAGACATATACACAGCACCAAACTCAGGTTTAAGTGCATTCTCTCCTCCAAATGATTTAATATCTTTAATAAGAGTAGAAAAGTTTCTTAACACTAATGATGAGTAGTCATCTGCAGTAACCATTCTGTTTTGTGTAGCATACTGAAAAGGAGCATTAGTTCTGATAGATTGCTCTGATTCTTTTACATCACCGCCAATAGAGTTAGTAACTGTCTGAGCTGTTATGGTATACCCTGTACCTCCAACATTAACTTGAGATATAGGAGTAAACAAAGCCCCGTCATTAGCTATTGGACCGGATACAGAAAGATAATCAACTTCTATTTTATATCCAGCTTTTGGAGTAATACCAAAAGTAACTCCGTCTCCAAATGATAATTCAAAGAACTCATTAGGAGACTCTTTTAAAATATAAAGAGCTGTTTGAGCGTTTATAAGAGTTGCTTTCTTAATATTTTGATATGTAGTAAATGCTACTGATGTAGGTGATTCATATACTCTAATTATAGCAGTATCAATGTCCATATTTTTATCAGGTATAATATATAACGCATCTTGAGATATAGCATCAGCA
>Ga0228674_1001162_pt1 | contig 16120 bp, 11 predicted proteins | sample 1D_rmetaG_FD_189054 | JGI IMG/M metagenome (GOLD analysis project Ga0228674, IMG submission 189054) | Seawater microbial communities from Monterey Bay, California, United States - 1D_r | ecosystem: Environmental > Aquatic > Marine > Coastal | place: USA: California | collected 2016-09-26
GTACTAATTATTATACCTTTTGAGGTAGCTTTTAACTGATTAATTCTCAAAGATTGAGAAATATTGTGGATATAACCTTGAGAGCTCCTCTAAATAAATAATTGGCATGTTTTTACATTTCTCCCAAACTAAAGTGTAGAATTTATTTGCTGGATGCTGAGCTGTAATGTCATTTATAGCGGATAGCTCAACACAAACACCTATTCTTTTTGTCTTTGCGCGAATATAATTCTCTAAACCTGCACCATATTCCTTTGGGTTTCTCGACACCTTGGCAAGCTTAAAATCACAAGCCGCCGCAACTTTTGTATTTAATTTGGTATCAAGACCTTTAAATTGTGCATGGCTTCCTCTGTCTGCCCAGAATAAGATGTCTCCCTTCGTGTGAAATGAAAGGGTCAATATTGGAACAATCGAATCTACATAATCTTGAAGGAGCTTTGCCTCTATTGCTTGACACGGAAAATCACCTTTATGACCTTGTGATGCCGGCTCCTCTTCAAACAAATGTCCATGCTTGACCTCGAAGTTTCCATCATCAAAATTGTTATTTAAATCTATCCCCTTTCCATTGGCTTTCCAATCTGAATATGGCCCTATCCGTTTAATCGAGTCTATTCCTTGCTTGAAAGATTCTATTCCTTGCCAGTCCTCTTGTGCAATTTTAAGCCCATCAGGATTTGCAACTGGGATGATAAAAAAATCATAAGTTTCGAGAAGTTTGTTCGCAGAGGGATATATTCCGTCAGTTGCATCAATTGAATATAAAAATTCGTTGCAGAATTTTAAAACAAATTTCGAGCTAAAAAATTCCCTAGCGTGAAGGTTTCCAACAATCAATACATTTTTCTTCAAGGAAGTATTGGGCTTGCTTATTTTCAATAGTGGTATCGATTGACCAAACTCAGAATACCCTAAAATTGAAAGATCAACATGCGCCTCATACAAATAAAGCATATCCACCAAGGACTCATAAATCATAGATAAGGAATACCTAGAGGAATCTTTAATTAAGACCTTCTGAGGTTGGGCAAACCCAATTAAAGGATAGCACACTAGAAATATAAAAATCCACTGCTTGATCTTCATTTAGAAAACGATTTTAAAATTCCTTATTTTTGACAAACCGAAAGCAAAGGTAATGACAAAAAAAGCTTCTTTATGTGAAATGCTAAATATTGATTTCCCTGTGATCATGGCACCTATGTTTCTAGTATCAAATGAGGAAATGATTATTGAAGCAATAAAAAATGGTATAACAGGTGCAATCCCTGCACTCAACTATAGAACTGTTGATGAATTAAGGGCTGCAATTAGACGCATTAAAAAAGCAACTGACGGTCCTTTTGGAATTAATCTTATTGTCAACAAATCAAACTTCCTATATAAAGAACAGCTAAAAGCATGTTGTGAAGAGGGTATTTCTTATTTTATTACCTCATTAGGGTCTCCGGAGGAGACCATAAAAATGTCAAGAAAATATGGAGTGAAAGTTTTCTGTGATGTTGTTGATGCAAAATATGCAAGAAAAGTAGAGGCGCTAGGTGCAGATGCCATTATTGCTGTGAATAAAGAGGCAGGTGGTCATGCTGGACCAACCCCATTCTCAACGTTGATCCCCGCTCTTAAAAAAGAATGTCAAATCCCAATTATATCAGCAGGTGGAATTGGAGACGGCCACGGGATCAAAGAAATGATTGCACTTGGAGCAGACGGAGTTTCAATGGGAAGTATCTTTATTGCAACAAAAGAAGCACCTGTATCCGAAGGTTATAAAGACGCTTGTGTTCAATATGGTGCGAAAGATATCGTTTTAACAACAAAGCTCTCCGGAACACCATGCACCGTTATCAATACGCCCTATGTTGAGAAAATCGGCACGTCTCAAAACTTTCTAGAACGTTTTTTAAATAAAAACAAGAAACTTAAAAAGTGGTTCAAGGCCATTACATTCATGAGAGGAATGAAGAGCCTTCAAAAGGCAGCTTTTTCCACCACCTATAAAACAGTTTGGTGTGCAGGACCTTCTATTGAATTCGTAAAAGAAATTTTAACAATTAAAGAGGTAATAGACAAATTGAAGTCAGAATTTAACCAACCGGCAAAGTAATTCTAAAGGTCGTCCCTTGGCCAAGTTTAGATTCGGCAACAAAAACTTTCCCATTGTGATGCTCTTCAATAATTCTTTTTACCAATGCCAGACCTAATCCCCAGCCTCTCTTTTTTGTAGAAAACCCTGGCTCAAAAACTGCTTTTTGATTTGTTGAAGCAATTCCTTTTCCGGTGTCCTTGAAGTCAATGATAACATTTGATTTTTCAGCAGAAAGAATTATTTCTAATTTACCAACACCCTGCATCGCGTCAACAGCATTCTTGCATAAATTTTCAACTACCCAATCTATAAGTGAAGCATTATGATAAACATCTATTTTACCGGCTGATTTTGAGTCAAAAATGAGTTCTACCTTATTGGAGAGACGAACTTTTAAATAGGCCAAGTTATTTTCAATCGTAGCAAAAATATCTTTTTCTTCAAGCTTTGCCTCTGAACCTATTTTTGAAAATCTGTCCGTAATTTTTTCCAGGCGAACAAGATCTTTTTTCATCTCTCGTGTAATCATAGGATCAACTTTGAGGTTTTCTAAATGCGCTTGCCAACCCATTAAAGAAGACAACGGTGTTCCAAGCTGATGAGCCGTTTCTTTTGCCATACCCGCCCAAACTCTTTTTTGTTCTGCCTTGCGATAAGTTGAGAAAATGAAATACCCGATGAATATCAATAACCCTAAGATTAGAACCTGAAAAGTAGGTAGCCACTTCAAATAATACAGCTCCTGACTTTCAGAAAAATAAAGCTGTTTTTGTCCGGTACCAAAATCAAATGTCAGTGGAGGGTTAATTTGTGCCCATTGCGCTCGAATTTCTCTACTCTTTTCTGAGCTGATATTTGTTGCCTCTAAAGAATCACTTTCCACATCCCAAAGCATTACAGGTATCAATCCCGTATTGTCTTTGATCTCTTCATTAAAAGAAGCAATGAGTCTTTCACTCTCATCTTGTAGGCGTTCAAGCTCAAAAGAATTTCCAAATATAAACTGAAGATACTCACCATCTAGATACTCTATTAACTGAAATTGTCCCGCAACTTTCCAAGATTTTGCTTTTTCTATACAAATGGAATCTTTTTCATCATTGCCTTTTGCATCCCCAAACATAGCTTCCATATTTCGGTGTTGCATAATATCATTCCCTTCTGTCAAAAGCACTACCGGAATATCTGTATTGGCCTGAATAATGGACAAAGAAAACTCTACATCTTGATTTTTGGACAAGTCCGACTTCTGAAGCAATACTTTTTGAGCTGCAACTACTAAATTGATTTTTTGACGTTCTTTCTTTTTAAGCTCCGTAAAAATATCATTGCTGAGCTCAACCAATGCTCCTTTTTTCTTTATCGCTTCAACCCATTGAGTGGCTTTTGATTGTTCTCTATCACCAAGCTTTGAAAGGAAATTATTTGAGAGAATTAAAGAGGCGGCGATGACAAAAAGAATCATTAACGCTAAAAAAATTTTCCAGCGTTGTTTATTAATATGTAGTCCGTTTGCTGCGTTTGACATGCGTTGCTAAAATTAAGGCTTATCTTTGAATCTATGAAAATGATTTTGAAGAATCCTACATGGATGTTTTGTCTTTGCTTTCTTGTTTTTGCAATGATTCTAACCTTACTTCCTTTGAATTTATTTCCGGGAGAATATGTTGTAAAAGAAACTGGTGCGGTAATCGAAGGCCCTATAAGTCTTTATTCATTCACACCATGGGGATATGATCCAGACATGGCTTACTTTTCTGATTTTTATCTAACTGCAAAGGGCTATGCATTTGCAGCTTGTATGCTGATAGGCTTTCCATTTTTAATAGCATACCGAATTTCACTTAGAAAGTAATTCGTCTATAATGATTTTGTGCGCCCGCCATCCACAGGAAGATTAATTCCATTAATATAATCAGCTTCATTAGAAGCTAAAAATGCAATAGCTTTTGCCACTTCCTCTGGTTCTGCGATACGTTTCATTGGGACCTGCATAGCCATAGATTCATAGATATCATCCACCGATTTATCTAATTTTTTTGCTTTTGAAGAAGCAATATCAGACAAGCGCGAGGTATTCGTGGCTCCTGGTAAAACATTATTTACAGTTATGTTATATTCACCAAGTTCGTTGGCAAGTGTTTTACTCCAATTTGCTACTGCACCCCGGATGGTATTAGATACTCCCAGTCCATTCAAAGGTTGTTTAACCGACGTTGAGATAACATTTATAATTCTTCCAAATTCGGCATTTATCATAGAGGGAATTAGTGCCTGAACTAAAATATGATTGCATATTAAATGTTGTTGAAATGTATTGATAAATGCTTCTGGAGAAGCATCCTTTATTAACCCTCCTGCAGGCCCACCAGTATTGTTAACCAAAATATGAATTGTTCTGTTATCCTTATCTAAGAACTCGCGCACTGATGAATTGACATTTTTTGGTTCTGAAAAATCAGCAACAATAATACAGTGTCTTTGAGATGGCAGCGAATCGGCTAATTCATCAAATACACCTTCAAGCTTCTCTTTATTTCTCGCCAATAAAACTACCGAGGCTCCTCGCTCCGCAAAGAGCTTTGCAGTTTCTTTGCCTATTCCTTGAGAGCTGCCTGAGACAAGAGCAACTTTGTTTTCTAAATCTTTCATAAATATTAAATTCCTATGCGTGAATAATAATTCATACTAAAATTCTGTAACGTAAATTTATTTGTATCACAAGAATTTCATACATTCGCTAAATTACAAATCTAAATATTTAAATAAATGAAAAAATTACTACTATTTAGTGTCTCATTGTTTTTGAGTCTTTCGACTTTGAATGCACAATGTGATGCGCCCACGTCTGCAAGTCCTCTTGCCTTTTGTGGAGGAGTGGCCACTGTACCATTAGAAGCTGCCGCAACACCGGCACTTTTAACCTACACATTGGACATGACTGATGCTTTCGGAGATGGATGGAATGGAGCAAGTGTTTCTCTTTTTGCGAATGGGATTCTAGTCTTAAACGAAGCATCAATCACTGGTGGTGCAGGTTCTTCTTCTTTTACTTTTCCAGAGGGTTCTGTTATAACTGCGACTTGGGTCTCAGGATCTTGGAATAGTGAAATTGGCTGGGCACTTCTTGACGAAAACGGTACTTCGGTTTCCAACGGTGGTTTTGGTGCAAGTATAGATTATACCACACCTTCTGACACATATACCTTAAACTGGTATGATGCAGCAGGAGGAACTTTACTGGGGAACGGATCACCTTTTGAAGCAGTAGGAACATCTGTTATGCCAACGGCATCTACAGGTACATATAACTTTTTTGTTACGTCTACAGGTCTAAATTGTACGGAAAGTGCAGCGGTAGAAGTAGTGGTAGAGGTTACGGATGTGAACGTCGGTATTGACGCACAAGATGTTTCTTGTATTGGCAATGCAGATGGTACATTTGCTATCACAACGGTAGAATGTGGTACACCACCATTTAGCTTTTCAGTTGATGGTGGCGCGTTTGGCCCTGCCCCAACTGATTTAGCAGCAGGAACATATTCTGTTGTAGTTGAAGATGGAGCACTTTTACAGAGCGCTGCAGTTGATGTTGTAATCTCAACTCCGGCTACAGTTGTTCCTGGACCTCCTAACGCTGATACATTATTGGCTTTTTGTAGTGGTTCTGCGAGTATTCCTTTAGAAGCTGAAGCAACAGGTCTTCCTATTGCATTTACATTTACAGGTTTTGATTCATTTGGAGACGGATGGAATGGAGCTTCTGTATCAATTTTTGCAGATGGTGATCTCATTGTTGACGCTTTCGTTGTGGGTACTGATGAAGGTACGGTTAACTTTATAGCAAGTGAAGGTGCAACGATTACAGCGACTTGGGCATCAGGATCTTGGAATGGAGAAATTTCTTGGGAGCTTTCAGACGCAAGTGGTACAATTGCCAATGGTGGTTGGGATGCGTCTATTGACTATACAATACCTGCAGGTGTTTACCCATTAAATTGGTATGATGCAGCATCTGGTGGTAACTTAGAAGGAAACGGATCTCCTTTTGAGGCTGTAGGAACAGGTGTAATGCCAGCATCAGAAGTTGGGATTTATGACTTCTTTGTCACACAGTCGAATGAAGGTTGCGAAAGCTCTGCTGTTCAAGTAACTGTGGAAATTACTGATGTAAATGTAACGCTATCTACAACGGACGAAACATGTACTGATTATACAAACGGAGGATTTGCGATTTTAGATACCTTATGTGGTACAGAGCCTTTTGAATTCTCTGTAGATGGTGGAGTCTTCGGACCTGCACCAAGTTTAACTGCTGGTACATACTCAATTGTGGTTAAGGATGCTGATTCATTATTTAGTGCACCTATCACTATTGAAATCAATACATTAGAAACTTCTATCCCACCAAGTCCTGCGGCTGATTCAGCGGTTTATGCTTGTTCTGGAGATGCAAGTATCGAATTAACAGCTATTGGAGATATTGCTACAACAGACTCATTGTTAACTACGATGGCAGGTGGCAACGGTTCAGAAGGTACCATGTTTGTTATTGAAGCGATTCAAGAAACAACCATTCAGGACTTTGCTTTAAATATGAACGTAGGTTCTACAGGAGATGTTTCCATTTTCTACAGGGCTGATGACTACCAAGATTTTATTGGCGCTGGTTCAAACACAAGTGATGCCGGATGGACGCTAGTTGGAACTGCTGAAGGTCTTGCTTCTGATGGGCCGGATTACACAAACATCCCCGTTCCTGTTAATATTACTATTCCAGCTGGTGAGAGATATTCTTTCCATATTGGATCTACGGGTGGTGTTGCCTACACTAACGGTACCGTTCTTGGAGATGTTTATGCTTCAAATGCCGGGTTTAACTTTATTCAAGGTCATGGTGGTACGATTTTCAACTGTACATTCGCCCCTAGAGTATTTAACGGCCTTATTCGTTTCGAATCAACTGAAGCTATCGATGTTGCTTGGTTTGATGCCGCTACAGGTGGTACAGTTATTGGCAATGGTTCTCCGTTCGAGTCTGTTGGTACTGGTATTTTACCTAACTCAGATACCACTGGTACTTTTGACTTTTATGTGGCAAGTGATAACAACGGATGTTACAGTGAAGAAACTGTTACAGTGAGTGTAAACATCGCTCCGGTTAACGTTTATCTGTCTTCTGTAGATGCTTCATGTAATACAGGAGCAGATGGATCATTCGTAATCGACTCTGTTTCTTGTGGTGAAGCACCATTTACATTTTCTGTAGACGGAGGTGCTGCAGGTGCAGCTCCAACGGATTTAACAGCGGGTGTTTATGAAATCGTTGTTTTTGATGGTCTTGGAGATTCTTCAAGTGTTTACTTCTTAACTGTAGGTAGTGCTGCTGGACCTTCGGATCTTGTAATCAACGAGCTTACAGATACAAGTGTTGAAGTATCATGGGTATCTAATGGTTCTGAAACAGGATGGACCGTTGAGTACGGTGCCGCAGGGTTTACGCCAGGTACAGGAGAGGAAATTGGTACTGTAGCCGTAACTGATACCGTTGCATTTATCAATAACCTTGAAGGTAATACAGACTATGACTATTATGTAGTTGCAGATTGTGGAACAGGTGTTAATGGTGATTGGGCACAAATTTCTTTCACTACGGATTGTGGTTTTTACACTGTTCCATTTGAAGAAACTTTTGAAGATGATTCTGATACTCGTATTTGTTGGTATAATATCAATGAAGTTGGTGAGGAAGATTGGACCTATGCTACAGGTGCCGGCGGTGGATTAGGTGGCGCAGCTACTAATGCATTTGAGGGTGACCTAAACGCAAGATTTATTAGTTCACCAGGTGGTGAAGTAACTAAATTAGCTTCTCCTAGAATAGACCTTTCTGGCCAAGACAGTGTTGCACTTGTATTTGCTTATGCTCAAGAGCTTTGGGCTGGTGATCAAAACACAACAAAAGTATTTGTTAGAGATACGGATACAGCGGATTGGGTTGAGATTGCATCATATACTGATGACACTCCAGAATGGACTCTTGATACACTATTCATTGTTGATACAACAGATCAATTAGAAATTGCATTTGAAGGAACCAATGGTTGGGGTCGCGCAAATGTTGTTGACCAAATCCAAATCCTTCCTTGCTCTGTTGAGCCAGGTATCGATGGTGGTGGTAATGTTTGTAGAGCTGCTGACACAGTAGATCTTAACCAATACATTACTCAAGGTGAAACATACGGTTACTGGAGCTTCCCAGCTAATGAAACATTTGTAAATGGTTCAATTGCGGATGTTCAGTTCTTACCAGAAGGAACTCATGAATTCTTGTATGTTGTCAAAACACCATGTACAGCGGATACAACAATTGCATCCCTTGTAATATATGGTCCTTCTTCAGCAGGTGATGATGGTGCAGATTCAGTTTGTTTAAATGAGCCTTACAACTTATTATCCTCTTTATCAGGTAATATTGATTTAGGTGGCGATTGGATTGACCCACAAGGAAACAACCTAGGTTCTCCAGATATCACTGCGAGTAATATCCCAGGAAGTTATAACTACCAATACATTACTTCTAACGGAGTTTGTGAAGCAGATACATCTACGGTTCTATTGTTTGTAGACGGAGGATGTGACTACTTAGGTCTTATGGAGGCAGATTTAAGCTTCTTTGAGCTTTACCCGAATCCAACAACAGGTAGCTTCAATATACAAGCTAACGAAGCTGAAGGATTCTTCAGTGTTGAGGTGACTGACTTAAATGGTAGAGTTGTTAAAACGTTCAAAAATTACATTACAGGAAATGAAATCAAATCAGTTGATTTGAAAAACTCAGAAACTGGAACGTACTTTGTTAAAATCTACAACAACAATGTGTTTAAAACATTCAGAGTTGTTAAGAACTAATAACAATTAATATTCAAATTAAAGGGAGGCCTAAGGTCTCCCTTTTTTTATTTTCCTATTTTCGCTTATGTTTAAGTTACCCGAAGTTCCTCAGAGCATTTTTTCTAAAATGTCATTCTTATCAACTGAAAATAATGCCATAAATTTATCTCAAGGATTTCCTGACTTCGATGTAGATTCGAAGCTGGTTGATATTATTAAAGCGACCTCTTCAAAAAAAGTTCATCAATACTGCCCAATGAGTGGATTGCCGGAATTACTGAAAGAAACTTCAACTCTAGTTAAAAACGCCTACGGAAGAAACCTCAATCCAGAAAAAGAAATTCTTATAACTGCAGGTGCGACTCAAGGTATTTTTACAACAATACAAGCATTAGTGGCCCCAGGAGATGAAGTTCTCATTCTAGACCCAAGTTACGACTGCTATTGCATGCCAATAACACTGTCTCAAGGGATTCCAATTCGTATTCCATTAAATCATGAATTCCTACCAGACTGGGAACTGATTTCTCAATCAATTACCAATAAGACTAAACTCATTATTACTAACAATCCTCACAATCCATCAGGTAGAATTTGGACAAAAGATGACATGCAAACATTGGCTAAAATTTTAAAACGTTGGCCGCAGCTATATCATTTATCTGATGAAGTTTATGAGCATATTACATTTGAAAAAGTACACTTATCCGCCAACCTATTTTCAGCGCTCCATGAAAAGACGGTCGTGGTTTCTTCTTTTGGGAAAAGCTTTCACATTACGGGATGGAAAGTGGGTTACGTTGTTGCGCCGGAAATTATAATGAACGAAATTAAAAAAGTTCATCAATACCTTGTGTTTACAGTAAACAGTGTAAGTCAACACGCTCTAGCAGCGTATTTAAAAAATGAAAATGTTAAAGCCCTAGGTTCTTTTTATCAAAAAAAAAGAGACTTATTTCGGGATGGTTTGTCAAAAAGTCGTTTTGATTTGCTGCCATGTGAGGGGACATATTTCCAGCTTGCTTCTTTCAAAAAGATATCAACCCTTAACGATGTTGATTTCTGTCAAGAGCTTGTCACCAAACACAAGGTGGCTGCGATTCCTGTTTCTGTATTTTGCGATCACGAAGACAAAAATCATGTAGTTCGGTTTTGCTTTGCCAAAGAAGATAAGACCCTCATTAACGCGACAAAAGTATTATGCAAGATCTAAAAGTAGCACTTCTACAATTCGATCAAATTTGGGAGAATAAGGAGGCAAATTATGATGAGATAAAAACATTGTTAGCTCAAAAAAAGGACTTTAACCTTCTATTGTTACCTGAGATGTTTGATACTGGCTTCAGCATGAATCACGAACACCTGGCCGAAGACATGGAAAAATCTGAAGGAATTAATTTTCTCAAAGCGCTTAGTGCTCAATATCAAACCGCTATTTATACAACAATCATTATTAAAAGCAATCATAATGTATACAATCGAGGTGTTCTTGTTCAAAAAAACAAAGTTGATCTCTATGATAAGAGAAAATGCTTTGGTCTCGGCGGAGAAACTGAATTTTATACCTCAGGTAATAAAGAAATGATAGTGACACTTTTGGGATGGAAATTAAATCTTCAAATCTGCTATGATTTAAGATTTCCTGAATTAAGTCGTAATAGACTCGGTAAAGATGGTTCCCCAGTGTACGATGTTCTATTATATGTTGCGAATTGGCCAAAAAAAAGAATTAATCACTGGATAAAACTACTGCAAGCAAGAGCTATTGAAAATCAATGTTATGTAGTTGCTTGTAATAGAATTGGGAATGACGGTAATGGCTTAGAATATAATGGGAAAAGCCTTATTATTGATGCCAATGGTGAAATAATAGGCAATGAAAGTAGTGATAGGGTTGGTGAATTGGTGCGTACTTCCCTCTCCTATAAAAAACTGGAAGTCTTAAGAAAAAAACTTCCATTTCTACAAGACCAATAAATTTCTTTAGAGTTTTGTATATTTAGGCGTCTTAAAATATATACATGAAAAAATTACTACTAACGACTGCCCTTATTATCGGGGCAAGCTCCATTTGGGCACAAAAAGCACCAAGAATTATTTTAGCTGACGAAATGTCTAGCGTTGAAAAACCCACAGAAATCATGCCCTCTTTGAAAGATGAAGGTATCACTATCTGGTCTGATGACTTCTCCGATGAATCTACTTGGGTCATTGATAATAGTGGGCAACAAGGTCTTCAGTTCGGATGGAATATTAATGCAGTATCTGACGGATGGTACGCAGCAAATGGAATTAGCTCAACTTCAGGTGGGAATTACGCAGAATTGGTAAATGGAGACCCTTTTGAAGGAACTCAAGCACTTGACGTAGTTTATACCTTAACTACGGCGAACCCTATTGATGTTATTGGGCTTGCGGGAACCAACCAAGTAACCTTAGAGTTTGAACAATTCGGGGCAAGATTTAATGACCTTCAACAAATATTATATAGCACAGATGGCATAACATTTAATCCTATTGGTGACAATTTAGACCAACCTGTTTTATCGGCATCAGGAGGTGCTGCCTATGACAATCCTGATCTTAAACAAATTAACCTAGGTACGGTTTTATCAGCGACAAATGATCCAATTTGGTTACAATTCAGCTGGACTACCAATTACCCCGGCTCTGCAGAAAACCCTAACGTTTGGGTCACTTATGGCTGGTATATTGATGACGTACGAATCGTTACGAACCCTGGAAATGACCTTCAGGTTACGGACACCTATTGGGGTTCAGCGGGTCTGAACTACTTTCAAATTCCGATTACTCAAGTAGCTCCAATTGACTTTGAAGCGGCCCTCTTTAATGGAGGGAATAATATCCAAACGAATGTTACTTTAAATGCAGATATCAATGCCGGTTCATTTACTGGCATAAGCGATGCTGTTTCCATAGACCCTTTAAGTTATGATACTGTAGGTTTAAATACACAGTTTACACCTGATGCATTGGGAGACTATACAATTGTACAGACGATTACTGCTGATTCGTCAGATGATGTTCCTACGAATAATGAAATTTCCAATATCAGCTTCGAAGTTGGGGATTATATTTACGCAAGAGATAACAATGCTGTAGGTGGAAGCACATCTAATGGTGACGACGGATTCGAATCAGGTAATCTATTTGACATATGGGCTGATCAAACAGTTAAAGCGATAGATGTCAGAATCCCAGGAGGGAATAATGGAGCTCAACTCGGGGTTGAATTTTATGTGAAATTGTATTCGTTAGATTCAGAGGGAGAGTTTATTTATGAAAATGAGTCTGACCCTCTAGTCTTAACACAACAAATGCTGAATACAAGTCTTACCGTTCCATTATTGAGCCCGGTTGATTTATATGCTAACACAACTTACCTAGCAGTCGTTGGTTGCTTTGAAAGTGGCTTTAGAGTATCTACTGCGGGAGACTCTGACCCTCAAACATCTTTCTTTCAAGACCTTGCTGATGGGACTTGGTACTATCAAACAGGCACTCCATTCGTTAGGTTGAACTTTGATCCAACTATTGGTATCGAAGAGAATAATACTTCATTCCAAGTTGGTAATATTTTTCCAAATCCGGCAAATGACAATGCAAACCTTAGAGTGGTTATGAAGAATGCACAAAAGATAAACCTTGAGATTTCTGACCTTTCTGGAAGAATTATTTCCTCTGAAAATATCGATTTGAATCAAGGTGAAAATATTGTGCCTTTAAATGCAAAAAACCTAAAATGTGGTATTTATAATATTACTATCGCTAGTAATAATAATGCTGTTAGTAGAAAATTGACGATCAAATAATCGTTGTATTCTCAAATTATGAAGCCGGCAATGCCGGCTTTTTTTATGATGGAATTTGAAATAGGGTATTGGGGTTTATTTATTACCAGCTTTTTAGCGGCAACATTTATACCCATCACATCGGAGCTGTTTTTAATCAGTATGCTAATTATGGGTTATCATCCCCTAAGTTGCTTGTTTTTTGCCACAGTTGGTAATTCTTTAGGAGGTTGGTTCAACTACCTTTTGGGACAAATAGGAGATCCTAAATGGTTAAAAAAAATTCGCGTATCCACAGACCAAATTAAACGTTGGCAAACAATTGTAAATAAATACGGTCATTGGCTCGGTGTTTTAAGCTGGCTTCCTTTTATAGGGGACATTATGGCTGTAGCACTCGGTTTTTTCAGAGTTCCATGGCTTCCAAGCTTTTTTTTTATTTTTATTGGTAAATTCTTAAGATACCTTGTAATTGTAGGTATATTTTATCTTGGATGGGTATAAAAGCAACAATTTTCAATATTTATCGTAATGTAATTAGGTAATTTATCCTTCCACTTATTGGATTTTTTTTATGGAAAGAATATTTAGATTCATAACCAACTTAGTTGATAGCTTTCGTTTAAACAACGAGAAAGAGGACTTTTCTATTATTTCAGAAAATATAGATAGTGGCGTGGTTTTCAAAGGAACCAATCTTTGGATTCTGGTCTTTGCTATTTTCATTTGTTCCCTCGGGTTAAATGTAAATTCTACTGCAGTAGTTATCGGCGCCATGCTTGTCTCTCCATTAATGGGCCCAATCATTGGACTAGGTTTCGGCCTTGCAACATCAGATATATCTTTACTCAAAAAAGCACTTTATAACTATCTCTTTGCTGGAATTGTAGCGATTCTTGCCTCTACACTTTATTTCGCTCTTACTCCGATGCACGTGGCGCAAACAGAAATGTTATCAAGAATTTCTCCCAATATTTATGATGTTTTCATTGCGTTTTTCGGAGGGCTTGCAGGTATTGTAGCTATAGCGAGTAAAATGAAAGGGAATGTTATCCCAGGTGTGGCTATTGCAACAGCTCTAATGCCTCCGCTGTGCACCGCAGGTTATGGCTTGGCTACGCTTCAATGGAGCTTCTTCTTTGGCGCTTTTTATTTGTTCTTTATTAACACTGTCTTCATTTCCCTGGCAACGCTCCTTACTTCAAGGATTTTAAAGTTCCCGCAGAAGAGTCTTCTTGACGAAAAAGTATCAAAAAGAACGAATCGCATCATATGGACGATTACGATAATAACAATTGTTCCGAGTATATATTTTGGATATACGATGGTTCAACAAGATCGATATGTTCAAAAAGCCACGCGTTTTGTTAAAAGTGATCTCGCTATACATCCCACCAAAAACAGCTATCTATTGGATCACGAAATCAATGCTTCAGAAGAGATAATTAAACTTATTTACGGTGGTGCGAATATCTCGAAAGAAGAAATAAAAAATTTGGAGAAAAAGCTCCCTATTTTCGAGCTAGAGAAAACAGAGCTGGATATTCAAATTGGTTTTGGAAATAAAGAGGAAGAGGAAATAAATCCTCTTGCCGCTGAACTTCTATCTAAAGAAAGACAAATCGAAATGATTCAGAGTCAGCTTGATGCTAAATCAGAACGGTTAGATAGCATTCAAGAAATTGAATCCCTGAGTCAAAAAATATTTAAAGAACTCACGGCTCAATATCCCGCTGTCAATTCCCTTTCACTTCAACCGAGCACGGAATACACGGACACCTCTAATCGCATTGTGTGGTTAGTTAATATAAAGCTAGACAGTGCAATTCGAAAAGAAGATAAGATAAGAATCAAAGCTTGGCTAAAAGAACGTGTTCAAAATAAAATTCTCTATATCCAATATCGTGTTAAAATCAAACCTCCGATAGATAGAATCATGAATCTATTCAATCAATAATATGATTTAAAGGGGTCTCTCTTTTCTATAAGATCTTTGACACCTAATTTAACGGGAGTGTTGGGCAATACTTCAAGGTCTCGACGGCTAGTGAGGGTATTTAATTTCAATGTTGAAATAGAAATGGGGAGTCCTGAGTTCGTCAAAACAACTTGCCCAGGGTTTCCATGTGTTCCCGCCATAGACCCAAAGCATGGTGTCCCAATGATCTCCCCCCTGCCATGAGTTTTAAACCATGCGGCCATCAGCACAGATGCAGACATAGACAAACCATTTGTCATAAGTTTACAATTGCCCATGAACGTTCTTGATTTTCTATTCATTAGTTTTTTCTCGTAACGAATTGATGCAATCGTTCCCATTTTACTTTTATAAAAATCATATTCTTTACTAATCATTCCCTTTGGATATACACGCTTTGCCTTTTTTTCAAAATCGACCTTTTCTAATCGTGACAAAGTTTCAAAACGGTCAAGGGTGCTTCGCTTATATAAATAATTCAAGTCAAAAGTCGCTCCATTAGAATTTATATAGCTTAACACGTGCTCAAGTAACAAAACATAACCACCTCGATTACCACGAATATCTATTGTAATATTATTTATGTTTAATTTTTCTACCTTTTTAAAAAAGGAGTCAATCCCCCGCATATACCGCCGCTCCCGTTTTGCATCGAAGGACTTGAGTCGAATGCACGCTGAACTATCTCTAAATTCAAATTCGATATTTCTTTTTCCATACCACTTATTGTTTTTATTCAGGTATCGACTTGAACGCATAGAGGCAAGGGATTTTTGAATAGTATCCCCTTTTAAGGAAATATAAGTCATCAGGACCGGATCCTCCGGTGTTTTGTTATAAAGATTAAATACCAATCCCATCATTATAGAAACGAGCTCATTTCTCGCAGAAATTCCGGGTCCTTCAGATGGAGTATATTGCGAGGTGAGCATGTATAAATCATTCGTAGAATAGCCATTAACATTTAAAACCTCTACTCCGATAGGAACTCTGTCTTTAAAAACTTTGGATAAATAAAACTTACCTTCAATTCTCGTTAAGTAAAATGGAGCAACAGGTCTTTTCTTTGAAAGTAATAACAGTAAATCACGAGGATTCAATGCCGTATGAGAATCTTCTAGCGTATTTAATAAAACACTCAATATACGCGAGAATTCCAATAAACTCAATGGAGATCGAACGGCTTCTTTTGCCGCGTTAAACGCAAGATTGAAGTTCTCTTCAGCACATCTATCGTAGGGGTCAGGGTGAACTTTTTGAATGGATGTTCTAAGAAGCGCTAAATCAGATAACATGTCCTCTGAAGAAAGCTTTCTATTCAAAACATTTTCTTCTGAGTACTTC
>Ga0228674_1001164_pt1 | contig 16079 bp, 19 predicted proteins | sample 1D_rmetaG_FD_189054 | JGI IMG/M metagenome (GOLD analysis project Ga0228674, IMG submission 189054) | Seawater microbial communities from Monterey Bay, California, United States - 1D_r | ecosystem: Environmental > Aquatic > Marine > Coastal | place: USA: California | collected 2016-09-26
TATATCTCTCACCGTCTTTTCTACTTTTTGTTTTGTCATCATCGCTTCCTCTTGGAGTTAACGATGAACTAAAACTGTCTCTTACGCAATTAGCCTATTTGGTCCACATAGTGTTGACGGGGTACAATTGCTATTTGTTCATAAGTATTTTCTTCAGAGAGTTCTTCCTGTCCCGACAAGATATTTAATAATCGATCTTTAAGGTCTATATTCAGATCACTTATAGTGAATAAATTCTTTTCAGATGGATTTAAAAACTTATCTAGTACAGTTAATATTGAGGTTTTCCCAGTGTTGTTTTTTCCAACTACTATAGATAAATCGCTCTCAAGATCACATTTAAGGTCTTTTAGAAGTCGAAAGTTATTAACTTCCATTGTAGAAATCTTCACGCTCATCCCTTTTCTTTAAATCAAGAATAATCCAAACACCTTCTTCTATCCCTAAATTATTATGTTAAGTTTGATGTAAAAACAAAAACTCAACGTCTGCTTAGGGTCGAAAGTAGCCTTTTAACCAATAATACTCTGTCCGTTTTACACCCTGTTAAGTGGTATAGAAAGTTACTTAGCTATAAAAGGCTTCGACAGTCCCTTTGATCTTCATGAGCATAGGCTGGCCATAGCGATCCAACGCTTTCGGAGAGGCGATTTTTATCCAGCCTTCGCTAATGCAATATTCCTCGACATCATTACGTTCTTTGCCATTTAGCCGGATACCAATATCGTGCTCGAAAACTTCTTCCACATGGTGGGGACTAGCTGGATGGATTGAAAGGCGATCGGGTAAAGCGGGTTTCGATGATGTGTCGTTCATATTCGTGACCTGAGATAAATGAAAGTTACTGCATTGTAGACAATATAGGGCTAGTCCTCAAACGCTTAAGAAGGGGATACTAATCTGCTTCTTAACAGGAATAGCTTAAGTTATCAGCTGTCTGTCAATTATCATCTTTCGTGCTATTGGCACTGAGTCTAGCGATAAGCACCAGTGCAATCACAATCCAACCGAAAGGGTACGGAAAGTAGCCGAAGAAAAAGGCTAATAAGGTTGTTATCAGTAATGTAACGAGTAGGGCAGCAATCCAATCAATTTTAATGGTTGTTTCCTCCGTAGCAAAAATATAGACAAAGCCAACGTAAAACCAGATTACACAAAAAAGCCCGCATAAAGCGGGCTTTTTATTTAGCGAAAGTGATCTAAAAACAAAGCTTTAAACCATTAAGTTCTTTAAACCATTAAGTTCTTTAAACCATTAAGTTCTTTAATCTTTTAAGTGCATTATTCTCAATTTGGCGAATACGCTCAGCAGAGACTTGGTAATGATCGGCCAAGGTATGTAACGTCGCTTTGCCTTCATCATTTAACCAACGCTGACGTAAAATATCTTGGCTACGTTCATCCAATGTCGCTAGTGCATTACTCAACTTTTGCTCTTGGAAATCTTTGTGATCAACACGTTCTAATTGAATAGAAGGATCGGTTTGTTCTGGTCCAGTGAGATAGGCTGCTGGTGAGAAAGTATTGTCTTCATCATCTGCATCAACAGGTAAATCAAATGAGGCATCAGGTTGTGCCAAACGGCGTTCCATATCCATCACATTATCGGGTGTGACACCGAGATCTTCTGCAACGGCTTCGACTTCTTCTTGGTTTAACCAACCCAAGCGTTTTTTCGCGCTGCGCAAATTAAAAAATAATTTACGTTGTGCTTTCGTTGTCGCAATTTTGACAATACGCCAGTTTTTAATGACATATTCATGAATTTCAGCACGAACCCAGTGAACAGCAAAGGAAACCAAACGGACACCTTTTGTTGGGTCAAAGCGTTTAACGGCTTTCATTAAACCGATATTACCTTCTTGCATTAAGTCAGAAACAGGTAAACCGTAACCACTATAGCCTTTGGCAATACGAGCAACAAAGCGTAGGTGTGAAAGGACAAGGCGTTGTGCAGCCTCAACGTCGCCATCTTGTTGGAGGCGCGTTGCTAAATCATATTCTTCCTCAGCAGTTAAAACAGGAATGTTATGTACTAGATTCGTATACGAATCAATACTTCCTATTGGCGCTAAAGCAAGTTCATAAGATGTTGCAGCTGTTGTCATTATTGACCCTCCCTAAAAATTATTCCTCGAATAATAACATGAAGTTATTGCCTGAATCACTATCTTAAGAACATAAAAATGGGAGTAAAGTTCCATTTTTCAAGGGCCAGACTGTATTTAGTTTTAATTTATAGGCTATCTAATTGGGCTCAATGGCGTGTAAATGCCGGCCTACGGCAAGCCAAGCACCTAGAATACCTAGCAATATACCCGTAAGAGGTAAGTAAAGTAGTAATAAGCCTGTAAACCATTGTAAATGGAATTCACTGCCATAAAGACTCGCCAAATGGTAAACAGGTTCACTCAACATACTTAACACGACGAGTAAGGTGCCCCAGGCAAAGAAACCACCTAAGATGCCATACCAAAAACCGGTATAGAGGAAAGGACGTCTTATAAAACGATCTGTTGCACCGACTAACTTCATAATCTTAATTTCAGATTGGCGGTTAAGAATCGCTAAGCGAATAGTATTACCGGTCACCAACAATACACTTAAAGAAAGAAGTATGCCGAGTAGGCCAATCCCGCGTTCTAATAATTGGTTAATACTGCGTAATCGCTGTAGCCAAGCCATATCTAACTGGGCTTGTTCAACTTCAGGCAAGGCAGATAAGTCGCGTAATAGAAATTGAATATCCTCGTCTGACGTTGTACTTTCGGTAGGGAACAATGTCATAACGGCAGGGAGTGGATTATCAGGAAGGCTATCTAACAGACTGCCTAAACCCGATAATTCACGAAACTCAATAAGAGATTGTTCGGCAGTTTGATAATGCACTTCTTTGACGGTTGGCCAGTCTTGTATTTTGGTTTGTAATTGTTTGGCTTGTTTTTCAGAAACGTCTTGTTTTAAAAACAAGCTGATTTGACTGGCATCATCCCAATTACTACTGACATGATCGACATTTTGTAAGAGTACAAATAAGCCGGCAGGCAACGCCAAAGCAATACCAATCACGGCCATAGTCATAAAGCTAGAAAAAGGCTGCCGCCAGAGGCGACCTAAGCTAAATAACATCACCTGCAAGTGACGAAGTAGATAACTTTTTAAGCTAAAGGAAAACCACTTCTTCATAACACAGTGTACTCTGGTGCTAAGCGGCCACCTTCTAAAACGATTTGACGATGGGGCATGGCTTTCACCAACTCTAAATCATGGGTCGCGATAAAGACCGTGACACCCACCTGATTAAATTGTTCGAACAGCTGCATAATGTCCCTTGATAAATCGGGATCAAGGTTACCGGTGGGTTCGTCAGCCAATAAAATTGGTGGACGGCTGACCACTGCTCGTGCAATACCAACACGCTGTTGTTCACCGCCCGATAAGGCAATCGGTAGCTGTCTTTCTTTACTGAGTAGGCCGACTTTATCTAACGAGGCCCGAACACGTCGGCCGATTTCTCGATGACTTTCACCAGCGATAACCAAAGGCAGAGCGACATTATCAAAGACCGTACGGTCATGTAACAAATTGTGATCTTGGAACACCAAACCAATTTGACGTCGATAAAAGGGGATTTTGCCTTTTTTGAGTCGACTTAAATTTTGGCCATTCACGAAAACTTGACCATGGGTACTACGCTCAATCAAAGCAATAAGTTTGAGTAAAGTACTCTTACCCGCACCAGAGTGGCCGGTTAAAAAGGCCATTTCACCTTGTTGTAATTCAAAACTGAGTCCAGATAACGCCTCATGCCGGTTAGCATAGCGTTTATAGACATCGGTAAATTGAATCATGAATTAGGGCCTATTGAACTTTGCATTGGTTCTATTCTTCACGGCCTAATAAGGCATCGACAAACTCAGTGCCATCGAAGGGACGTAAGTCACCAATGGCTTCACCGACACCAATATAACGAATTGGCAGACCTAACTTTTTAGCAATCGCAAAAATAATACCGCCCTTAGCCGTACCGTCGAGTTTGGTTAAGGTGATACCGGTGACATCAACGATTTGCTGAAATTGTGTGGCTTGATTTAAGGCATTTTGGCCGGTACCGGCATCGAGTACTAACATTACTTCATGAGGTGCATCAATATCGAGTTTGCCCATTACGCGTTTTACTTTTTTCAATTCTTCCATCAAGTTATCTTGGGTGTGTAAACGACCGGCTGTATCGGCGATTAAGATATCTACATTTCTGGCTTTGGCTGCTTGCAAGCCATCAAAAATAACCGAAGCAGAATCGGCGCCACTTTGTTGTGCAATGACGGGAATATCATTACGTTCTCCCCAAACTTGCAGTTGTTCTACAGCAGCAGCACGGAAAGTATCGCCCGCAGCTAACATGACACTTTTACCTTCATTCTGGAATTGTTTTGCTAGTTTGCCTATCGTTGTGGTTTTACCCACACCATTAATGCCGACCATTAAAATAACAAACGGCATATCTTGCTGTGGAATGACCAGTGGTGCTTCACTCGGAGCTAATAATGCCACCATATCATCGCGCAATGCTTCAAATAACATGTCACTGTCTTTGAGTTGATTACGCGCAAGGCGCTGCGTTAGGTTATCAATCAGTGTTTGGGTTGCATCGATGCCTAAATCAGCGCTGAGTAATTGGGTCTCAAGCTCTTCTAATAAATCATCATCAATGTTTTTTTTGCCTAGAATTAAAGACGCAAAGCCATCGGTTAATTTAGAGCTACTTCGGCTTAGTCGTTGCTTTAATCGGCCAAACAGACTATTTTTCTCATCTGCAGACGCGTCAGGTGTAGCGTCCTGAGAGGAGGGAGTTGATTCATTAGGCGAGACGTCATCAGCAGATGATTTATCGGCTTGTTTGTCTTTTTTTCTTAGGAAACTAAACATAATGTGTTCTTGTCGTTACACTGCAACAGCTCATTTTATCATGTCATGGAACTATAAATGCAGATGCTTAAAAAAATAACTTTAGCGTGCGGCTTGCTCATCACATTGCCAAGCCTCGTGTTAGCAGATGTTAAAGAATATCAATTTGATAATGGCCTAAAACTGATTGTTAAACCGGATCACCGCGCACCCGTTGCGGTGACTCAAGTTTGGTATAAAGTCGGTTCGAGTTACGAGTATAACGGGATTACCGGCATCTCACATCAACTCGAACATATGATGTTCAAAGGCACTGAAAACCTTGGACCAAATGAGTTTTCCAAAATTATTGCGGCGAATGGTGGACGTGAAAATGCGTTTACAGGTCGTGATTACACCGCTTATTTCCAAACCATGGAAGCCGATAGAGTTGAAGTCAGTTTTCGTCTCGAAGCCGAGCGCATGCGTAAATTGGTACTTGATGAAGCCGAATTATTAAAAGAGCGTGAAGTCGTGGCTGAAGAAAGACGCTTACGGACAGAAGATAGCCCGACCGCAATGACACGCGAGACATTTAATGCGACTGCATTTATGAATAGTCCATATCATCATCCGATTGTGGGCTGGATGAGTGATATTAACAATTATGAAGTTGATGATTTAGAGCAGTGGTATCAAAAATGGTATGCGCCTAATAACGCAACGATTGTTGTGGCAGGGGATGTTGAGCCGGAAGCAATCTATAAATTAGCCCAGCAATACTTTGGCCACCTTAAACCTGAAGAGGTTGAAGTCGTAAAACCACAAGTGGAAGTACCTCAACGTGGTAAACGAACTGTCGAAGTGCAGTTACCTGCTGAATTGCCTTATTTAATGATGGGCTGGAAAGTCCCTGTCGTTAAGACAGCTGAAAAAGCGTGGGAACCCTATGCATTAGAAGTATTAGCGGGTGTATTAGATGGTGGGGATAGCGCACGGTTTACCCGCGATTTAGTGCGTGGCGATGAAATCGCGACTAGCGTGGGTGTGGGTTATAACGCTTTTTCACGGCTTGATGATTTATTCCTTGTCGCGGGTGCACCGACCAAAGCACATGATGTAGCGGCTTTGCAGCAAGCGGTTATCAAGCAGATTGAACAACTACAAGCAGAACCTGTGACCGAACAAGAATTGCAACGCATCAAAACACAAGTCGTCGCCGGGGCTGTGTATGAAAGAGATAGCTTATTTTATCAAGCGATGCAGATCGGCATGCTTGAGACCATAGGTTTGGATTGGCGCTTAAGCGACCAATATGTTGAGAATATTCAGGCGGTAACAGCAGAGCAAATTCAAGCTGTCGCTAACAAGTATTTTGTAGACACAACGTTGACAGTGGCAGAACTGGTACCGCTAGCATTAGATCAGAAATCACGTAATAGAGGCATCATAGGAGGCAGACATGGCCAATAGAATTATCCTTGGCTTAGTAGGGCTCTTCTTGACCTTAACTGCTTATGCAGGGCCACAAATTGAAGAATGGAAAACGGATAAAGGTGCGCGTGTTTACTATGTGCCAGCACCTGAATTACCGATGGTCGACGTTAAAATCGTATTTGATGCTGGCTCAGCACAAGATAAAGATCTACCTGGTACAGCCTTACTGACCAATGCGATGTTAGCAGAGGGGGCTGGTGGCCAAACAGCAGATCAAATTTCTGCGGCTTTCGAAGATGTGGGCGCCAATTTTGGTAACGCCTCCCAGCGTGATATGGCGACGTTAAGTTTGCGTAGCCTAACGGCTGAGCCTGCATTATCAACTGCGTTAGATGCGCTTAAGCTGGTATTAACAAAACCTGATTTTCCTCAAGCGGCATTTGAGCGCTTGCAGAAGCAAGTTCTGCTTGGGTTACAGGCAGAGAATCAGTCGCCTCGTGCACTAAGTGCTCGGGCGTTCTATGCCAACGTTTTTGGTGAGCATCCTTATGCCAATATGCCGGTTGGTCAGGCCGAAGTGGTTGAGCAATTGAACGTTAAGACGTTGAAAAAGTTTTATCAGCAATACTATGTCGCTCGCAATGCAACCGTAGTCTTAGTTGGGGCGATTGATAAAGCCCAAGCAAAAGTCATAGCAGAGCAGTTGATGGCTGACTTGCCAGAAGGTGAGATGGCCGATCCATTGAATCAAGTATCCGCTTTAACTGAAGCGAAGCAGGTAGAGATCGCGCATCCTTCACAACAAACGCATATCTTAATGGGCCAGCCGGGTATAAGCCGAGATGATGAAGATTATTTTCCGCTCTACGTCGGTAATCATATCTTGGGTGGTAGTGGCTTAGTCTCTCAATTGAGTAACGAAGTGCGTGAGAAACGGGGCTTATCTTATAGCACTTATAGTTATTTCAGACCGATGCATCAACAAGGCCCTTATCAGTTTGGCCTACAAACTAGAAATGACCAAGCGCAAGAAGCATTAGAAGTGATGCAAGCAACTTTAAAAGCGTTCATTATTAATGGCCCGACAGAAGCTGAACTCACAGCCGCGAAACAAAATATTACCGGTGGCTTTGCTTTGCGTATCGATAGTAACAGCAAAATTGCTGATTATCTGGCGATGATCGGGTTCTACGGTTTACCACTCACTTATCTTGATACCTTTAAAGACAAGGTCATGGCGGTAACAGCTGCTGATATAAAATCTGCTTACGAACGTCGTGTCCACCCAGATAAAATGGTTACCATCATGGTGGGTGGTAAAGCTGAGTAAGGCACTAGGACAACTACGCATCATTGCAGGTAGCTGGCGGGGTCGAAAGTTAGCTGTACTCGATCTGGAAGGGTTAAGGCCAACGCCAGATCGCGTGCGTGAAACCGTCTTTAATTGGTTACAACCTCATTTAGGACAATCACGTTGTCTTGATTTGTTTGCCGGCACGGGCGCTTTGGGGCTAGAAGCTGCGTCACGTGGTGCAGGGCATGTGTCGCTCGTAGAGCTAAATAGCAAAGCTGCAATGCAGCTACGCACGCATTGCCAAACCTTATCAGCTGAACAATGCGAAGTGCATCTCCAAGCAGCCACAGACTTCCTAAATCAACACCAACAACAATACGATATTGTCTTTATTGATCCGCCATACCAAAGTGATTATTGGTCTGAGGTTGCTGAGCAATTAATCGCAACAGGCAGTCTTGCAGATGACGCACTGATTTATTTGGAATATCCAAGACAGTTGGATAAACCCCTTTTACCAGCACAATGGCAATTAATTAAGGAAAAAAAAGCAGGTGCGGTAAACTATTGCTTATTTAGAAACACCACAGAGTAACAATGTGAACATAACAGCAATTTATCCTGGGACATTCGACCCTATCACCAATGGCCATATTGATTTGGTACATCGCGCTAGCAAATTATTTGAGCATGTGATCGTTGCTGTGGCCATCAACCCAACAAAAACGCCGGCTTTTAACTTATCAGAGCGGGTCGCTTTGGCAAAAGAAACCTTAGCTGATCTCCCTAACGTTGAAGTGTGTGGTTTTGAAGGTTTATTGGTTGATATTGCAAGAGAGAAACAGGCTCAGGTGATTATCCGTGGCCTACGCGCTGTCTCTGATTTTGAACATGAGTTTCAATTAGCCGGTATGAACCGGCATATGGAACCAAATGTCGAAACGATGTTCTTAACACCGGCAGAACAGTTCAGTTATATTTCATCAAGTCTAGTGCGCGAGGTAGCCGCTCTGGGCGGAGATGTATCTGCTTTTGTTGCACCGTGTGTAGCACAAGCACTAGCAAATCGGACTGTTTGAAAGGTTAATCATATCCATTCAATGGGATTAACGCTAAAATAAGCGTTATAAAGAAGTTTTGGAGTAAAGCATGTCCTTATTTATCACTGACGAATGCATTAACTGTGATGTCTGTGAACCAGAATGTCCGAACAATGCGATTTCACAAGGTCCTGAGATTTATGAAATTGCCCCGGATTTATGCACAGAGTGTGTAGGCCACTTCGATGAACCGCAGTGTGTAGAAGTGTGTCCTGTCGACTGTATTCCAAAAGATCCAGACAATGTGGAAACAGAAGATCAACTCCGTGGTAAATATGATGCCTTAATGGCGGCAGGTAAGTAACTCTTAAGATTAGGCTGCAGCGCTTTCTTTAGCTGCCTCACGGTGCCTGTTCAGACTACGACGCATAATAGGCCAATCCGTTTTTTGGATACCGTAAGCACTAAATTTTTCCACTAACACATGATATAAAGTTTCTAAGTCATCTGCAGTGATACTTGGTAATTGAGTGTTTTCTAATGATGTATCATTTAAGTGAGTCATCGATTTCACGGTTTCTTCAGCTTCAGCTTCAGCTTCAGCATCCGCTTTTATTTGCTCAGAAAAAGCTTCACCGGCACCGTGTGAAAACAAATTAATACGATCGATAATGTGATGGATCTGAATTAATTTATCGCTAGAGGATTTCGTTTTTTTAACGGTGTCTTTTGTTTTAGTGATGCTAGCATCCATCGCTTTAACTGCCCGGTTTGTCCCAGACTGAAGGGTTCCTATCATTTCGCCAACTTCACCAGCGGAAGCACGTGTTTGTTCTGCCAAGGCTCGAACTTCATCTGCAACAACGGCGAAACCACGATCTTGTTCACCGGCACGTGCTGCCTCGATAGCTGCATTTAAGGCTAATAGGTTAGTTTGCTCGGCGATACTCTGAATCACTTCCAAAATAGAGTGGATATTATCGCTACCTTTTTTCAAAACGGTCATTTCAGATGAGGCATTGGCAATATCATCCGTCAGGCTGGTAATACTCTTTAGTGTGTCGGCCATCGCTTGTTCAGCAATATTGGTTGCCGCATTACCATCAGTCGTGATTTTGGCCATTTCTTCAACTTGCGAAGACAGAGAGTCGGTCGTTTGTTGAATTTGAGAAATAGAGTTTTCCATAACCTGGCTATGACTATTTTGCAGGGCGGCCTTTTCAGTAATTGCATCATAGGGTAGTGCGTAACTCTTCTGACATCGGTTCCAAACGAGCGACAGAATCAGCTAAATCATCGAAAGCCGTTTCCTGTAACTTGATGATTTTATTAACAGGTGTATCGAGAGATAGGCCAATGGGATCAGTATGTTTGAAGGGCTTAAAGGGGGAAGAGGGACCATTATCAAAATCATCTATTGATTGCTTAAATGGGCTTATAAAGAATCGATACAAGGCAACCGCAAATAGGGTGATTAAGAGGAAATCTTGGGCAAGTCGAGAAAAAGAGGAAGCGGAGAGAATAGGGGCTAAAAATAGTTCTGAAACAATACTAAGAATAAACAAAGCCAGAATGACTATTCCGAACGTTTTTTGCATATTGATATAACTCCATCGATATCAAACGGTATAAAAGCCTAGTCCACTAAAAAACAGACAGGGTTATTATCATGTTATCGACAATAAAAGAAAAAGATATAGTCGTAATTTAGCTTATATAAAAATTAACAGGCCTTGAGCATTTAACTTTGCTAAAGTAATGTCCATCAAAAATTATGTTAGGAATATGCAATATGAAAATGTCATTAGCCGTGTTAACGCTAGTTAGTGTCTTGTTCTCTGGTTTAACGATGGCACAGCCTGAAGCATTAGAAATACATAAAGCTGAATATAAACAAAAATGGCAGGCTTTAGTCCAAGGCATTGAAAATAGATCTGATTTGACCTTTATACAAAAACTCACGGTATATGAACAAGAAGTAGCTAAATTAAAGAAACAATACCAAGAAGAACGCGTTGAAGAATATAACAGCAACGAAGTCACCATCACTGTTGACCATCAATGCAAAGGCAGACCAGCTGGCAGTACCAGAAACTGTGGGTTTCGCTGTGCCGAGCGACCTGATGAAGATATGTTCACTAAAGCAGAGTGGGTGACTTTCTCTGGTGATCACATGGATGAAGTCGTTAGTGAAGAAAAAGCCTGTTTCAAATTAGAAGCAAAAGGCAATGTGAAAAAAGAAGGTAGTGTCAGTGCTGTGTTTAAATATCGAACAAACTACGTGGGCTATATTACAGCTGACGATGCTGATGCTTTATTCAACAGCTTTTTAACAGATTAAAAAGTCGTCAGGAATAGAATCATCGAATTTACCGATTAAACGCAGTGATTATTCCCATCGTATTGTAGTCATTTTTGGATTAAACTCGTAAGTTGCATTGATAATTATCAATGCGATTTCGTGCAAATAACTTTATATAACGAACAAGACTATTTTAGAGGGATATAACGATGGCACTACGTATAGGTGATACAGCTCCAAACTTTACAATTGCAACAACAAATGGCGAGATTAATTTCCATGATTGGGCAAAAGGCAAGTGGGTCTTTTTCTTCAGTCACCCAGCAGATTACACGCCTGTTTGTACTACAGAAATGGGTAGAACGGCCCAGTTAGCACCAGAATTTGAAGCGCGTAATTGTGCACCGCTTGGCTTGTCTACAGATACGGTTGAAGAGCACTTAGGCTGGATTGAAGATGTGAATGCAACACAAAATACATCACTTACATTCCCTATTGTTGCTGACGCAGATAAAAGAATTGCTGAACTTTACGGTATGATTCACCCATCTGAAAGTAACAATGCAGCAATACGCTCTATCTTCATTATTGATCCAGAAATGAAGATCCGCTTAACCATGACTTACCCAATGGCTGTTGGCCGTAATTTTGATGAAATTTTACGCGTCATTGATGCACTTCAAATTGGCGATAAACATGGTATTGCAACACCTGTAAACTGGCGTCCAGGCGAAAAAGTTATCATTCCACCAACGGTGAATAACGCAGATGCATCTGCTAAATTCCCACAAGGGTTTGATGAAATTTTGCCGTACCTACGTTATGTAGACGTCTCTAAATAACAATAAGCTATTAAAAAAATTAGGGCCAAATATCATTCGATATTTGGCCCTTTTTTAGTAGTGTTTTAGGAAAACTATCATAAATCAATGAGATAGGTTGGCAACTTCGATCATTTTATGATCTACGGCTTCTGAGTCTGTTGAGCGGTTTGCTGTTCCAACAGAGTATGAAGTCTGTCTAACTTAGCATTCACCTCTGAGATTTCAGCCTTGATCGAATGAACCTCTTCGGCCTCAGTATCATCACGTTCCTGCTCAGACTGATTTTGTTCGCGCTGCATTGCATCAAGGACGACGCCAATCATCATATTCAAAAATACAAATGCCGTGAGAAAGATAAAGGTCAGATAGAAAATCCAGCTCAGTGGATAGACTTCCATCGTTTCATACATCACATCCGTCCAGTCTTCAAAGGTCGCAACTCGAAATAAGGTCAGCATGGCAATGGAGATATTGGCCCACAATTTGTGATTGATTGCTTCAAACATAAAGCTGCCAATAGCAGCATAAATATAAAAGATAATAAACATTAATAAAGCGATATAACCCATTCTGGGCAATGCTTTTAACAATGAATTAATCAAGATGCGTAATTCAGGAATCACCGATACCAAACGTAATACCCGAAAGATACGTAATAAACGGGCCAGTAATACGGTTTCATTGCCATCTACAGGGACTAGACTAGCAGCGACAATGATAAAGTCGAACACATTCCAGCCTTTTTTAAAGAAGTCTAGGGTGCGTGGTTCTGCAATAATACGAATGCTTACTTCAAACAAAAAGAACAGGGTGATAAACCAATCCAGCCAATGAACAGCATTATCCAATGTGGTATTAATTTCATAGGTTTTAGCGCCGGTGACTAAGGCAGAAAAAACAATAATAAAGATAACCGTAAACTCAAATAGCTTATTGCTATGTAATTCAAATAACTGATTTTGAAGGCGTTGGATAGCGCTAGACATAAGGGTAACCAAGGTGAGTAAGCTTGGCCGAAAGATACCATGCCTAGTTGAAATATCAATAGATATTGAAGACTAACAGCAATTAAAAGGTGAGTTTAAGGCAATAAAGTTGTTCTTTATGAGATGTGGAAACGGGTAATACCGAGTACATCGAGACTGTAAATTAAATTGTGTATCTGCCTATCAGTATTCAGAGGTTTACTTTTTTCTTCTTTGAAGATCTGACATAGTAATACTTATGAAAAAATATTTACTAAAAATAGCAACACTACTGCTATTACCATTCTTTTTGGTAGCAACCGCCCATGCACAAGAGAATACAGCCAATAAACTCGTTATCCAAGTCAGCACTGACAATGTTAGAACTCAAAAAATAGCATTGAATAACGCAGTAAATCTACAAAAGCTCTATGGCTTAGATAATATAGTGATTGAAATTGTCGCTTATGGGCCGGGTCTTCAATTATTAACTGAAAACAGTGTTGTGGCGAGTCGGGTAGAAAGTCTCGCGATGCAAGAGATTACTTTTAGTGCTTGTGAAAACACCATGGAGGCCCAACACAAACGAACAGGGAAAATGCCTCTTTTATTGGATGGCGTAGGGACAGTCAATGCTGGCGTAGCACGCATTATGGAATTACAGCAGCAAGGCTATGCTTATATTAGGCCATAAACCACTGAGTATTTTTATTCGCTGGCAAATGAGTTGCAACGGTGGTAATTAGATGAGTAATGATAGATTCAGCTCCCTCTCTTAAGCGGACACTTTCCTTCTGGCAAGTCACGCTTTATGGTATTGGTACCATTTTAGGTGCAGGTATTTATGTGCTTATTGGTGAGGTGGCAGCTGTAGCAGGATCATGGACACCGGCATCATTTATCATTGCTGCTGTGCTAGCGGCTTTGACCGGACTATCATTTGCTGAATTATCAAGCCGCTTTCCAGTTAGTGCCGGAGAGGCAGTTTATGTGGAACAAGCCTTTAATATTAAAGGGCTATCCATTGCCATCGCTTTGGCTGTTGTGCTGACAGGTATTGTATCGAGCGCAACGCTTGTGAACGGCTTTGCAGGTTATTTTCGTGAATTTGTCAGTGCGCCGGATGTTGTAGTGATAACGTTGGTTTGCATCACGCTTGGCATTGTGGCAATTTGGGGTATTGCGGAGTCCGTTAATGTAGCTGTGGCGATTACCTTAGCAGAACTTTTGGGTTTGATAGCGGTGGTGATTGTTGCCTTACCTGCCGCAACAAATAATGAAATTGTGACAGCAGCGCCTCAAGCATTGCAGCATCCTGCTTTTTATTTTGGGGTTTTGTCTGGTGCAGGAATTGCGTTTTATGCCTTTATTGGCTTCGAAGACATGGTGAATGTTGCTGAAGAGGTCAAAAATGTACGGCATGTGATGCCAAAAGCCATCATATTAACTTTAGTGGTAACAACGATATTGTATTTTATTGTCGCGACAGTAGTCGTTAGGTCGATGCCTTTGACTGAATTGATTAATACTGAAGCCCCTCTCGCAAAAGTGTTTTCTAATGCGACAGGTTCTTCAACAGGTATCAGTATTATTGCCTTGTTTGCGGTAATCAATGGCGCGTTGATTCAAGTTTTGATGGCGGCAAGAGTGTTATATGGGGCTGGTAAGAAAGGCTGGCTGCCAAATAGCTTGGCAAAAGTGAATCATACAACGCAAACTCCTATTATGGCGACGGTTTTAGTCACGGTACTCGTTCTTATTTTTGCCTTGTGGCTGCCTCTTGGAACCTTGGCAAGACTGACATCACTCATTATTTTGGTGATTTTCACGATTGTGAATATAGCCTTGCTAAGAATCAAAATGCGTTCTGAAAAAACACAGCAAGATCTTAATATATACCGTGTTCCATTATGGATACCTATCGCAGGCGCTACATCCAGTGGCATATTTGCCATGATTAATGGCTTGGCCTTGATGTGAAGCTGATAAAAGACTAAATCTCTTTACCCATCATCCGGCGTAATGTGCCATCTTTATCAAAATAATGATGTTTCAATGCTGCTAAAACATGCAGTGAAATAACAAAAATCATGATGGTGCCAAGCCATTCGTGAACTTCATGACCTATCTCTGCTAGTTCTCCATTTAATGGCAGCACTTTTTCAATATTGCTAGGGACAATATTTTTAGCAACGAGCTCAAAGCCAAAAACAGCAATACCATGACCACCGGCACCAGACATTAACATGCCAGAGATAGGGAAGAGTATGGTCGCTATCAGCAGTATCCAATGGACTAATCTAGCCAGTTTTTGTTGCAAAGCTTGGTATTCTGTAACGGGCGGTGGCCAGCCACTAGCGAGTCGCATAACGACACGTATTACGATAAAGACAAATATAATCACACCAAAAGATTTATGTATTGGGTATAGGAACATCACCTCATATTCTTCCATGAATATACCGACCGACATCATTGTGATGATGGTAAGACCAATTAACCAGTGCAGTACGACAGTTAAACTAGAAAGCTTATTCTGAGAATCCGGCATAATGGATACATCCTTTAGATTGGTTCTTAATTTAATAATAACACATTTATTTTATGGTTATTTCGGGTGATGTTTTAGGAGCTCAAGCGTAATTACGGCTATTAAGCTTTAAGCAAACCCTTGCTTACGGTATCCTTATCAGCTTATTTTTGCTTACCTAATCGAAGACACCATGCAACAAGAATACAACCCAGCTGAAATTGAAGCGGATGTGCAGCAATATTGGCAACAAGAAGACACTTTTCGTGCTGTAGAAGATAACAGCAAAGAAAAGTACTATTGCCTTGCCATGTTCCCATACCCAAGCGGTCAGCTGCATATGGGGCATGTGCGTAATTACACCATTGGCGATGTGATTTCGCGTTACCAACGGATGCAGGGCAAAAATGTTTTACAGCCGATGGGTTGGGACGCTTTTGGTCTTCCTGCTGAAAATGCCGCGATTAAAAATAAAGTCGCGCCTGCTGCGTGGACCTATGACAATATCGATTATATGCGTGCTCAACTGCAGCGCCTTGGTTTGGGCTATGACTGGCAACGCGAATTAGCAACCTGTACGCCTGAATATTACCGTTGGGAACAATGGTTATTTACCCGTTTATTTGAAAAAGGCTTGGTCTATAAAAAGACAGCAGCAGTGAACTGGGATCCCGTTGATAACACGGTGCTCGCGAATGAGCAGGTCATTGATGGCCGTGGTTGGCGCAGTGGCGCTTTGGTTGAAAAGCGTGATATTCCACAATGGTTTATGAAAATCACGGATTATGCTGATCAATTAT
>Ga0228674_1001169_pt1 | contig 16021 bp, 8 predicted proteins | sample 1D_rmetaG_FD_189054 | JGI IMG/M metagenome (GOLD analysis project Ga0228674, IMG submission 189054) | Seawater microbial communities from Monterey Bay, California, United States - 1D_r | ecosystem: Environmental > Aquatic > Marine > Coastal | place: USA: California | collected 2016-09-26
ATCTTGATATTCAAAAGTTCTGGTTGAGTTATTTAGGTAATAACCTATATCCTTCCATGAACCTCCTCGTATTACTTTACGTTTTTTGACTGGATGATCTCCGTCTTTCGCTTCATATTCATAATCTGAGTTCATATCATGACCAAATTCATACTGAGATTCATCATATGCAGTAGAGCACCATTCAGCTACATTTCCTGCCATACAATAAAGACCGAAGCCATTTGGATTGTATGAATACACTTTTACGGTGTGGAAACCACCATCTTCAAAATATCTTCCTCGCATTGGTTTGAAGTTTGCTAAGAAACAACCACTGGCATTTCTTATGTAGGGTCCTCCCCAAGGGAATTGAGACTGCTCTAAATCTCCGCGCGCAGCTCTTTCCCACTCAGACTCCAAAGGCAAACGGAAGTCGTTAACAAATAAATCGCCATTGGCTTCCAACCAGCTATGATAAATCTGTGTTCTCCATACGGAAAAAGCTTTTGCTTGAGTCCAAGTAACGCCGACAACTGGATAGTTATCATAGGCATTGTGCCAAAAATAATTTTTAGTCATTGGAGAATGAAAAGCATATGTAAAATCTCTTACCCAACAAAGTGTATCAGGATAAACATTGATGCGTTCTTTAATAATAAATCGACTTCTGTCTGAATGTCCACGAATTGCATTGTGCTGTCCTTTACTGTTTGAGAATCCCATATCTAAATCTTGACCTGGGTTTTCTAAAATCGTACCGTAGAGATTGTCAGGGTCTGCAATAGATTTGTTCGGGAGTACATCGCCAACATCATCAGTTGCCTGAGTTGTATAAACTGTTGTATCAACCCAAACCTTATTACTGTTTTGATCCATGGTATATAACGCAGACCTGTGTAAGTCATCACGTTTGTAGTCCTTCGACAATGGATCTCTTCTGTTCCTTTTGTACAAATCGTCAGAACGGAACGTTTCGTTCCCTAGACTGTCATATGAAAATGTTTTTCTTGAATCTACAGATGTTGTAATTATCTTACCACGTCGAGCAGCTTCTTTGTAATCGATCCAGTAATAATCAAAGTAAAGCAATCTTGTATCTATTGTACGTTTTTTATAGAAACGCTCTTGTTCACTATAAAACATATCAGAGAGCAAAAAGTTAACTTCTGGGTCTTGGTAGTCTAAAGGCATTTCCCAATCTAATGTTAAATATTTTCTTGCCTCTAGCCTTCCGAGCTGGTATTTCTTAGCTTTTTTGGTAAGCTGTGTAGTGAACCCTTTCTTTTCAGTTTTATCTCCTTTAAATGCACTATTCTTAGAATAGTTTTGGAAAACAAAGGATTCTTCACCAGTCCAATTTTTAATTCCCAGTACACCTTTAAGGTCTTTTGGCTTAATCTCAAGACCATTGACTAATTTGACATTTTTACCGAACACTTTTTTGTTTGGCCCTGTGGCTTCTGCACCTTTCATGAAAGGGGAACCAATTAAAAGCATTGATTTATCTACAGCAGCGTTATTGGCCGAATCCATGAAGAGTTCAAAAGGTGTATTACCACCTTGAACGTCAGAACCGGCATCGTAAATCTCACCGTAAGGACCCATCATCAACCAAAAATCATCTGGAATCTGAACCCACTGCTCGGCATCTGAACCATAACTACGACGATACAATTTTTCTCTAGCTATAGAATCTCTAACCCAATGTACAAATTGACGGTATTCATTATTTGAAATTTCTGTAGCATCCATATAAAATGATTGAACAGAAACTGTTTTCTTTCTTGCGGTGTGCAAGCCCATTATGTCTTCGTCGTCTTCTCCGGATTGGTATGCTCCTGAAGGAACATAAACCATGCCGATAGGTAATTTACCCGGCCCTAAGACATCTGGATAAAATACATCTCTTCCCTTAACTCCAACTAGATTCCCCTCTACTTCATTACATGAGTAAAAGATCGATAGTAAAGCAAACAAACAAAATAACTTCTTCATTTTATATTTTTTGATTCAACGTACCCAAATCAACTTGCTACAGGTTTCAGTTTGGGTATAACGTATGAACTGATAAAATAGTTACATAAAAATTTAGAGCCAACGAGGGTGACGTGCACTTTGCTTCGGTGGTTCCGGTAAATTATAGCAGTATTTGAAGAAAATCTCGTGTGACCCTCTGGAAACACTTGCTAATTTATTTACAGTAATATCGTACGAATAACCTACAGTAAGGTTTTCCATAGGGGTATAGCCAAACATCATTGCTACAGCATCGGAAGTTCGAACAGTTAATCCGGCATAACCAATTTTAGAATTTCCAAAATCGTAAATATATCGCGCATTAAAATCCGCTGAGAATTTAATCATATCCGTTCTCATCAGAACCTGGGCATCTATAGTTCCGCCAAACATATTTGCGAATTTCTTACCACCCATCAAATAATAGTGTCTTGCTGTTTGGTAAGATTGTTCAAAACCATTTGCTGATTGTTGTTTTAAAAGAGATTCCGTTAAATGTGTAGAAGAAAGACCAACAAACCAATCTCCAGCATCGAAATATGCCCCAAAATTAACATCTAAATTTGTAGCTGCAAACTCTTCAGGTAAATCTGGATCTTGTAAGGACGTTGGTGGAACCCAATCCGGTTGAAGGCCATAATTAATAAGACCTATTCCAGCTCCCAAGCCCAACACACCGAGATTTCCAATTTCAATAGGATACGAATAATTCAAAGCAAGATTATTCTGTTTCGCAAAACCAATAGCGTCATGATAAAATGAAAGCCCTAGACCGCCTGGCAGAAATCTGTTCAAATTGGCTTCAATATTAAGAACTGCAGAATTTGGCGCTCCATTTACCTGATCCCATTGATTTCTATATATGGAGGTTGCGCAGATGGTGTTGTCAAGACCTAGACCTGTTTTACCAGGATTAATACTCATTTTATCATAAATAAAATGGGTAATCAGTTTATCTTGCTGAGCCATAGTCGAAAAAGAGACTATGAGGAGAAGAAAGCCTGCTAAGCATTTTTTGAGTTGCATATAGTTTTTTTAACACAAACATTCAATGAATTCAGAATTCATCAGAATATTCAAGATGCTAAAATAGATAATTTTCTTGATAATAAAAACAAAAGCAAGAAATTGTTGGCTTTATTACTACGTTAGCTTTTGATAGGTCTTCCACCACAAATCTGGCATTTCATTTTGCATGGCACGATCATAATCTTCTTTATCGCATGGTACCAAATGATGTCTCTCGTATTTAGAGCCTTTTTGGGGCGGATATGGCACTTCCATCCACCAGCGGTCTGATTTGTGACTCTTGTAAAATACGATAGAATGATTTCCGTTTTCTAGCTCCACATTAAACTTAAAATATCCAGCTTTACTCGAGACGGGGAAGTCCCCCCAACGGGATTGATAACCATCTATGAAATACCAAAGAATTTCAGACAAAAGTTTATCAGACATTTCATTGAAATCAATGTAATTAAAAACACCAAAAAAGTTTACTTTATCTGAAATACCTGCATATCTGCTAATTTGACATATTTGTTGCGCCTGAAAACCATTTGGATTGGCCTTATGCGAAAAAACATCAGATGCTTTTATTGAATTAAAATCTAGGTTAATGACATCAGCATTGCGCAAATGAGGTTCCGCCCTTTTAAAATCATCGTTGAACTCACCTAAGCGACAAACATCAAAATACAAACTCTCTACAAGTTTTAATTCTTTGGGCTGAGCATAAGGGATCTGAAGGCCAATATTTGCATGATTAAATAAGTAACAAGGTCTTTTTAATAATAAGGAGGTTAAATAAGCATTGTGACTAATAGCTACTTCAGGGCCTCCAATATCCAATGAATGATCAATAGAGCAAATATTTACAAGCTGCTCTAGCTTTGCGTATGCATCATACGCTGCTAAGACCAAATCCTGAGAACCTCCAATTAATATTGGAACAACATTGTTTTTTATAAGCTCATGCACCACACTAGAAATAGCAAAATAAGTATCTTTTAATTCCTCTCCGGGTATAATGGTTCCCAAATCATAGATTGTACTGTTCCAGTTTTTGGAACGTGACAACTGTTTAAGTTTGCTCCGGAATTCCGATCGTGAATCGTTATTTTTATGATCAGCATTGCCTCTGAACTCTGGTACAGAAAATAAGGCTATTGACTTGGAAGCTATCTCGGGAAATTCGCCAAAATTAGAAATGATTATCTGCCCAATCTGCTCCCCCTCGTAATTGACATCCTCTTCAGGTAAAGGGCTGAAATATATTGACAAGTCGTTCATGCTTCAAAACTATTGGAGAATCAAATACCAAAGTTTTTTTTAAAGAAAAGAAATAACCAAAGACACGTGGATAACTTAGCCCTGATCCAAAATAGCTTTTATATCTGGCTTGAAATACAAAGAAGACTTCATAACTTTGCCATCCCCTCTGTAAATAGGTTTTCCATTCTCATCCAGTTTACTCATATTCGAGCGTTGTATTTCTTGAAAAACAGCTGCTATTTTATGCTGTAAACCATGTTTTAAAATAGTTCCACATAGAATATAAAGTTGATCTCCTAGTGCATCGGCAATTTCAACAAGGTCTTCATTCTTTACGGCCTCTAGATACTCATCATTTTCTTCAGCCATAAGTCTATACCTGAGTTGCTGCTCTTCATGAGACAACTTCGCCGTAGGTTCACTTCGATTCTCAATTCCAAAGGCATCATGGAAGGCCTCTACATTCTCTATTGTTTCTTTTAATGTCATTTTATTTAAAATTTGAGTAGCTTCTGAAACTTTTCTTTGACTTTTTCAGCATTCGGTAATAATTCCACTTCAAGATCTGAATTCAAAGGAATAGCCGGAGTATCTATCGCACCTACGATTTCAATTGGCGCATCTAAATAATTAAAATTATCTCGTTGAATTCTACCTGCAAGACCTAATGTGAAATTACACTCAATCGATTCCTCGGTAACCAACAAAATTTTTCCGTGTTTCTGACAAAGTAAATTCATAGCGTCATGATCCATCGGATTTAACGAACGTAAATCTAATATCTCTGCATCATTCTCATGACCTTTTATTGCTTCTATAGACCAATAGACACCTCGCCCATAAGTTATAATACCGACGGTCCCTCCTTCACTTGCGCGATCCTCAGGAATCGACCTAACAAGACGGGCCTTTCCGATTGGTATCACATAGTCTGCGCTAGGCTCAATAGACATAGACTCTTCGGTGCCTTTAATTTTTGACCAATACAATCCTTTGTGCTCGAGAAGAACAACGGGGTTTGGATCATAATATGCGGCTTTCAGTAACCCTTTAAGGTCTGCACCGCTTGATGGATAAACCACTTTTATCCCACGAATATTAGTCAAAACAGATTCTATACTGGAGGAGTGATAAGGACCACCTGAACCGTATGCTCCGATGGGTACACGAATCACACAACTTACAGGCCATTTACCATTTGAAAGATAATAAGACCTCGATACTTCGGTAAATAACTGATTTAGTCCAGGCCATATATAATCTGCAAACTGAACCTCAACAAAAGGTTTTAATCCTACTGCTGACATTCCAACTGTTGATCCAATAATAAATGCTTCTTGAATCGGGGTATTAAAAACACGATGGTCTCCAAAAGTTTGTGCAAGAGTTGCAGCCTCTCGAAATACGCCACCAAGTCTACCTCCAACATCTTGACCATATAGTAATGCTTCAGGATGCTCTTGAAGAATTTCACGAACCGCAAAAAGGGCAGCATCAACCATAACAGTTTTCTTTTTGCCTTTTGGAGATCTTTCGCCCTTCTCTTCCATTATTGGCGTTGGCGCAAATATGAAATCTGTAAGGCTATTTTTATCCGGATCTTCTGCTTTTAGCGCTTTATCGTATGCTGCATCAACCTCATTCTTGACAGCTTCTTCTTTTACCTTAATTATTTCATCAGTCCATCCTGACTGTTTCAAAACGCTCAGAAGTTTAGGGTAAGGATCTTTTAGTTTAGCTTCTGCAAGATCATCACGATACCACTCCATTCGAACACCTGAAGTATGATGTCCCAGAAGCGGAACATGCGCGTGTATAATGAATGGGCGCCTTTCACTTCTCACCGTCTCAAAAACAGACTTTACCGTTTCATAAGATGAAACAAAATCACTTCCATCGATCGTTTTAAGTTCAATACCATTAAAACCTTGAGCATATTTACTCATATCCTGAGCACGCGTCTCTTTGGCATTCGCTGAAATATCCCAACCATTATCTTGAACTAAAAATACAATCGGAAACTGCTTTAGTGCAGCCATTTGAAGCGCCTCTGAAACTTCTCCCTCTGTGCAAGAGGCATCTCCTAGAGAACAAACAACTACAGAGGGGGCTTTGTCTTTATCCACAAGGCCCTGTTGCTCCTTGTATTGAACGCCCATTGCTATCCCTGCTGTTGGAATTGCTTGCATACCGGTAGCGGAAGACTGGTGTATGATTTTTGGAAGATCTTCTCTTTTTAAGGACGGATGAGAATAATACGTTCTCCCGCCTGAAAATGGATCATCTTTTTTCGCAAAAACTTGAAGCATTAATTCATACGGGGAAATACCCATTGATAAGAGAATAGAATCATCTCGGTAATAAGGGGAAACCCAATCTTCTGGTTTTAATTGCATCCCAAGTGCGATCTGAATTGCCTCATGACCACGAGATGTCGCATGCACATATTTTGAAGTTACTTCTTTATTAGCTTCGTATTTTTCAGCTAATGTCTTTGCTGTACACATAAACTGAAATGCTTCTTCCAGCAATTCTTTATTCACAATATTTTGAGGCGATTTAGCCTTTGCTTTAGACATTGATTTTATTGAGTTTCAAATATACGAAAAGAACCAAATAGAACGATATGAGAAGAATAAAGGTCAAAAGGTTTTTTAAACTTTTTCACAGTATATATATTTGTGTTAAACAACATTTTATGCTTGGATTAAAAATGGCAACGGATCCTAGATGGGTTAATATCGTTGAGGATAATATTAAAGAAATTCTTATTGATCACGCATTCTGTGAACAAAAAGCTGCAAGTAATGCCATTTCTATGATTGTACAATACCCCCACCGCCCTGACCTCGTAAGTGCCATGGTTGAGATTTGCAAGGAGGAAATGGAGCACTTTGATATGGTTCATAAAAAGATTTTAGAGCGAGGTTTCAACCTAGGGTTTGAGAGGAAAGACCCCTATGTAAAGGATTTACACGAATACTTAAAAAAGAACCACGACAATAGCTCAAGAGAAAGCCACTTTGTTAATCAAATGTTGTTTGCGGCGATGATTGAAGCAAGAAGTTGTGAACGGTTTAAAATTTTATCTGAACAACTCACCGATAAGGATTTAAAAGACTTTTATAGAATGCTAATGGAAAGTGAAGCACGTCATTTCATGACTTTTTTGCGCTTTGCGAAAAAATATAGCTCTACGATTGATGTAGATGAAAGATGGAAAACTTTTCTAGCGTTTGAAGCAAGTCTTATGAGTAAATATGGAAAAGAAGAAACCATGCATGGCTAAAGTGCTATTGCCTTTCGTATTTATCTCGATATCTTTTATAAAGTTCTAACTGAAAATTAGAAGTTGATCTTAAAACACCATCAAGACAAATTAATGTCACATCGTTTGTCATCATGTCAAGTGCATTGCCAACCGAAACAAAAAAACTAGCTTTTTTACCTTTCTCTATAGAGCCGTAATCTTCCGCAATACCAATAATTTCGCATGGATCTAATGAGATAGACCGAACTGCCGCCTCTTCCTCCAAGCCGTATGCCATTGCCGTACCTGCGAGAAATGGTAAATTTCTAGAATTCATTGCTTCCATGTCCCCAGATCCCTGAAGACAAAACTTAATACCTTGCTCTTTCAACAAAGCTGGTATTCGATAAGGTAAATCTGTAGCCTCATCCTCTATTTGAGGAAGTCCATGAATCCTGTCTAACATAATCGGGATATTCGCATCTTTTAGTTTCTTCCCTATTAAATGAGCGTCATATCCACCGATGATTACAGGGAAAGGGAATTTAAAAGCATTTACAAAATCAATTACATCATGGATTTGCTGCAATTCATTGGCATGAATATAAACCCGCTTTGTTCCCACAAAACAATCCTTGATCGCCTCCAAACGTTGATCAAACGGCACTTCATTTGAGTCATATGCTTTTGCCAGTTCAAAAAAGTGCATCAGCTTCAAAATTTCACTTGCATAATTCTTATTTCTTTTTTTTGGTTTTGGCTCAGCCCACCAACCACCTCCTTGCGTACTTTTTGGCCAATTAATGTGTATCCCATCATCTTTTAAAACTGTCGCATCCTCCCAATTCCAAGCAAATAGACGCATAATCGATGATGCACCCGAAACCCTGCCTCCACGCGGCGTGGCTTGAGTTAATAAAACACCATTTGTCCTCACGGTTTCAACCACTCTTGATTCTGTATTAAATGCAATTTGTGTACGCACATGCGGATTAAACTCTCCGACATCGTCAAAATCACGTGTGGCTCTTACCGCATCTATTTCAGTGAGTCCAAGTGTGGTGTTTGTAGCTACAAAAGATGGATACATATGCTGTCCTTGAAGTGAGACAATCGTATCCCAATTTTTAGCTTTAAAGCTAGAAGTTAGTGCGTTCTTAATTAAAACAAAACGGTCTGCATCACATCCCACTATCGCATTTTCAATAACTGTTCCATTCCCCACATGAACAGTAACATCTGTATAAAGCACTTTTTGAGTAAAGCTTGAATTCGCAATAAGGAATAGTGCAGAAAAAATAAAGTATCTCATAATCAATGCAGGTTAGTTTTTATTTCACCTTGTTCACCATGAGAATCACAATGAAAAAATCTTTCTTTATCGTGTTTGTATATTCTCATTGGTTTTCCAGCTGTGTTGTCCAAAGCCATTTTTTGAATAATTCTAGCCCTCTCTAATCTATTTCTAGTTGCTAAAACATCATTTCGCTCCGCATCGTAATACACCCTTCCCTCTATCATGGTTTTCTGAACCTTTGACATAATAGAAAGCGGGTTGTGAGTCCAAAGTACCAAATCTGCATCCTTTCCAACCTTGATACTACCCATCCTATCGTCAAGGTGTAATAATTTAGCGGGATTTAGTGTTACAAGTTTCCATGCTTCCTCTTGAGAGAGCCCTCCGTACTTTATGGCCTTGGCTGCTTCTTGATTAAGTCGCCTGCCCATTTCTGCGTCATCAGAATTGATAGCGACAGTTACACCCTGTTCTGACATTAAGGCCGCATTATAGGGAATGGCATCATTTACTTCATACTTATAGGCCCACCAATCTGAAAAAGTAGATCCGCCTACGCCGTGATTCTTCATTTTGTCCGCCACTTTGTAACCTTCGAGGATATGTGTAAAAGTATTTACTCTAAAGCCCATAGAGTCTGCAACATGCATTAACATATTTATCTCAGACTGAACATAAGAATGACACGTTATAAATCTTTTAGAATCCAGTATCTCAACAAGCGTCTCTAGCTCTAAATCCATGCGAGGGGATATTCCCTTTTTGCCTTTTCTGTTTTTATTGTATTCCAGCCACTCGTTTTTATATTGTCGTGCCCTATGAAAACCATCATAAAAAACTTGCTCTACACCCATTCTTGTTTGCGGGAAACGAACTGTGTTAAAATCTCCCCAATTCGATTGTTTCACATTTTCTCCAAGAGCGAACTTTATAAAGCCCGGTGCATTTTCGATAAGCATTTCTTCAGGAGATGCGCCCCATTTAAGTTTAACAAGAGCAGACTGACCTCCAATTGGATTTGCTGAACCATGCAACAATTGTGCACTTGTAACTCCTCCTGAAAGTTGTCTGTAGATGTTAATATCTTCAGAATTTACAACATGTCCTATGCTTACTTCTGCCGAAATAGCTTGACCACCTTCATTTACTCCTTTGGAAATTGCAATATGGGAATGTTCATCAATTATTCCTGAAGTCAAATGCATTCCTGAGGCATCTATTATTTCCGCATCGATTGTAAGCGTATTGTCTGCATTACCGACTTGAACAATCTTACCATCCTCCACTAAAACATCTGTTTCTTTTAAAATTCCCTGTGCCTCATTTGTCCACACTGTTGCATTCTTAAAAACATACTTTGATGAGGTAAGAGAAGAATCCAAGCCAAATGCCATATTTGGGAACCAACAAGAACCAACATAGCTCGTATCCTTAATTGGAGTATCTTTTTTCACTTTTTTCGCTAAAACCTTTAATGCCGACCAACTTTTCCAAGAACCATCGGGAGCTGTTGCGGCACCCTCTATTATCGAACCATTTTTTGATATTTTACCTCGAAGCAAATAAGCCGAGGTGTTTTCTCTATTCACTAGCTTGATGCTTATGTCATTGCCACTCATTTGAAAATCACATTTACATTTTGACGAATCAATAGATTTAAATGAGGCATCTAACTCGAAAGAATTACACGTTGGCTTTTCGCCATTACCGCTGAGGACAACTTTCCTTCTGAAGCCATCTATATTAATATCATATGAACCCGCAAGAGTAATTGAATTAAAGGGATTCAATGGTTGCTGAACACCTTGAAGCCAGACCTCATTAATCTTTGCGTTCTTGTCTTCAAAAGGATCCAAATCATAAACAGAAAAACTAGCATGCATTCCAATCTTTAGCGACCCTATCTCATCACTCTTACCAATTAAACCAGCTGGCCTAACAGTCAAGGCATCCAAAACATCGAATTTTGAAACACCTGTAGCCAATATTGTCCTAATATTTGACCACAATTGTTTGCTGCTTTTTAAACCTTCAGTAGTAATGGATACAGAAATACCATTTTCAAATAACTTTTTAAAATTAAATGGTGCAAGTTCCCAATGCTTTAGTTTACTTAAGGGTATTAATCTAGATATATAGGGGTCTGAGACATCATAAGCCTCAGGGAAATTAATGGGTAATATTACTTTGATATCCTTACCCTTTAGAGCATCTAAGGACTCGTATTCATTCCCCGAACCAACGTAAATAAACTCTGTATTAAATTCCTTTGCAATCTTCATTGCACGGAGAATTTCTAACTTGTCTTTTGTGATGAAAAATCGAGGTAACTCATTTTGATCTTGCCACGCTTCCATTGATAAATCGGTAAAACCAGGATCAGATTCAGTGTAAAATTTAAGATCATAAAAAGATTGTCTTAACAAAGCAATTGAACCCATCTGAGAAGATGGGTAGCTTTGTCTTGAACTACCTTTTGAAAAAGAATAAAACGACGCTGCTTTATCTAGAATCATGTCCTTAGATAAATCTGCACCATGCGCAGTAACTAACGCAGCGGTTCCTTGAATAATTCCGTCATTGTGCCTGGTTAAACAGTATCCAACCCCGAAGTTATTCAACGCTCTTAATGCCTTAAGATCTTTTTTATATTTCTCGCCTGCATTCAATTCTGGATGAACTGCCTGATTCCAATAAAAAGAATTTTGTTTCAAAGACTCAATTTGAGGTGCAAAATTGTTTTTCTTTTCAAAGCTTTGCTTTTCAACACCAATGTTGGAATTTAGCTCTATAAAAGATGGCATTATGGTTCTGCCTTCCATATCAATAATCAAGGCGCCATTAGGTACTTTTATTTTCGTGCCAACTTCAATGATTTTATCACCTTTTATTAGAATAGAAGCTGCATTCAGAACATTCGTGGAACCTCCAAGATAAAGGTTGGCATTTTTAATTAGAATTACATTAGCCTTAGACGCCGTAACGCCATTATTTGGTCGGTATTGACTCCAAAGCTGCGCCGTCAGCAAAAGAATAAAAAAGGTTAGCGTTTTTTTCATGATTGTCCGAAAATAAAAAGAAAAATTGAATCAACTAAAAATAATAAAGCAATAAATATTTTATCATTTGATAATGATAAAAAAGAGGTATTGAATTAATTTCATCTTATATTTGAGTGACTCGATTAAAACTTATTTTTTTAAAATTGCTTACAGTCAGGAATCTATTTATTTCATCAATATTATCGCTCTGCTTCCAAACCATTGGACAAACGCTAATCATTAATGAATTTTCAAATGGCCCTTCAGGATCACAGGAATACGTTGAACTTGTCGTGGTTGATACATCTTCAGGTAATTCGAATTGTTCAAATTGTATTGATCTTAGAGGTTGGATTATTGATGACAATAACGGGTTTCATGGTAGCTCAGGTATAGCTAGTGGCTGTAATAGATTTTCAAATGATGTTTTTTGGAGTTGCATACCCCTAGGAACAAGCATTACGGTCTACAACGGAACTGATCCGAATATTGATTTACCTGTAAACGATTTAGACATAAATGACGGTAATTGCAACCTAGTTTTACCTATTGAGAATTCAACTTTGTTCGAGACGAACCCAAATACACCAGGAGCTTTAGTTTGTGACTATCCTAATATAGGATGGAGTCCAGGAGGTATATGGAGCCGAATTGGTATGCGAAATGGAGGAGATTGTATTCGATTGGTTGATTTAACAGGTTGCGAAGTTTTTTCTCTCTCTTATGGAGATATTTCATTAAATAGTACCATTTATTTTCCGGGCTCAGGAACAGACGATGTATTTTACTTTTCTGGTACAAACCCATATCTACAGGCAGATTGGACACAAGGATGTGCAGGTGACCCAGGAGCATGTCTCGGTAATAATCAATCGCCGGGAGCAGCAAACTCTAATCTAAATAGTGATTATATCGATCAATTTACGGTAAATGGCTGTTTACCATCAATTCCGATTTCATTAATACTAACCAACCAATCAAATTCTTGTGGTGATTGCACGGGCTCCATAACTCTAAATGCTGCTCAAGGCCAAGGCCTCTATACCTTTAATATTAGCCCAGCTGTGCCTATAACTTCAAATCCATCAACTTCACCAATATCAGTAGATAACATTTGTTCAGGAGAATATATTGCTACAGTTATTGATGAAAATGGTTGTGAAGATGCTCAAAACTTTGAAATCGAAAATGATGATTCCCCGACAATAACTACATCAAATAATGTGAGTGTTTGCAATGGCGGATCAATTGAATTAAATGCGATACTCGGAGGTAGCGCAAATGCAATATCCTGGGTGTCTCCAAACGGTACTTTTTCAAACATAAACAGCACCACAACTACTTTTACCCCTTCAATAAACAGTGCAATCGCCTTTGTTGTTGTTACTGCTGAAAGTGAGAATTGCGGAACCACTCAAGAAAATATATTTGTAAACGTATCATCACCGATTGAACCTATTTTTTCTCAATTACCAGCCCAATGCGAAGGTGCTGCTTTTTCATTAAACACAACTTCAGCTAATGGAATTTCAGGAACTTGGTCCCCTGCTATCGACAATTTAGCAACCACAAGCTATACCTTCACTCCAAATATAGGAGAATGTGCAACCATTCAAAATATGACCGTAGTTGTGAATACAATCTCGTCAAGTATATCAAATCTTACAATTTGTGACAACGACCTGCCATTTATTTGGAATGGTCTTACGTTTAGTGAAAATGGTACTCAAAGCACTACATTGACCTCTAACAATACAGGATGTGATTCAACAGTTACCTTAAATCTATCGGTTAATCCAACATTCTCTATTATCGAAGAACTTACGATTTGCCAATCAGAACTGCCTTATTTATGGAACGGAATAACTTTCGCTAATTCAGGTAGTCAGACAGCGTCTCTATTTACCGCAAATGGGTGTGACTCTATTGTTACGTTGAACTTAACTGTAATTTCAGAATTTACAAGTTTAGAAACACATATAGGCTGTATGGGAGACGGCTACAGTGTTGATGTTAATGGAACAATTTATGATGAAGCTAATCCAACAGGAACAGAAACAGTTACTGCGGTTGCTGGATGTGACAGTATTGTTAGCATTAATTTAATTTTCAATTCAGTTCTCCCAGGTACTGATGTTCAATCCGCTTGCGACTCCTATACATGGATTGATGGAAACACTTATAATTCAAGTAACAATGACGCGATGTGGGTCATCCCTAGTGTGTCAGGATGCGATAGTATAATAACACTTGAGTTAACGATTACTAATTCCAATACTGGAACAGATATTAAATCGGCATGCGATACCTATACTTGGATTGATGGAAACACCTATACCACAAGCAATAATAATGCGACATGGGTCCTTACAAACATTGAAGGGTGTGATAGCCTGGTTACATTGGATTTAACGATTAACGACTCACCTACGCTAATAGATTTTAGTAACGGAGGCACATACTGCGAAGGAGAGTCAGTACTCAGCCTCACAGCTGAAGTCAGTGGTGTTCCTGATTTTACTCTAGACTATACCCTAAATGGTAATCCACTTTCAATAAGTTCTAACAATTCTAGTATTGATTTGGGCAACTTATCAGGAGTGTATACGCTCAATGCCTTAAACGATAATTATTGTACGACCTCTTTAAATGAATCTCAAACCATTGTGATTAATCCTATTCCCGATGCTCCAAGCATAGGTGAAGATGAAAATTATTGCTCAAATGCAGTCCCTGAAGCAATACAACCAGAGGGAGGCTCTGGAAGCTACAACTGGTATTTCGATGCTTCATTGACACAATTGCTTGCAACGGCAAATGAATACACACCAAGTCTGATTCTTGGGAGCTCAACTTATTATGTAACGGCCATAGAAAATAATTGTGAAGGATTACCTGGAGAAATAAGTATAACGTTTGCAGATTGTCAAATTATCATTCCTACGGCATTTACCCCTGATGATGACCAAGCTAATGACAAATGGATGCTCGGAAATATTGACAATTTATTTCCCAAGAATGTGGTCAGTATATATAACCGATGGGGAAATAAACTCTTCGAATCTAGAGAAGGAATATACAGTGCAAACCCTTGGAATGGAACCTATAACAACGAAAAATTACCAATCGCATCATACTACTACATCATCGAGTTTAACGATGGGAAAACAGCACCAATCAATGGGATTGTGAGTATTGTAAAATAAAAAGAGCAAATCATAAGCCGGGTTCTGTTAGCAGACTTGAATAACAAATCAGCCGCTTATCATTTATCTTGCCCTAGCTTCACAACCAGGATCAAACGACCTACCCTTCGAGATCAGGCGAGCAGCCCTCAATTCCCGATATACTTGGTCTTTCAGCTCACAAGGTTTACCTTGCCTTTTTTGTCACCAAAAAAGCGGTAGGCTCTTACCCCACCTTTTCACCATTACCCACAATAAATTATGGGAAGTTTATTTTCTGTTGCACTTTCTGTTCCTACATAGTAGGACCTTCCCGTTAAGAAGTGTGACGCTCTATGCTGCCCGGACTTTCCTCTTTAAAAAGCGATAAGCCGATTTGCTCTTTGTAAAATTATGAATTAATAAACTCTGATTTTAATTTTATAGAATCTATTTACTTAATGACATTAACATGACCGTTGAAATCATAAATTTCGTTATTCATGGAATCTTTAAACTTGACATACCAGATATAAGATCCATTCTGAACTGTTTTGATAGCTCCTGTTGGGTCAATATATGAACCATCCCAACCTTCGCCAGGAACATCAGAGAAGAAAACCTGTTCTCCCCATCTATTGTATACCCTAAATTCATAACCACGCTCTCGATCATAGCCTGCAGTGAGCACAGGAATAAACACTTCATTTTTTCCATCTCCGTTAGGCGTAAATGAATTCGGTACATAAAACAACACCTCATCAATTACAGTAATGGCTACATATGCAGTATCAGTACAACCATCTTGAGCCGTTGCAACCAAGGATACAACATAGTTTCCATAATCATTATAAAAATGTGTCGTATTCACGAAATCACTTTCCGATCCATCTCCAAAGAACCATTCAAAAGAGGTTGCATTCGTTGAGTTATTTGTAAATTCAAAAATCGGATTTACAACAGATTGCTCATAAACATCGGGCTGAAATTCGGCGTT
>Ga0228674_1001170_pt1 | contig 16012 bp, 11 predicted proteins | sample 1D_rmetaG_FD_189054 | JGI IMG/M metagenome (GOLD analysis project Ga0228674, IMG submission 189054) | Seawater microbial communities from Monterey Bay, California, United States - 1D_r | ecosystem: Environmental > Aquatic > Marine > Coastal | place: USA: California | collected 2016-09-26
CTCTCTCGCCACGTTGGCTGGGAGGTCGAGGCGCGCCTGCTCTTGTCGCGCATCGGCGGCACCAAAAACGTGCGCGATCCGCAAATGGACGCGGCCTATTCCAGCAGTGCCAGCTACAGCCCGACCGAAGACGCCGATTGCGCCGGCTCCCTTCCACTGATGTGGGAAGGCATCCTTCTCGCCAAGCTGGTCAAGGCGGCGATGCGTCGCCTTTGGCATCGTGAGGTCCAAGGCGAGTCCAACGTCTTAAAGACGCCACCTACGCTCAACAGCGACATGCTCAAGTCCAAGTTTACCATTCCGATTGGTGAACCGGGCAAGCCACGCCTGCTCTGCATCGATCCCACCAAGATGCTCAACGACGAGCAGGCGATTCGCAATCACGAGGCGTCGATTCGCAAGCAATTGAATCCGACCGACCCAACAACGGCGGCCGCGGGCAGTTCAAACGATCCCATTGAAGTCGACGCGCCCGCGCGCCTCTTTCCGAGCGCCGTTCATGCCCAGGACAAGGTCGGCGTCTCGCAAGTCAACCAGTTGGCGCAGAAGACGATCATGGCGCAAACAAACGACGGCGCAGAAACGCCCGAAGAGACCGAGGCGCGCCGCGAAACGTTCCAGGCGGGCACGCATCCGGGCGAAAAGGACCTCGCCGAGCCTTACCGCACACAGCTGGCGCTGGTAGGCACCGCTTCGAACGCGAAGCTGATGACCATGAGCAAGAAGCACGAACACAACACAAACAAGCGCCTCTACTCGAATTACGACGTCGATCCGTGGTTTTCGCACACGCAGCAGGCGTTGCAATCAATCGGCCTGACGCAGAACAAGAGCATGTCCATGTTTGTCAACGAGTTGCGCACTTCCGCAATCTCGAACGCGCGTGCTTTGGAACTGAAGGCGGAATTTGCGAGGATGGACGCAGATGACACGGTCGAATACGACGAAGGTGACTCGCCGGACGTGTACGCGTGAGGGACAGTAAGTGACAGGAAGAGGGGAAACCATTGGGATGTGAAACACACATTGACGATTCTGGAGCGTATGTGAACGCTGCATTTTGTGTGATTATGTGACGAAACACGTGTTAACAAATAAAATGCGTATATAAAATCAATCAAATCATGCTTCATGGGAGACGTCGCGCTAGGGACCCCGGAATATACTTTGCACGCCGAGGGCAACAACTCGACTGCGCTGTCGACTGCGCTGTCGATTGGCATGACCTTCGAAAGTGACGAAAACAATTTGAATGATGCGCATCACGCCTCTTTGTTGCGTAACACCAAGCGCTTCAAACCGCTGAGTTGGTCGCCGAAATTGCGGCGCTTGTCGTCCATGACGACGTCGATGCCTTGTTTGGCCAAACCCAACAAGAGGAGTGTCACTTGGTTTAAGCCCACGCTGTCGTCGGCGCACCACGTTGCGTCGTATACGGCAAATTACATAAAGCAGCCGGTCAAAACGGTCGACAAGCCCGTCATCCACCCAAAACATTTTCGCACCGAGACGATGCAAGACCGGCTCTCCTTGCTGCTCTCTCACGCCCTGATGCCACGCCAGGGCGTGCCCAAGTCCATCGAACCGCACAAGGATAAAGCGAGCGCGTCGGAAGCCGAAACGTACACCAGTACCGAACTGCAAACGATGTTCATCATTCTCGGCGAACTCGTGCACAAACTCACCACTCTCTTACACTTTGAGGCGGATGAGATGGCGACCACAATCTTGTTCGCACAACGCCTACGACGCGTCCAGTGCGAAATCCCCATGGAGTCGATTCGCACGGTCGCTTACACTTGCGCCATGATGGCAAGCAAGCATTGCAACGACGACCATTACAGCGCCGAAGCCTTTGCGCAGCTTCTGCACGTGCAAAAGAACACCTTGTTAAAGTTTGAGGGCGTCCTCTTTAACATTCTGTGGAAGAACGACGAGTTCGTGGTCAATACGACCGCCGTAGAGCAGGCCATTGAGTACATCGAAAACGTCGACTTGGATTACGACGACGTTATGCCACCCAATGAAAAACGTCCCATCTGGTCGATCAATCGGGTGCAACAGTGGGAAGACGACGTTGAAGAGCTGTCGCAGTCGTCACAGTTGTCGCCGACAGGCCACGATCGAGACCACGTGACCGGCCTTCGTTCGATGGAGACCTCTCCACAAACGGCGCCGACCACACCCGTGCGCATCGAAAACGAGTTTGCATTGCCCGAGGCCTTGGATACGCAGGCCTCAAGGCGCGTGCAGAGTCGCATATTTCGAGTTTCTGTGGCCAATCCTGAGTCGAGTTCTGTGCCTCCGCGTGAGTTGGGACGATCTTGGTGAATGACAGTAAGGGGTTGAAAAAGGTAAAGCGGTTTGAAAAATAACATCTTAATTTAGACCGAGTCGACAAGCTTCATACGTTTGGCGGGCGGTTCAGGCTCTTCCGTCAGATTCCACTGTTTGGAATCGATCGTCAGGCGCCCCTCGGCCAACTTTTGTAGCAACTCGCTTAAACGTTTCATAAGGCCCGCCTTTGAGTCGCATTCTTCGAGATCGCAAATCACGCGGACGACTTTCTCGTTGTCTTCGATCTTGTACGCGTCGTTGTCGATCATGATTACCCAAGGCGCTTCGTCGACAAAGGTGGCATCGGTCGTTTTCTGCAGGTTGGAGAGCGATTTCACAAGTTTGGGCTTGGTGTAACCCTCGCACCAGATCAGGTCGCCGGTGTCGAAACAGCTGTCCGCGTATAGCTCTTTGTGCAGTTGCGAACGATACGATTGGAAGGCGTGCTTAACGCGGCTCACGCCGTGGGGAATCTTCTTGCCTTGCCTGTGCTTGTACTTGACGGCGCTCGTCCACGACACCACGTCGTAGTGCGTAAACATCGTCTTTAAGAGCTCGTCGCGACCGGGAATGGGTGTCGTCACGCGAGCTCCATTCAAGAGCACGCCGTTAATATCGGTAAAAAGCAGGGGCTTTGTCATTTTTTTACTACCAATGCCATCCTATTTGTAGGAGACACCTTCTAGCGATGTCTCAGAGCGTCGCTTGCCAGGGCAAAAGCATCACATCGCTCGCAACCATCGTTAGCACAACACCCAGAAACGCAACCACTCGCCACAAAATGGGCCCCAACAGGTAGATGGGATTTGGACAATGGACAAACTGAAAGTACGCCGAAAAGAGCAGCGCAATGGAGGACATGCTTTGGGTCAAGACCACATCGGGTGGCACACGATCCGCACGCACGCGCAGGCCTTCCGTCAAAAGCGCCAGCTGGTTGATCCACGACACGATCAGCACCCCCAAGAGACATTGGCGTACCCAATCCCACCCCGAGTCGAAATGCGCGTGCGAAGAACGCGCATCGACGCCGTTTATAATCAGCGAAGCGGGCAACGGACGAGGAGGTTCCTCCTTGGGTCGCGTTGCCAGCGGTGGAGACAGGGTTGGAGGCGGCGCGAGGTCGAGCGGTGTTACAGGCGGCCCGGGCGCGTTGACAAGGCCGGACGCGCGCGCCAACCGCAGAAGCTGCTCCGACTCAAGACGCAGCTCGTTGCTCGGTTCGGGCGTTGGTTCTGACAATTGATCTGTACTCAAAACGGCGGATTCGAGGCTCGCGTGCCACTCGAGCAGCGAAACCTTGTCCGATGGCGCGTCCGTCTTCTCCAACGAGTGACGCACTTCCAGTGTCGAAGTTAAGGCCGATGGTGTGAACGAGCGAGACAAAAACAGCACCAAGATGAAGACGCTGGCGGCCGCCGGAGCATCGAGCCACGCCGTAACACGAAATCCGGACATCAACGCCCGCTGTGGCGTCGGTTGCGTCGCCGCGTCCACGATTAGCAACGTCGACATGTACGCCAAAACGAGGGCCATGCTCGAAACGTCAATGTGCTTTAGTGTGGCCGAGGCCCGCGGCTGCGTTAAAAACGCGTAATGCAACGCGGAAATGCCAAAGGCTGTCGCGTACACAAACGGGGCGGCCATGTTTAGGTAGGCCGCTGGGCCCTTGTGCACAAAGGGCAGCGATTCGTCCAGCGTTCGCAGAAACCCAAACAGGCACAACAAGATGGCGCAAAGCGCCGCCAGCAACAGCTCGCTGCACGTCCAAAGGCGTTGGTGCAACAAAAAGGTCGAAACCGGCGCCGGTTTCACAGATTGGGTCGGTAGCGCAGGCTCCAACCCCTTTAATTCTGTAAAACGCAACTGCATGACTCGACCCCCTTTCGGTTCTTACTCAAACACTCACCCGTCCTTTTTATTAACACAGCGCGACCAACTTATATTCGCGTTCCGTGATCGCTTCCATCGCCTGTCGGATGGAGGTCACGTATGCGTGCGGCACGCGCATTTGCACCGATTGCAACAGCGGAAGCGACTCGCCCTTGGAGGCGTCTTCATAACAACGAAGAGCGAGGTCCAACGCCTGCTTGACGCCACACGGGCCAATCGCGCCCGAGACCTGCCGCAGCTGCGACCAGCCCGTCTGCAAGCCATGCATCAGCTGCACAATGTACAAAACGCCGGCGTCTACGTTGTAAGAACGCGTATACATACGATGAATCATCTCGCGATCTGGCAGCGACAAGGGAACGCCTTCCCACATTTGACGACCCGCGTCTTTCAAGGTGCGATTGCGTTCGAGCGCCTGTTGTAGCATCGTAGTCACCTCTTGTAAGGGGTCGTCCCCGTTTCCACGCGCTTGTGGTCGCACATTGTGCAACGAAATGCGTGTCTTGGACGACGTGGATGATCCCATTGGATGGTCGAGGCGTTTCCACGCGTGCAGCTGCCCAGTGGAGAGCGCCAACGGCAGGCTCGAGCGCACGCGCTGTAGACACTCTGTTGAGCAAAAGCATGTGCAAAGCGATGTCGCGCGCAATCCAAGCCCGCACACGACCGATAGATATTCGAGGAACGTCGACGACTTGCTGTTGCTCGTGCACAACGTCAAAAGGCACTGACCGCTCTTGCACGCGCGCACCGCGTTGCAACAGCCGCTGCGACGACACTGGCTCTTGTTAACCAACGAAGTCGTCTGCATTTCGGCCAAGACTTTGGTCCACTTGCGCACGACGGGTGGAATCAATGTCGTTGGTTCGTTCATTGACTGGTTCATTGACTGGTTCATTGGCTCGTCACACGCCTCGCACAGCTGCTCCTGTGCGCACGCCGACGCATCCCCAAAATAGATCTTTAGCTGCTTGGCGGGCGAGCGGGAGAGGCCTTTGACGCCGCCCGACGCCCCCATTTTGCGCAAAAGATTGGACATGCCGTTGTCGTACGCAAACCACCACCGATAGGAAGGGGCTTTCTTCTTCTCGTATCCGCACGACATTCGCTTCGGTCGACCTTCTCCTTGCAATTGCAACAGCGACGGCCGTTGCACGGCTGTGCGAAAGCACATCATCGACATTTCGGCCATAGATGGCATCACATTGGCATAGATGTCCTTACAGATCATGGGCAGGCGCAGCACCGCCAAAGAGAGCAAGGCATCGGTCTCAAGACGCGACCGCAGCTGCGTCTTGTTCAATGTGCGTAACACTTCGTTCAGACGAATCCGTGCCAGCGCGCCCACCAGCGCCAACACGTGACAAATCAAGGCAGGGGGAAGGCCCTTCTTCACAGGAACCAAAAGATACTCTTCCAAGACGGACGCGCGACCGTCGCGGCTGCGTTTTGTGACCGCCATCGTCCGACCAACATGATTTATTAGGATCACTTACCCCCCTTATTATATAGCGCAACCTAAACGTAAGCACCTCGTTCTAGGTCGCTTTAGGTCGCTCTAGGTGGTTATCAGTCGTCGATTGGCTTTTTCGTTCTGCGCCGCCAACAAACGGCGCTGCTCGCGCATGTCGTCCCATTGACTGCGCTCGACGCGCCGCTCGACTGGCGGCGTGCGGCTCACACACTCGCCTACCGATTCGGACAGAGTGTGCACAAAAATGACAAACGCGATCGGTGTGAATGCCCACGAACTGGCGCGCTGGCCCAATACGACCCAGACGCCCGCCAACAGACATCCAATGACGTACGTGACGACCAGAATGATCGAGGTTTCCACGTCCTTGACCGTTTTACGAATGCGCACGTCGTCCGAGTATATCCAACGGTCCAAAAACGCCATGACGATGTTTTGCGAATGAATCGTGATCAGCGTTACGACTCCCGTTCCCGAGGTGTAATAAGCGATCTCGTTTTGCATCGCGAAGCCGGCGCTCGCCAACAGGAGCGCCCAGTAAATTTTCTCGTTCGACGTGCCGTCTGGCACAGGGTGTGACGTTCCACCAAACGGATCGAGCTCCGCGGGACGCCGCACCACGTTGATGATGATGTCGCACAACATGAGCGACAGCGCCTCTAGCATTCCTGTGAGGAAGATGCGCATCGGATGTCGCCCACGCAGCAGCATGTGCGACACCGCAAAGCCGATCAGGTAGACCGCGTACATTGCAAACACAAACGCGACGCGCAGCCCGTTTCCGCGCGACGTCGCGATGCCCATGTGGTTGAAATTGCCCGAATAGCCGCTGATAAAGGTGCCGTACAGGTACACGGACGATGTGTCGACCCACGCCGACTCGAAGGCCAGCACGATGTGCCGCACAAACTTGACCGCGCGCATGTCGAGAGCACAACAACGACAGTCCTATATTTTTTTAATGACGACTCCATTTTATAACATACTGTGGTTTGGGTCCGCCTTTACTCTCAATCGCTTCCAGCACCCGGGGGATTGGCCAGGGCAGTACCTTCTGCTTCAGACAACCAAATGTCGTTTGCGAAGTGTCCTTTACTTTTATTGCATGATGAACTGAGTGGATATGACCTATAACGTCGGTTTGTACAACAAGTGTGCTCATTTGAAGTTTGATCAAACAAGATATTACAAAACGAGGTCAAAGGCGGGGGTGTGGTTGGTTCCGATTGTATTATTGCCCTTCCAATGAAGTCCCCATAGCTGTTTTCACAATTGTCTGCTGTTGTTTCACTTAACTTAGCATTGCAACAAGCTATGCATTTTGCCCCATCTTCGAGAAGGCTGTCAATGTACTTAACACAAAAATGCTTGCAACCTTCTGCTTCAGACAACCAAATGCCGTTTGCGAAGTGTCCTTTACTTTTAGTGCATGATGAACTGAGTGGAGAAGGTGGGTTTGTACAACAAGTGTGCTCATTTGAGGCTTGATCAAACAAGCTATTACAAAACGAGGTCAAAGACGGGGGTGTGGTTGGTTCCGATTGTATTATTGCCCGTCCAATCAAGTCCCCATTGCTGTTTTCACAATTGTAATTGTCTGCTGCTGTTCCCATCACATGCACATTGCAACAAGCTATGCATTGTGCCCCATCAAGGCTGTCAATGTACTCATCACAAAAATGCTTGCAAATGATATGCTCGGTATTGGGGATTTGAAGACGTCGTCCATTTGCATTGTAGTGTGTATCGTACAGCTCTTGGTCGCACTCGTTGCTGCATACACCATCGGGCATGGCCCTAAGACCTTCAGACGCCCAAGTGAGGCAGTGTTGTGTAGGATCGTAGACGCCTTTAGAAACGATCTTTTTGCCGGCGCACATGGAGCGCGGCTCGTTGGCGACCACCCCGAGCGCCACAGAAACGCCAATGAGCGCTGTAAGAAGAATCATCACAATCCACGAATAGCACCGCCAACCAAACAGCGTGGGGCGTTCCATGCATTGCGCGAGCTCATTGCTCTTGTATTCGTCTTCGTCGACCGAAACGGGTTGCATATTATACCGATGTGCAATAGACTATTTAATTGACGTCTTTTATTTCATGTTACCGACTTACACCAAACTCCGAAAAAATGTACCCTATCCACGCGAGGACTGGCTATTTTTTAGCTTAGTAGTCCTCATCCTCCTCTCCCTCCTCTTCCTCTTCTCCCTCCTTGCCGTCGTCGACCATGTCGGCGTCCTTGGGTGGCTTGGCCTTCTTCTTGTCGGCGGCTTTCTCAGCGGCCTTGACGGACTTCTTCTTGGGCGGCTTGGGGGGCGCTGCCTTTTCGGCATCCTCGGCTGACTCTAGGTCAGCGGGATTGACCTTCTTTGTGCCGATGCCCATGTGCTCATTCTTGAAGTCGGAGACCTTTTTGGACTTGAGGGTCGGCGCGATGCCGGCCTTGGGGATTTGCACATTGCGGAAGAGCACGCTGAACTCGGCGTCCTCGGCGATCGCGAGCATGATGCGGCGCGGTGTGATGCGGATGCCGCTGTCATTGTGCCTCTTCATCAGCTTGAGCGAGCTCATCTCCATCACTTCGGTGATGAGATACTGCAAGGCGCCTGACAGGAAAATGGGCGCGCCATTGCTCAGCTTGCCATTGTGGTAGCACCCCTTCTTGATGGTGGAACGGATGCGACCGACGGGCATGATGAGCCCCGCCTTGAGGGCCTTGGAGACCTTCTTCTTACCTGGCTTGGAGACGCCCTTCTTCGGCGGAGGAGCGGCGGCGAGTTCGGGAGCAGCGGCGGCGGTTGACATCAAATACACAAAAACGATCAAGTTGAGACGGCTTGAATTGACGGAAAAGACAATCCGTTTTCTAACGCGTGGATAGCGACAACAAAATTTTTGAACGAGTCCTAAAATCCGTCAGACGCGCGTGTGGTGAAAAAACGATCAGAATGGGTTAATCTGTCAAACGGTTCGGCCACGATTGGGCCATTTGGGAAGACGGCCCCTTCCAAAACCCGAGCACTTTTTTTGGACTAGGCTCGCTTGTGCGATTTGCTATGACGGACGATGGATTGGGCGTTTGTGGTCAACCGCGGGCACGCGCCGACGGAGACCAAGGCCACGTAGATGCATAGGCTGACCAAAGCCGGATCTTGTACGCTTCTATGCGCGAGCGCGGTGGAGAAGGGCATCACAAACAGCTGTTGTAGGATAAACACCGTTTGCACCCCTTGCAACCACCAGTAGAACAAGGAGAGCCACGATTCGAGGCTGTGCTGCACTTTGTGAGGGTCGTTTATCGACGGAAGGACGCCGGCCGCGCAGCAGCTGGCACTGAAGACCGTTCGTGTCACACACGCCATCGTGATTAGCATTGCCGTCAAAAGTCGAGCAATATCATCAAAGTTGTTGTCCGAGCTGTAAAGCGGCGTCTCGGCGAACGTCACCATCGTCGCGCAAGCGACGTCGATCACCGCAGACGAGCCGCCCAACATCGGCCGCCGATCGGAGTTCGAGACGTGAAAGATGCGCATCAGATGCAATTGGCACCAATGCACCAAGCTGCAAGACGCCGCCACCTGCTCCATCACCACCAACGCTCCGAGCGTGTCCGCTCGCAAACGTCGACCCATAACCGTCGCGACCACAAACCGTGCCACGATGGCCAACAACCCCAAAAAGCGCGACAACAACGGCGTGTCGACGTGCGCATACAAAAAGTCGCCCTCCGCATCCTCGACACCCTCGACATCCTCGACACCTTCCTCTTCCGTCTCGCGATTTAGGCTTTGCAACTCTTCGATCGTCTCCACGTCGTGATAAAGCATGTCGATGCAGCTCAAAAGCACGCTGTCGCTCTGGTGTGTTCGATCTTCCTTGCGCGTCCACATGATCAACGCCGCCAAGATCATCACCAACAGCCGATAGATTGACGTATCGAAAGCCGCCTGGTCGTCTTGTCGCGTCGAGCCGGTCAGCGAGCGCAGCGCCAACCCGTCCAACGATTCGTCGTTCCACCATTGCAACTGTCCCACAATCGACGAGGTGCCGTCAAGATCGCTGCTCAAGGCGCTCGTTTGCTCTGGTCGAAACAGTTCCAGCACGTAATCGGACGAGGCGATCGCGCCGTACTCAAAAATCGGCACACCGCGACACAGCAACAGCGCGGCGCGATCGAGCGTGTCCAATCCCAGCGTGTCGCAGGCCGTCTCGAGCGCGTTCATGATGCGCAAGCTTTGCGCGTTTTGGTCTTGCTTGCAGTACAAACCGTCGCGCATGACTCGCACAAAGGCCGCGTTGATGTCGGTCGTCGCTTCCGAATCGAAGACGATCGAACTCCACGTGCTGTCGACGCGCACGCTGCTCGGTGCCACGTAGATCGCTTCCGTGGTCGGAAGACCGCAGACGGTCAAGTTCCGCGTGGTCAGCCATTTGTTCTCGGTTTGATGCAACTCCAACGTCTGGATGCTTTGCGAGCGCACCTCTTCCAGCGGCGGCGTCCAGTCCGTTTCCGTCGACGAAAAACACGCGCGTGAGGCGCTGATGACCATCCGCGTGCCCTTGCACAAGTGCACTTCACCGTCCAAGTTGAGACTCTGGCTCTCGTACCCTAAAGTGTGTCGTGGTCCCAATCGGATCGGGGCGACCATCCGCCGTTGTTGGCTGAAGCTCGACGGCGACTTGGACGCCAAAACCACGTCCGCGCACAGGTCGGTCGCGTTGTCGCAGCGCAAACTTTGACTGCCCAACGCGCGGGCGCTCGTAATCGAAAACACCGTCCCTTCCAAATGATCCACGTGGCACGCCCCAACCACATCGACGCGGATCAGCAGGTTGTACGCCTCCACCGGCCACCCAACGTGCACGCGCATGCTCGTGTAGGATTGGTGTCGTTCGATATCGAAACAGACCATGCTGGCCTGTGCGGCATACGTGCCCAACCTGGGATTTGCATCGCGCGACCAAACCGAGACGATGATACCAAAAGCCAGGAAGCCCCACGCAGTCAGGACCAATACCAAGGCGGCGATTCGGATTTGCTGCGAAATGCGCTCGGTGGCGAGTTCCGAACGCGCTGGCATTTTGCGCATATTGAAATGAGGCGCTTCACAGAAGCATTTATTAGCGACGGTGTGCTCATCTGGTCTCATCTGGTCTCATCTACCCGCTCTACCCCACCACCACCAATCGACAGCTCCTCTACACCCGCCACCAAATCGACCAACGGAACCGAGCTCCCCACCAGCTCCTCTTGCAAAGTTTGCTTCGACTGTTTACCAGTTTGCTTTTGTAGAAAGTGTTCAATTTGCTTATTCAGCGCCGATTTATTTGCAGCAGTACTCTGTTTGCACAGCGCTTTGCAGAGGGCCAAACCGTCGGAATAGAGAATATCTCCTATTTGCCTTGACTCTAAGTTCCGCAGCATTTTAATCAACTCATCGCAAATGGCAGTGCGGCTGTCCGAATGTGTAAAAAGCCGCCCTCCTTGGAATAGATCTTGTTGCAGGCGTGGCTCCTCGTGCACGTCGAGAAATGTACGCAGCGCGCCCTGGTCGTATTCGACACGGGTAAAGCCGTTGTCTTTCGAGTCACACCCCGTATCATCGGAAGACAACGGCCGCTTGTTCCTGTTAATGCTGGGCGCATCCACCGACGCCGGTTGCTTAGGCACTGTTCTGTCGAGAGTTGTGGTGTCGGACAACTGCTGCCATGTGAACCACACACGGTTGATTTTTACCTGTTCGGCGTCCTTGGTGGTCGACATGGTGTAATCGACGCATAACTGAACCTGGATGTCACTGATTCCATTAGTGGCACTCCAATACTCCGGCGTCTCCGAAAGCGTTTTGTATAGATTATTTTGGGTTTTTGAGATTCGAATGGCCGTGTCTTTGGTTTGATTGTAGACTTTGGCCGCGAAAGACAGCGCGACGTTCGCCGAAACGTCAACCCCGCGACTCTTCATCTTAGCCATCCTCTCATGATTGTTGGCTCGAATCGACGTCTGGATTTGATTACGAGTGGTGGTTAAATACAGCAGGGACGGTCGTCTGTAAATCAGATTACGGTGTAGATGCTCGTTAAAGACTGAGACGCACGGACGTTCGACGATTGTATCCACGATCGCTTGCAAGTCGTACACGGACGGTAGCATTGGTATCGTTTCATTGTCAACAACCCCGTACGTATTAAGCATCATCCATCCGAGACCTGTGTCGACCACAGGAGGTGTGAGCATCAGTTTCAATAACACACTCCACAAGAGAGTGCCGTTGAGATTTGTCGGGCTCGCCGCTCCTTGCCCGCCGTAATCCTTGCCAACCAAGCGATTCCAAAGAGAAGTATCCACTTGCAACGTTTCTGGTCCCAACGTCCTGCTATTTTTATCTTGTAACCCAACCGGAAGGTTGGTGTTGGCTCGATGTGCCAGCTTCCAACCAAGGCTGTGAATAAGGTTTCGATTGTGCGCCAAGCCGGACATAGGCTGAGATTTGCTGATGTTGGATCGTCGTAACGCATCGCTGTGTCTTTCAGACGGAGGATCCACCTGAACTTCGTTGTCGTTTCGAAGAATCACTTTGGAAAAGATCAGCTCTACCAGACTGACGACCAAACCGTCCTCGTTCATCCCGATGCGAAACTCTAAGGCGCGCGTCTTTCTCGCTTCGGCGGCATCTTTCAGCTCATCGGAGTGCGTTTTAATTATTGCTTGGGTAGAGCGACCGTTTCCGATACTGATCAAGCCGGTCATCGAAGGTTTCGCCGGTGGCGAATCGGAGGCTGCTGAGGCTGGTGCTCGACTTCGAGTGGGGGAATTCGACTTACGTTTCCTCGACGGCGACCGACCCGGAGAGCCAAATTGGCTAAGCTCCGTCGAATTTGGCGGGGGTCTCCGCAACACGTCGTCACTAGGCACCTCATAGTTGTGAACATGAAACAGGTAACGTGACTCTGCACCTCCATCCAACACCAACGCCACGAGAGGGCAATATTCCACCGTGATCAAAAGTTGCAGATCATCGTTTGACATCACGAAGCTGTAACGCGCTGCTCGTGCGTCGCCGCTTCTCAAGATGGGCATGGGCGTTTCTTCTTGCACTGTTTTGACAAGATTGGTGGCATTGACCACAAGATCCGGTCGAAAGTGCAGGTTTATGTACTGGAGAAGTTGTTCGGCGTTGAGGTCGGGAGCTGCCGCTTGCGGCGGTGTTTGTGCCGCCGGTTGGGGGTTGTTAATCACATTGGAGAGCCATTGTACAAGCGCCGTCGTAATCGAAAGGTTGGGTTGCGTCGGTATTTGCAAAAAAGAGAGCGCGCTGTCGCGATTGAGCAATTGTTGACCAACGGTGATGCCTGATGCTCTTTGGTCGTCCATCGTACCAACGTCACGCTATCAAACGACCGAGTACGGGAGCGCCTGAACGGTCATCCACGTGGCGAATGTATTATAAGACTGCTTGAGATTACTTATATACACACTGTCTGAGATGAGTGCCGTCGAGGGAATCGACGTCGAAGACGCGAACGAGGCCGATGGCATGGTTGTCAAGGTCGTGAAAGACGCTCCCGAAATGGTACGGCGGATCGTGCAAGCCGATCCAATCGTGCCGATTGCCCCGCGGCGCACCGTCCATTTATCGCGAAAGACGGACGAAGACTGGCTCAAAGCGAGGAATGGTCGATGGGTCAACATGATCAACGCGATGCGTCAGCGCAACGAAACCGAGCATCGTCTGAAGGAGACCATCTCAAACGTGCAAACGGTGTCCGACATGTGCCAGACGCTCGAGTATGCGTTACGAACCGAAGCCACGTTAGGCTTCCTCAAAGGGATCGACAGCCTTCCCAAGTTTTGCTTAATTCTCGACTCAGGCGACGAGCATTGGTTTTTGCACTCGTCGCATTCAACATTGATCGGCCTGTTGCTCAACCTCGACTGTGAGCATTCCAATGGCGTGGCCTTTGAGAAAGCTTTTATCCAGATGCTCGACGAGTTTGAAACGCTCTACCGCGCAACGACCCAACACGAGCAGCTCAGTCTGGTGCTGTTTTACGCCCAAGCGCGTGGAAGCCCTTGCTGTCGTCGGTACTTCGAGCTGCGTGTGATTGGACGCAGCTGTCCGTCGAGCAATCCATCGGCCAATCCATCGGCCAATGGGGACGTCTTTGACGTCGACGTTGGGCATCGTTTAATCACGTCACACTGCCCCGGTGATTTGCGTCGTTACGTAGGTCGTGCGCGTCAGAGCATAGAGATGCAACGTCTTAAGCATCATCACGTGCCGCACGTCGACGGTCAAAAGCAGGGCATGGACTCGGTCGTCGGCAACCAGTTGAAATGCATGCTGCACAAGATGAGGAGTCACTTTATCTACGTCGATATCGACGAAGAGCAGGTCGGCCGCGTCGTCGATCGCATCCCCAGGCCCGAGTCACCGCCCACTTCGACGACCGACTCCGTGAGCGGCTCCACAACCGACTCCAGCGGCAAGGAGGGCAACGGCCAGCCTGTTCCACCGTCTTCCGCGTGTCGTCGCTGCCAAACCACGCTCGACGTGATGCGCTGCAAGACGCAACTTTACCAACGCACGCTCGACGAAGCACAAGCAAACCTGAACGAGACGGTGGAACGCGAAACGGCCAAAACGCGCCAAATCGAGCAAAAGCTGCAAGCCATGGAGCTTCTCAACCAAAATCTCACCGAATGCCATCACGACGAACTGGCAAAAATGCGCGAAACCGTCGAAAAATGCACCGGCGAGATTGCATGCTTAAAGCATACTCTTGCGGAAAAAGACGCGCAGCTGAAACAAAACGAGTTGATTCTCGACGAGGCCACCTCGAGCTCCACTAGCAAGAAGAAGCGGCGTGGCGGTAAGAAACGCGGCGACGAGGCCGACCTCGACGCGGACGAAACAAGGCTGGACACGCTACAACTGCAAGTGCAGCAACTCAGGGGGCAGCTCTCGAACGTCGAGGATGAATGCAAAGAGCTGCAAGCCGAGAACAACGAGGCGTATGCCAAAGTCAAAGAGTTGCAAGACGCCGCATCCGACTATACGCGTCGCGAGACGGAGCTGCAAGAACGTTGCAATGCTCTTCACGAGCAAACCAATACGCTGCAAGCCGCGTCGGACAGCGCATTGCAAGACGTGCAGACGCTGAAGGCCTCTCAGCAAAAAACCCTCAAAGCGATGACCAAGAAGCACGAGACCGAGAAACGTCAGACGGAGGACCTCGTTAAAACCTTGACGACGGAGCACGACGCTGTGGTTCGACAACTGGAGGCATTGACCAAGCAATCGGCAACCGAAGCACTCGAAGCGTTCGACGCGTTCGACGCGGACGCGAGCGGGTCGGCATCCAGTTCGGAAACGAAAGAGGAAGCGCACCTTGTCGAAAACAAAACACCTCCGTCGCCGCCGCTGAAAGGGAAACGGGTCGAGCGAGTTCTTCCCAAAACGCAGTCTGCGCCGGTGACCCGCAACGCCATGAGTGTCCGCCCGCCGACACAATCATCACATCCACCGTCGCATCCACCGTTGCATCCACCGTTGCATCCACCGTCGCATCCACCGTCGCACAATCGTTACATGGCCAACAAAGGGTGTCCCCCTTACAACCTTCCAAATCGCACACCTCATGGAATGCAGATGCGGCCCGCGCCAACACCCTCCTACCAACCACCGACAGCGGCGATGATGGGTCCGATGGTCGGTCCGATGGCCGGTCAGATGCCCTTTTACGGAATGCAAGGCATGCAACGCCCCGCGCCGCCTTACAACTATATGCAGGGCGGAATGCAAAACGGTATGCAAAACGGTATGCAATTCCATGGATTTCATCCACCCGGACACGCTCCCGGGTCGATTCCGTTCCATGGCCCCGGCTTCGCGCCCGAGTATGGAACGATGTACGAAGGCGCTCCCGGAGTGCCATCTCAGTACAACGGCACCTTTTCCGGCCAATGGGCTCATGGATCGGCGGAATATTACACTGAAAGCTACGACGCGCCCCTAGACGAGACGCAACTGCTAAAAACGATGGCGGGTGGGTACGACGAGGCGTCGCACGTTGCGAAGGAGATGCTTGATCGCCTCAAAACGATGGCGAAAACGCAGCAGCTGAGTGCGGAAGAAATCCATAAAATGCTGCGCGCCGACTGAAGAGTGACCAAGACGGTAGAAACGCGGTAGGGACCACGAGGATAAGAGAAAATAACAAAGGGGTCTCAGTGCTCGAGTTTACTTGTAAGAAGTACATTTCCTTAAGTAAACTTATGTGATGACTCGGAGGGGGCACGGG
>Ga0228674_1001172_pt1 | contig 16008 bp, 25 predicted proteins | sample 1D_rmetaG_FD_189054 | JGI IMG/M metagenome (GOLD analysis project Ga0228674, IMG submission 189054) | Seawater microbial communities from Monterey Bay, California, United States - 1D_r | ecosystem: Environmental > Aquatic > Marine > Coastal | place: USA: California | collected 2016-09-26
GATTTTAAAAAGTGAGGTCGCATCGTAGTATCTCCTTACGTAATGCATACGTGTATCTTTTGGATAGTTAGCAAACAATGTTGCCGCAATCATCATATACATGAATTGTGGAGTTTCAAATATTTTGCCTGTGCTTCTGTCTTGACACAAATACTTGTCTACTACTTGTCTTAGTCCTGCGTATGTAAAGTTTTCGTCTCTCTTATGACGAATGTAACTGTCCAGTGTTTCAATTTCTTCTGGAGTATACAGATCTAAAAACTCTTTATCATACACTCCACGCTCAATATTTTTATCAATATTTTGTTTTAGAGTAATTGCTGTATACTCTCCAAATACATCTTTATTAACACCATAACTTAATAGTCTTGCTGCGGCAAATTGATAGTTAGGTGCTTCTAATGAGATAAGATCGTTTGCACTACGTACTAATACTTCTTGTATTTCTGATGTACTCATGCCATCATAGAATTGTAAGTTTGCATTCATTTCTATCTGGCTTGCACTTACTCCTGCTAAATCTTCACATGCAAATTGCACCACCTTGTGTATTTTATCAATGTTAATTGGCTCCTTGGAACCGTCTCGCTTAATAATATAGATGCCGTTTGACATGTGTGTGTTCTCCTTCTCATTCATTTTGTTTCTTCGTATTTGATATTTAGTTTAACTTTGGCATTGAGTAGACTCGTTGCGAAAATAGTTGTGTAGTTAAATCACTTCTATCTATGCAGTCGTCATCGTCGATGCCGATTATTTTTTCATCCACAAATAGCAAGTACATTAGCTCTGAATTTGTTTCATCTGATGCTATATGTATCTCAAAATTTGAGTCCTTAAAACGATTGGTTAACTGTAGTGAATAGCACATTCCTAATACACATGAAAAGTCACAGTACTGGTTCTCCTCAACTAACTGCCACGGAGTGGGCCAAGTACTTTGGTCCCATGGATCAGTATGAATACTCACTAGCGGAGCTCGCTTATATTTCTGTATAAGGTCGCTGAAAGGAGTCTCGGATTCTTCTAGTAAATCCCTGAACTCTCGCCAAGCAGAGATCCTTAAATGGTATTCAGTGTTTTCAAACATGTTTTATGAACGTGATTCAATTGTAAAGTCTAAAGTTGCATCGTTGTTGATAGTATTATAGCATTCTATGTATGCTGTGTCAACTCCTAATGCACCTGAAACGTTTACTAAATGTCCAGAAAAGACTATTGATTCTCCGTAGGTAGTAACTAGCCCTGTCGCATCATAATCATCAGTAACTTTAATAGTATCATCTTCTCTGTTGATATCTACTGTAAGTACTCCTGTACGTGTAAAGTTTACTGTTACATTATATACATAACGTATTTTAAACTGCCTTGTTTCGTTTGCTGGCAATCTAAAACTAGTAACTTCATTGTTTGGAGTATAAGTTAATGGTATAGTATTCACTACGTTGCTAGTTGAAATAAATGATCCTTCTACTTCGGGGATATAAGGAACTGTGTCCTCGTCATAGTTTGGATAGTTAGATGATGATGTATTAACAGTAACAAAAGTTGTTCCATAAGAAAGATCTTGTGTACGTTGGAACCAATCATCTGTTGACACATTACCTTGTGTTTCAAACTTAATAATACTTGTAACTGCTGTTGTACTTGAACCGCCGTCATTACCTACTTTGTGATATGTATTATCAAGTGATTTATTGTTAACACCCTTTGCTACCCAAACACCTTGTTTGAAAACATCATCCATTATACTGTTTTTAATAACAGTATTTGTAGGTCCGTATGCTTGTCCTTCTGCAATCTTATCTGCTAAGTTACTTGGAGTTACAGCAGGCATGTTCTTACCTAGTACAACACCATAACCGCAATTAAATACGTCTAGGTTATCAAATGTATTATCATAAATGTCATATGAGCTAGTTACAGCCTCAGACAAGTTTTCTATCTTAATATTATTAAATGTATTATTTTTTGATGGATAAGAAGAACTTTGAATACTTCTAATATCAAATCCTGCTTCTCCAGTATTAACAGTATAGTTAGAACTTGTTCCCCACTGGCCTGATAATTTTAAGTTTTTAAAGACACTGTCTTTGATACTCGTTAGTTCGAAAACGTTCTTTTGTATCGTTATAGCAGTACCGTTTAGGTCAACTAAACTGTGTTTAAATGTAAACCCATCAACAACAACACCTCGTGTTTGTTTTAGTTGACTGTTTTCAAAAAGAGTAGTTGTATCATAAACCATTACATCAGTACCAGGATTAAAAGCACTAGCACTTGTAACGTTTGTAAAAATTGGATTGTTTGAGCATTGGATTATTTCTGTGCCATCCATTCCTGCACCGTATAGTTTAGCAAAAGGAGGAAGTTTCAAACTGTTTGTAATTTTATACGAGCCTGCACCAAAATGTAATTCAACTCTGCTTTCAGCATTTACTTTATCTGAGTTTAAAAACAGTTGATCTATTGCACGTTGTATTGCTACTGTGTCGTCAGTTGTATTGTCGCCCTTTGCTCCAAAGTCTGCAACATATACAATGTCATCCATCTTACTTTGTAGTGTACGTTTAATTGGAGAGTTATCAGTAGCACCTGTTTGTATTAATGCATCGTCTGTTTTGTATGTATACTGTTCTGCAAAACTAAACAAGTTAGTATGTTCAGTTAAAATCTCTGTATTACCTACGCTAGGTGCACCTTCAGCAACTGAACCGTTACCAATGTAAAGCTCTTGCGAGTCCACAGCCCAACCCATTTCACCGCTTGCTAATTGCGGTAAACCCGATCCGGAATTTTTCTTACCTCTTCTAAGTTGTATACGACTGATTTGGACTACGGCCATGTTATAATCTCCAATATGTTCTTATACATATTTATCTGTTAGACATAGTTACTGTTGTTTCTCGTAGTACTGATATACCCTATTATACCATTCTTCGCGCCATTCGTCGTATTCATGTGGCCAAAGATCAAACTGTTGATAAGTTTCACCGCCTAATTCCATACTATGATCGCCTCGACTACACATAAACACATGTCCTTCACGTATATTAGTTCCGTAAATTTCGTTATGTGCTTCTGCGTATGCAACCATTTGCAAATAGTAATCAACTACCCATTCTTGCTTCTTAGGTTTATTTGTTTGTTTGAAATCCATAATACAAGGATTTCCTTTGTATTGTCCTACAAGGTCAGTTGTACCTGCATACATCTGTGGCATATATAAATTAACTTCACTACCCCATATTTCATCTACATCTCCCATGGCTTTATCACGTATTACTTCTGCCATACGATGAGCTTTAATAGCAAAGGGGTTACTGCCTGGAGTTGGCCATTCACCAAACTCAATGTAGTCTTCTAGGTACTTGTGCATTCTAGTACCTACGCCTGCAGCTTCTGTAGTTATTTCTCTTGCTTTTGTTTCGCCTACTCTTTTGCGCCAAGCAATAAGGTGTGTCTTGTCTTTAGTGGCGTCTAAGATTGTTGTAACGCTCGCTACAGCGTTTCCATCTGGTGTCGCATACAAACGCTTACCATTTACTTCTTTTCGTGATATAGGCTTATAGCCATATCGATCAATTATTAATGACATGTATTTTAAATTCCGTTATGTGTAATATGGGTCAACAGTACTGTTTTCTTCGTCTTCTGATATGATTTCTGTTACTTCTGGAACATAATGTTTCATCATGTTTTCTATTCCAAATTTAATAGTAGTAGTACTGCCGGCGCAACCTGAACAAGCACCTGCCATTTGTAGTTTTAATTTACCATCGTCGTATGAAATAAAGTTAACAAACCCACCGTGATGACTTACGGCTGGAGCAACTCGTGTTTCCAGTATGTCTTTTATTTGTGTAATGATTTCGTCGTTGGATCTAGTCATATAGTTTTCCTATTTGTTATAGTATACTATACATTTATACGATTGTCAACCAATTATCTACGTGCTTTGGTTGCTCTCTTTGCCATTTTGCTAACAGAACCGGTGCCGTTATCATCCTGTGGTGCTAGTCCTGTTTCTTCTTGTTCTTCAGTATCTAAAGTAACTTTTTCTTGATCAAAGTTTTTAATCATTCTTTGGATACTAGGATTTGAATCGTATACTTGCTTAAAGGAGCCGTAACTAAATTGTTCTGCTCCTGAGTTAGACATTAATTGATTAAGTTTATCGAATGATAAAGTAACTGATTCGCCGGCTAAGTCTGCATCTTGTAGAATGTTTCTTAAGACTAACGCAAGTTTATTAGAAGCATTAGCCTCTGTTACTTTTTTTTTGAAAGAATAGTACCTAACTTTCTGCTTCTTTCTACGCTCTCACGCTTCATACGTCCAGCTTCTTCGTCACCACCTGCGGCAGTTTCGTCTGCACTAAAGTCGTCTTCTACTTCAGCATCTACTTCAGCATCAACATCAACTTCTGCATCAACTGGTGCGTCAGCATCTAGCTCTGCTTCTTCTTCGTCGCCCATTGGTGTTGGCATGTCGCCTTCGCCTGTTAGTAATGTAACACCACCTGTTAGTGCTTCACGTGTACCTTCTAGTGAAGTGTAAAGTGCTTCTAATGATGGTTTAACTAAATTAACAAATGCTTCTGATTTCTCAGAACCCATTTCGTCTCTAATACTATCAGCAAGTTCTAACATTGACTCAGTTTGCATTTCTGCTGTGTCTTCCATCCAACCTGTAACTTTATCTACCATATCTTTGGAAGCCATTACAAGCTCTGCTGATTCTTCAGCACCTTCGGTTACTACTGACTCATCTGTTTTCTTTTTTGCTTCTTTGTCTTTAATGGCTTTTTTCATTGGTTCTTTTTTGTCGCCATCTTTGTCCATATCTAAAAAGTCTGGTTTTGCTTTCTTTTCTTCTAACTCAGTTTCAACAACATCACTACGCTCGCCAATTGCGGCATTCAAAACGTCAAGGAAGAGTTTTGACTTTTGATATTCTTCTGTATGTACTGTGCTGAAACCTTCGTTGGTTTCTACTTGACTAAGACTTGTACGTACTCTATTACGTGCATCTTGAAGTTGTTCTGTTGTGAAAGCGTCGATGTCAATGCGACTACCGAACTTCTTTGCTAGGCTTTCGTTTAACGACTGAGCCGTTATTGGTTTTGAAATTTCTCTAATATTCATGTTCTCTTCCTATTGTTGAACCTGTATAAGTTTGTTATAGTTATTTATCTCAGTAATAGATATAACTATCCAAAAGCTCTTTGGCTTCTCTTGTTTTTGTTGCCGCTAAATCGTACCGTGTTATGGCTACAAATTTGCGAACTTCTTCTTTTGTAGTTTTAATGGTGTGTTTATAAAATACAGCATCATTAAAGTTCCTTGCAATTATATCATCAAGGCGTTCTATTTCTTTAAGATCTCTTGTATCACCAGTAAGTAAAGTTTTTGCAAGTGCTACAGCAGATGTTTTACAAAAGGTGTTTGCTACTTGTTTATTATCTTTAGTATCGTATACTAAAAAGAAGCCTCTTCTGTTTTCACGTACTACGTATCTACCAATCCTTATACTGTTACCTTTCACATAAGGAAAGTAACTTGTATCAAGTTGCTTATTGATTAGATCTTCTAATTCACTTCCTAGTTTTTCTTTAGTAAATTTTATCATTAACCACCACCAGTATAGAACCCTTATTGTACACTTTACTTACTATACTTTTACGTATCAGCCCTTCAATTATGAATTGTTCTCTCTCTGAAAAACTACTGAAGGGTCTAATATCTGTATCCATATATTCTAGAAGTTTCTCTTCTTCATTAGATACGGAAATAGTAAACTCCGATATTAATTGATTCAATTTCATTGTACTAAACCTTGTATAACTGAATCTAATTCTTTTTGTTTGTGTACTGTTTTGATTGGTTCGCCTGGTTTTGGCTTGGGATTGGCTAATGTTACTTCATCGCCCTTAACATCGTCAATCTTAAAGTTTTGAGCTTTTCCACTTTTATCAGGAATTGGTAGATCCATTCCTTTTTTAAGTATGCTCTTTTTTAGTGTGTCTGCATTTTTAGCTGCTATCTTGGCTGCAAGGCCTTTGCCTGCACCTTGAGCACCATCAACAGCCGCGGCTCCTACTTTCTTTGCCGCTGATGCACCGGCTTTGGCTGCTCCTTTTGCAAGACCTGCTGCGCCTTTTGCCGCCATAGCACCCATTGCTCTGGCTGCCATGCCAATTGCTGGAAGAACTTCATCTATCTGTTGTTCTGATAGATTATGATTTTTGATTACGTTTTCTAATGCTTCGTTTTTGAACTCGTCAAATTTCATTTTATCTTCCTTCTTTTTGAAGTTGTACGTTTCTTAGGTTTCATTTTGCTACGATAGTGAACATTTAGTCTTGATAAACGTTGACTTGCAGCACCTGTTGTTCTACGTCTTCCTGTTTTAAACGACATAACAGAACCACGTTTTCTCTTAGTCGTTTTCATTGTTGAAGATTTTTTAACATTACGTGGAGCAGTACAAGTTGACGGACTAGCAACAATCCTACCTTTTCTTGTACCAGAAGTACAACGATATTTACGGACATTTTTACCGTCCTTACGTCCCATAATTTGAACGTATGATTCTTCAATATCTTGTAGCTCTACGTATCTCATCTTCTTGTCATTCTATTTAATCTTTGAACTGCCTTTGAAGCTCTGTTTGTGCGTTTAGTACGTTTTGCTTTACGCATCATTCTTGCTCCTAGTTTAGCTCTAGTCTTTTTCATTTGCATACGCTTCTTCATGTTAGGCGCTGCAAAACATTGTGCTATCTTTGCGACTATTCTCCCATGCCTTTTACCTCCGGAACATCGATACTTGCGTACTACTTTGTTTCCTGAGCGAGCCCAGATTTGTTTCTCATCTAAATCTGTTTCTATTTCGGGTGTGGTTGTAAATTCTCTTAATAACATAACAATGTTATTTATCGAGTTAGGATACGTTTAATAATATAACGACTATTGTTGAAAGTAAACCAGCTACGATTGTGCCGGCTGTTCCGATAAGCACCTTAGTCATTGATTTCTGACCTTCAGTAATATCTTTATGAATATGTTCGACTTTTTCTTCTATTTTAGAAAGACGTCTTTCTAAAACCTCATACCTTTGCTGACACAAGTCAACATGTGCTTCTAGGTTTTCTCTTTCTAAATCTGTGGTCTTTGCCATTTTATTCTTATCTCTCTGTAACACCTACGCTCCGCAGGTTGATTAAGTAAACTCTCGGTTGGCCTTAATGTGTTTTTTAGATGCCTAAAATGGTTGTGTATTTTTGCCTTCAATTGTATTTATTACTACTCGGCCGATTCATTATCTACATACTTAAACGTGATATTTTTAGTCTTCTTGCCTGTAGTATCTAACACACTTGTATTTATCTTAATTGTTTCCATTAGGTCAGTTATTACTGGAATAAGGTGGAAATCATTCTCTAACATATCAAGTGTTAAACCACCATAGTACTCTGTATTAAACCTAAATGTCCATACAGTATGTCTTCCTTTATATGCAGAACCAAAGCCTAAGTCTTCAACCTTATCTACCATTTTACTAGTAACTTCTATAGGTAAGCAATTAACTCTTAAACCAATTGTATTGATAAAAGTATTATAATTTTGTTGCTGATTTAGTTTACGTTTATCAGTACCTCTATGAAGTCCTGTTTCAGTAATGTCAATTAGCGTCTTAATTGCGAACTCTTGCATCATACTGTATTTAAACAGTCAAAAAAAAGCCCACTGTAAAAGTGAGCTTTTTAGTGTGACGCCTGCCCGTGGGCCGTAAGTCACGTTCCTAATGGTAGCTAGGATTACTGTGTAAACGTTAGTGTTACAGCTGATGTTACGCCTGTTGAACCAGCACCGTAGTTAGCACCTGCTGTGATGCCTGCACCTTGTAACAATACTGTTACAACGTTTGTTTCCATGATTACGCCAGCAACTGTGTTGCCTTCGTTTTCAGCTGTTGTGATAGCTGCACGAGCTTCATCATTTGTGATGCTTGATTTAGAAAGAGTTACTACTCTTGTTACCGGTCCTACACCGTTTCCAGCTGTTACAGCTGCGTTTGGATTACTTACTGTTGCCATTTTATATCTCCTATAATTTTAATGGACAAATTCACGCTCCGTGAAGTTGTTATATGTATTTAGTCTTTTGAAAGAAAATACCTTATTTTAGGTACTTTTTGGCTCGATTGTGGGTATTTCTTACCGAAGATACAAAACTTGGGCCTGCTTTTACTATATCATCCAGCATTTTAATGGCTGGTAAGTATGCTTGTACCATTGGTGCCGGAATAGGCTTACCCTGTTTAGCAAGTTCTAAAAACTTCTTAGTTAGTTGTAAATTTTGAGTGCCTACAAAGTATCGATACATCTGTAAGTCTCTGCCTGATGGCACTATGTCTGGAACACTTACTGTTGGTTCGTTGTCAGGTACTCCACCAACTTCTAAGGCTTTGTCAGCGGCTAGTGATTCTAAATATGATATAATATCTGAACTACGTAATTTTGCTCTTGAAGCAATAAGCAATCTTGTTACTAGTTTTTTAATATCAATTTGTTGCATTGAAGATAAATTAAACAGTCCACGTCTTATTGCTTTGTAATCTGTATTAGTAATTCGTAATGCTGATTCTATTTGTATAAATGTCTGTGAAGCATTACGGTTAGTTCCGCTCGATACTGTTGATATATAACGGTTAACTGCCATTGTAGGCAGTGTAGTTGATTTGCGTAATGCTAATGCTGATCCAGGATCTTTAAGTTTGCTAAGGGCATCGTCGTCACCTGTTACAAAATGTATAAAGTTGTATAGGTCAGTACTATTCATTCGAAAATGCTTATAAGAATCATGTGATACAGTCTTCTTAGCATACGCTTGGGCTTGTGGTCTATATGATTTGAACTTATATAATAGTTCTAAAACCAACATAGAAAGATAAAGACGCTCACAACAATCTGTATATGTTAATACTCTTTGATTGTTTGCGTTGCGAGTCATTCTCGCTTCTTGAAGATCTTTAATAAAGTCCAACGTATCCATGTTGATTACTTCACAAACTTATTTTTATGTACAAATGCCAACATAGTTTGTAAGCCTTTTGAAGTTTGAATGTCCTTCATTATTTTTACTTTTACTTGTGGTTTGATGTTTGCACTTAAAACTCTAAGTAGTGCTTCTGCTTCAGCATGTTCAACTCTATGTGTTTTGCCGTCGTCAGTAGTAACTGAACGTACAGGATTTTTAATATCATCATCGTCTGCAGAATCTGATACTTTCATAAGTTGTACTTGCATTGCTTCTTGTTTGAAGTTTGTCATGTCACCATCATCTTTGTCAAGTTCCATACCGTGCTTGTCTAGACCTGGACGATAATCCATATCAAATTCATCTTCTACAAATTCTTTAATTCTCATTTTATGCTCCTTAGCGTTGTACAGCTCTATTGGCTGCTGTGAATGTTGCTCTTGGTACTAATTTAATATCACCTTCCGGGTGGGCTAGTACATATCCCTCACCGCCAGGTTGTCCGTTAATGCTTTGTTTTACTGGAATGTCTTGCTTATCAAGTTGGTTAATGATATCGTCTTTAACTCTCATCATTGTTCCTACTACTTCCCACAGTGCATTAAATCCGTTTTTGTTATCTGTTACATAAGTTGCAATCTTTTTCTTTGCCGCTCCGCTTAACTGGTTTCTGTTTTCAACCCAATCTAAAAAGTCAGCACCAAGATTATCAAGTCCAGTATCTACTTTGCTATTCATATATGCATAAAATACATCAGGCAACTTCTTCAACTTTAATTCAGTAAGTTTGTTTGGATCTAATAAACTATCCATTGCGGCTGCATCTTTTGATATAATTGCTTTTAGTTGTGCTATACCGTCAGTGTCTAGTTTAGGTCCTGCCGCCGCTGTTACTGATGGAAATACTAATAACTCATTGCCTTCAAATGCATTAAACTTTAGAGGTCCTTCTCCACCTTCAGCATCTACTTCTCTGTGTATAACAATGCCTGCTTCGCTTTGGGCAATCTTTTTTCCTAGCTCTGAATCTTGTTTAACTGAATACTCTACTAGTTGTGGTTTAAATTTAAAGTAACCATCTTCAACAGGAGGTGTTGTATAATATAGTAAATCGCCTTTAAAAAATCCTCTGTGGTCTTTAGGTGTTGCGGCTTCAAAGACTGTAAATGCTCGTCCCATCTTACTAGCAAACGCCTGTCTATCTGGATCGTCTGCAAACTTTCCTCCGCTTCTACTTAGAAGTTCTTTTTCAAGTTCTTTTGGACTTTTAGATTGTGCAACTCCGCCCTTTTTAACAAACCCTGATTTGTCTGTGAATATAAATTCTCCATTTTCATCACGGCCAAAAATAACTGCGGGAGATCCGTCCCATTTAACTGTAACGTCTTTGTGTCCGCCTTTTTCAAGATTAATTAAACTTTGTAATACTCTATTAGCACCTTTACTTCCGTCCCAGAAAACAAAATCTTCAGCATGTTGTATACGTGCCGCTTCAACTAAAGTAGTTGCTTCTACATTTACATTTTTAAATTCTACAAATCTCATCTTACTAATACACTCGATAAAGTTTTTATTCTGCTTAGTTGCCTGTCTGCTAAACTTTCTGGCATTTCTAAGTTGTCTCTTGCAAATGCTTCTTTAGCATCTACTATTAAATCTTCATAGTCAGGACGGTTTTTAATTTTAGCATGTATAGTTTCTACACTGTCTAAGTCAGCTCTTTTTGCACCTGCACCTAACATTTTTTCTGCTATTTCATCTGGGTTGGCTGTAATAAGTTCATTGGTTGCTCTATCAAGTAACCCTTTGTTAGCAGACCATTTCATTCCTTGAGCCTTTGCAATACTTGCCATTAATAACATACGATGCATACCTTTGTACGGAGTATCATCTCCTGCACCTCTAAGTGAAAATTGCATAAACTCTGGGTTACCAAACATTAAGTCTGTTTGTACATATCCATTCTTTTCGTCGCCATTTATCGGAGTTTTAAAATGTACGTTAATGCCTGACTTTCTTATCCAGTTCTTAACGTCATCTTGTGGCTTATTTTTTTGTACCCAAGCAGTTAACTTTGCAACTAAGTCGTCTTTACTAACTTCTTCTTGGTTAACAGCAATATCCATGTCCCCACTTGTACTTCTAATACCAGTTGAACCTAGTTTAAAGTCTTTGTGTGGAATTCCTGTAATCTTTTCTAACCATGCAAGAGTTGGATCAACATCTGCACGATTAATTCTTTGTGTTACAGGTACACCATCTTCGCCTTTAAACACATTGCCGCCTTCTTTAAGAATCATTATTTTTACCCTCTATTACTTTTTGTATGCCACGTTTAAATTTTCTAGGATCACCGCTTTTAATTGAATTAATAAATCTTCGTTCAAGTTCTCCAGCCGTTGTTTCGTCATAAGTGTCACTAATTCTATTTAAAAGGTTAATAGAACTTTCAATTATGTTATTGGCTGTTGCGCCTATTAGATGATCGTTGTCATGCGATCGGCCTAAGTTATTAAGCTCTTCTAATATACTTCTAGTTTTCTTTCTCATATTAACATTACTCCGATACAGTATTTAGTGAAATAATTAATAAATATTGTTATACATGAACAGTATTATATTACAGGGGCATTAAATGAAATGTATAAAAGATTTAAATCATCTAGAAAAATCATTGTTATTCGCCAAGTTATCGCAAATAGCATATAATAACATCACCGACGCAAAAAAGCAAGCAAAAGATTTAGGATTCACCACAGTTGAATTTTACGACAAAGACGGGGCGCAAGCATATCGCTTTATGAATAAAGCGGATCTTGTAATTGCATGTCGCGGTACACAACCAACAGAGTTTGGTGACATTAAAGCAGATTTACAGGCACTACCTGTATTAGCAGAAACAGTTTCACGAGTACACAGAGGTTTTAAGAAAGAAGTAGACGATCTTTGGCCAATGGTGGAAGAAGATATTGATCGTAAAGTAAACTTAAAGAAAGATCTTTGGTTCTGCGGACATAGTTTAGGTGCGGCAATGGCTACTATTATGGCTTCAAGAGCGTTATACAACCAAAAACTTAATGACCCAATTGAGTTATTCACGTATGGTTCTCCTAGAGTTGGTTGGCCAGGATATTGTTCTAGCCTAGGTATTAATCATCACAGATGGAAAAATAATAACGATGTTGTTACTAATGTTCCGCCTGCGTTTGTAGGTTATAGACATCACGGTACTGAAAATTATATAAACGCCTATGGTAATTTGAGATCACCAACTGGATGGCAAAGAATTAAAGATAAATTCAGAGGCATCTGGATGGGCTTAAAACAAGGTAAGATTGACAGCTTCTCAGATCACAGCATAGACGAATATATAAAACACATCGAGTCTGCGTTAGCCAAATAAACTACTAACGCTTTCTTCGTTTGACACTCTACGTATTGCTTCGCCTAACAGTGAGGCAACACTTACTTGTCTAGTTTTCTTACAATTCTTTGGGCAACGATTCTTAATTGAGTCTGTTACTACTAATTCTTCTAGTACACTCTTTTCTACCTTTTGACAAGCCTCGCCTGACAATACTCCGTGTGTAATATATGCACGAACTGATAGTGCGCCTGCTTTCATAATTGCATCAGCGGCTTTGCACAATGTACCGCCACTATCAATAATATCGTCAACTAGAATAGCATGTTTACCTTCTACGTCACCAATTAGTGCCATTACTTCTGACTTGCCTGCTTCAGGCCTACGTTTGTCAACAATAGCAATGTCACCGTGGAACATGTCTGCAAACTTACGAGCCCTAACGGCACCGCCTGCATCTGGTGAAACAAAAACTGTTCCTGTTTGTATTACATCAGGATCATCAACTAACCCAATACTACGTTTAATATCTTTTGCAAATACAAGCCTACTTGTTAGATCGTCAACAGGAATATCAAAGAAGCCCTGTATCTGTCCTGCATGTAAATCCATAGTAAGTATTCTGTCTGCACCTGCTGTAACTAATAAGTTAGCAACTAGTTTGGCTGTGATAGGAGTACGACTTGCACTCTTACGATCTTGCCGTGCATAACCAAAGTATGGAATAACTGCTGTAATACGACTAGCACTTGATCTACGTGCCGCATCAATCATTACTAGCAATTCCATTAAACTATCATTTACAGGTGAACAAGTAGGTTGAACAACAAAAACATCTTCACCTCTTACGTTTTCGTCAAACTCAACACTAGTTTCTCCGTCTGCAAATGTCGTAATCTTTGCTGGCACTAATCCGGCAAAACAGTGTTCTGCTATTTCCTTTGCTAATGGTCTATTGGCATTCCCTGCAATAATTTTCATTTTCAAACGTTGTCCCTTTCTAAAATTGTGTTATAAATTTCTTTCCAGTTCTTACATACTGTAATTTCTGAATTCTTATTACCCATGTTGTGTCCATGTTCAACTAGGATAGGTTTAAGTCCTGCTTTAAGTCCTGTTTCACAGTTTTCTGGTTTATCTTCTAACCACCATAGTCCACTGTCTTTCCACTTAGCAAGTGCATCGTCCTTATCAGCCCCAGTATCTAAAAATTTAAATCCTTTAAATGCACTCTTGCCAAATAGTTTACGTAAATTCATTTTACGTAACTCACAAGCATCTTTGTTTTTGCTTAGGCTTGTTACACATATAAAGTCGTAACCATGTTCTTCATGTAAACGTTTTACATAGTACATAGCATCTCTCAAAGGAGGTAGGAAGCCAATACTTGCACTTTCGTTAAACAGTTTAACTAATTTTCTACTTTGATCTTTAGTTATTCCGTAACGTTCTCCAATGTCATACATGAACTGGTATCCTTTTACCTTTTCATGACCATGCTGTTCCATCCAAATAGTAAATGCCCATTCCCAATCAAGAAGTACACCATCTGCGTCTGTTAGTATTGTTTTTCTCACTTTATTCATAATCTCCTCTGTATATGTGTATATTATACATTACTAATATAGTGTTGTCAACCGGTATGTTAGTCAAAAGAAAAGGTCATGTCGTTAAACATAACCTTTAATAGTATTAAAGTCCGTTAGGAACGATAACGTAATGTATTAACAGTACAAGGGCAACACTTGCTCCAAGTCCTATCATCATTTTCATAAAGTCTCTTCCAACTAATGGAAACACACTTTTAAATTTATGCTTGCCTGTAAACTGTGCAATAGCAAGTTCACGTCCAGCTAACATACCAACGAACACCCAAGTTGTTGACATAGGTATATCGTTTAGTTCTTTAAAGAAGTACAAACACATCCAATAGAACAAGTCAATTAACGTTGCACTTCTTACATAACGAGTGTTATGTTTTTCTAGTACAATGTTTTGTATCTTACCGCCTCGTTCTCTAAACATAAAGAACAAGCCTCCTACAAATACAAAACTAATTAACACCATTAGGTCCACAGGTACTTGTCTTGGAAGGAACACTGCAATGTTAGCCATGTCATGTGACAACCAAGTCCACCACAAGCCTCCTGTTGCAAACCACTGTGCTATGCGCCAATAGTTTTTGTTCTTCTCTTGTACTGCTACACCTTCATCAAGTGTTCTACTAACTACATACCATACTCCGTATGCGAACATTGCCGCAATACCGTAGCCCATGATGCTCTTCATCAACATCTTTTCTAGCACAAAAGTACTTGCAAAAGCACTCAACACTAGAAAGGATGTTGATACCGGGACACCAAGTCTTGTTAATAACACAAGTATGCCTGGAGCGGCCGCATGGTACCATTGTATTTCTTCCCATGGTATTTTATTAAGTCGACCGTAACTGATGTCACCGCCATTTGTATACCAACCATACCAAAGTGTTGCAAGTAACACTGTACTTGCCGCTCCCCATAATGTTGTATACTTGAATCGCTCGTTATTTGATGCCATCCATGTACCGAGCGTTTGTACTGAATCATTTGCAATTACCGCGTATGCGGCGAATAGGAACCCTGTAAGGCTCCATAGAGTGAGTGCTTCCATTCTTTTCTCCTTTGCTTGACGGCTTTACCCCGTCGCTCACAAACTAGTAAGCGAAATTGCTTACTATTTTTTAACTGTAACATCACTTAATATTACTGTCAATCATATTTACTAAAAGTGTGATTACAGTTTTATTACAATGATGCAACAATCTTGTGTTATGCATTTAGTGCATAACGAGTATGCATAAATGTAACTTGATTTATGCTCTTAAAGCATGTATTATGTAGTAGTAAAGTATAAATACAAGCGTTAAAACAGTCGCAATGACGGTTTTGACAACACACATAGACACATTGGATAGACAATGCGGATCATCCATCCGTTACAAGTGATTGACGAATACCAAAGGTATTTGCACCGCCGGGGAAGTTCCGGGGTATTGCTTTCCTCAAGCATCATTGAAAACTTAACCAAGGAGAACGAAATGTTTGAAATGACATTCAACGGCCTTGTGAGTTTGCTTGGAACGAAACCGTCAAACCGGTTTGAACGCGAGATGCTCACATTTGCCAAAACAGAGTACGGAAAAGATTGGCAGTTTGCCTATCATTATATGTTAGACCATGCAGGTCAAGCACCTAAAATGGGAGTATATCAATAATGGCCCATTATGTATTAACAGCATCAAGTTGGATCCAAGATGCAATCGAAGGATTTAACGACTTACGTAGATCAATGAAACTACGTGCAAAACGCAAAGCATCATACAAACAAACTTATAAAGAACTTAGCAAGTTAAACGACTATGAACTGAACGACATTGGCATTTGCCGTGGCGACATTCGTAACATAGCACGTGGTGATAGAACAATCAAACGTGGTATTGAAGTTAACGAAAACTTGAGAGGATCTGTATAATGACTGTAGCAACAATGACACAAGCAACAACAGGCTTTGGCAAAGCAATAGCCAAAACACTTCTTGCAATATGGATTGGCTTTATAGC
>Ga0228674_1001173_pt1 | contig 16006 bp, 10 predicted proteins | sample 1D_rmetaG_FD_189054 | JGI IMG/M metagenome (GOLD analysis project Ga0228674, IMG submission 189054) | Seawater microbial communities from Monterey Bay, California, United States - 1D_r | ecosystem: Environmental > Aquatic > Marine > Coastal | place: USA: California | collected 2016-09-26
TTACGATGCTATCGTTCTTGCTAAAGCAGGAGTGGATCGTCTAGAACTTGATTTGTCTGAATTTGTGTCGATTGTCCTCGATCCAACCGAATTTGTTCCTGCTCCTGCACAAGGTGTTCTTGGATTGCAAATTCGATCAGAAGATCAAAGAATGGAGAGCATTTTAGACAAAATGAATTATCCTGAGGTAGCTCAAAAAATTGGCCTAGAAAGAAAGATATTGAACTTATTGAAAGGTGGCTGTCAATTGCCATTAGGAGCATATTGCACACCGGAGAATGAGTTGTTTGTCTCATTTGCCCCTAAAACTGGCGAGCAAAGTACATTTCTTAAGTACAAGGTAGAATCATTTGAAGGAATGGCTGAAAAAGTGATTGAGGATTTACAATCCGTAGGAGTTGACTAAACGGATCTTCATATCAAAAGCAGATCATGAGGTAACAGCTATACGCGCCGAATTAGCTAAAGCAAAAATTGAACTCGTCTCTGAATCACTAATTTCCTTTGAGGCCGAGAAATTTGAAATTGAGAATGAAGTAGACGTCATTTTCTTCGGAAGTATACGGTCGGTCATTTTCTATTCTGCAACCAACGACATTGGAAACGCTAAAGCAATTGCCTGTATTGGCGGGAAAACTTCCGAGCTACTAAAAAAGCTTGGATATACTCCGAACTTCACAGGTACAAATAGCGGAAACCCTTCAGAGGTAGCTTCAGAATTTAAGAGTTGGTGCGGAAATCGCAATGTGCTTTTCCCACTCTCTAGCAGGTCACTGAAATCAATAGCTCGTGTCTTTCCTGTTGATCAAAAAGAAGAAGTGATCGTCTACCGAACAATATTAGTTGAGAAAGAAATACCCGAATGTGATTCTTACGTGTTCACAAGTCCAAGTAACCTTGAAGGATTCTTACTTGAGAATGCTCTTCCAACTTCATGTCATGTAATCGCTTGGGGCAAGAGTACAGAAAAAGCCCTAAAGGATCGAAATATAGCTGTAGACCAAACACTCAAAAATTCTTCTATCGAGGAATTACTGCGACTAATTGCATAAAAAAAGACCTCCCCATTTCTGAGAAGATCTTCCAAATATGTTTTTTAAGTAGAGCTTCCGCTCATTATCTTGATGCTAACGCATCGGATTATTTAACTATAAACTGAACCGTCTTTTGAGCATCACCTACTTGCACTTTTAAGAAGTACATACCAGTTGCCAACTCAGAAGTATTCATCATGACCCAGTTTGAACCAGCAGCTCCAGCCACTGATGATTGTTCAACTATCTTCCCAGAAACGTCCTGAACATAAATGTCGGTTGTTGCTGAATTCGGGATTGTGAATCGTACGTTTAATTCGTTGTCAGTCGGGTTCGGATAAACAGAAACTGCTTCTAACTCGAAATCTGCCTCATTCAATCCTACGACAATCTGATCAGATGGTGGTCCAGAATAAATGTTGATATCATCCAAATAGAAGTTATTTCCACCATCAGATTCGAATTCAAACTTCACCCGGAATTTATCCGTCCAATATGCACTTGTAACGTTAGACATGTGAACTGTTGTCCAATCCCATTGCTCAGATGGTGTCCATGTTGAGTTTTGAGCATCTGGAGAAAGAATACTACCATGAATTGTTTTACGTTGTACCCAGTCACCTCCACAATCACCGGTGATAAATACTTTTAACCATTCATCGTTCGAAGTATAACGCTTTTTGTAAGAGTATCTAAAGCTTAAAGTAACTTCGGTAGAAATCCCACCTAAAGCAATTGGAGAAGAGATCAACTCATCTGAATTACCAGCGCTCTCACCAAAGTTCCCCAACTTCGCACATTGGTTGCCAGTGTAGCCCGTCCCAACGTGAAGTTCGTATCCATCTCCAGTCGGATTATATACCTCCCACTCATCAATTCCATTCAATGTAGAATATGATTCGAAGCTTTCAATAAAAGGAAGCGGTGATGGAGCTGGAAGTACTCTAATGTAAGCAGTTTTTGTCTCCACGTCTGTGTTGGATCCATCAGTAGCGGTCAATGTTACCTCATACAATCCCTGAGTGTTGTATTGAATCGTTGGATTCTGATCAGAAGAAATACTCGGCGTACCTCCTGTGAAAGACCAAGTCCATCCGTTTACCATATTGTAAGAAAGATCACTAAAAGTTACAGTTTCACCAGCACAAATTGTCAATTGGTCGCCTGAAAAATCCGCCTTACATAGTACATCTGGGAGGTTCACCCCAGTAGCAACTGCATTCGAGCCACTCACAAGATTTGCGAGAAAGTTGATATCTGAGAAGTTGAACTCCATGATTCCTACCTGATCATTAGAAAACATATTTTGACAAGAGTTGTAACTCATATAATTTTCAATCTGATCATAGGTGTCAAAGCCATATGAATCACCTGCTGGCACCGAAGTACAAGAGTTCCACGTCGAATTACAACTAAAATTCGCTTCAAGTTGAGTAGGCGTATCACAGCAATAATCACCATTTGAATTACAGTTACCTGTATGGCATCCATCACTTGCACCCCATCCAGCGTTAAAAATATGACTTAATCCCAAAGAGTGTCCAACCTCGTGAGTTAAGGTAGCACCATCACCACCAGCAGCAGTTTCAATTGTTCCTAGCCAATCATGGCGGATAAGTACTCCATATCCATCACCACCAGCTCCTCCATAAGGAAGGTATGCATAACCGAGCGTAATCCCGGCACCCCCAGAAGAATTCGCAATAGAATTCACTACCCAAATATTAAAGTATTTACTTCGATCCCATTGATCCGAACCTCCTGAATTTGAGTCTTTACAATCTTCGCCTGCATCGTATGTAAGTGAAGGAGCGTTTACACGGAGAATCCCGTTAGTACAATCACCGCTCTCATCAATCTTCGCCAGTTTGAATTCAATATCCATTCCACCAGCAATTGGAGAGAATGGAGCCTCGGCAGTATTACGAGTGTTGGTGGTATCAGGATTCCATCTATTATAATCGATGTTCAACTCATCAAGAGCATCTTGAATTTGAGCTTGCGAAACATTCCCAACACCATTATCGTGAATGATATGAAAAACAACTGGAACGACTAACGTCGCTCTGTTACCGGCGTTATCAGTTCGAGATTCAGCAGCATTCATCATACTGTTATGAATTACAGATCTAAAATTCGGGTCTGCTTCGATTTGTTTCTGGATAATGTGGTCACTTCCACACCAATTTCCAGTCGTTTGAGAGAATGCGGACACGGCAAATGCCAATACGCCAAACGCGGAGAGTATAGTTTTCTTCATAGTTTAATTTAATCTGGGTTCAATAAGACTGTCAAGATACTAAGTAACTCGCGCAAAACCAAACCAATATAATTGAACCGTCTGTTATCAGGATTGAAGGCGGTAATCTATTTATTCTGCGGCTATATCAGCCAAGCTAACTAGTACTTGCTCATTATAATCCCGATCAAGCAGAACCATGACTCGATCCGCTGCCTCGCTTGGTGAAAGCATGTCATCTGTCTCCTTGCGATGACGAAAAACTTCGACCGTAGAAAAATCTTCCACGCGTGTAGCTCTTATTTGTTCTTGCATTCCAGTATCCATCACTCCCGGGGAAACCGCAAATACTTTGATATCATTGCCTAATTCCCGTTCTTCTAAGAAGAAGGTTTCACTCAGCATATTCAATGCTGCCTTCGATGCACAGTAAGAAGCCCATGACGGAATTGCTCGTCTTGCAGCACCAGAACTAATATTTACGAGTGTAAACTTCCCTTTATCCAGACACTGCTGATAAACATGATTCGTTATGATAGCGGGAGCCGAAACATTCACAGTAAAGACTTCGTCAATGTTAAGCGGCTGCTGCTTACTCATCTGTTTAATTTCCCCTATTATTCCGGCGTTATTAATAAGTGTAACTGGGCCAGATAAAACATCAAATTTAAGTTCACGTATTTCGTCCAAATTTGATAGATCACATTTGGAAAAAGTGAAGCAAGGATGCTCTAGGTCCGTTGAACGACCAATTCCATGCACATAATCACCTTTAGCCAGAAATTTCTCAGCAATCGCCTTGCCTAGTCCTCGTGAAACGCCCGTGATTATTACCATTAAAGTGCCTCGTTAATATCGATAAATCGCTCAACGCTCTTTGCTGCTCCAAAAACGACTAAGGTATCTTTTTCTTGAATTATCGTGTCACTTTTTGGAACCCCCATGATATGTTCCTCCTTACATTCTTCACCATTCTTTACGACATCATACTCTCGTTTAATTGTAATCAATGTCATCTCGTACTTATTTCGGAAACCAACTTCTTCAATAGGTCGACCAACGACACCTTTTGGTGCCCGTATTTCCGCAATTTCATGATCATCTGGAAGTGCTAAAAATGAAACGATATTTGGATTCAATAGCTTCTCACGAACGACATAAGCAACCTCGTCTTCAGGTGTTAAAATCTCCGTGATTCCTATTTTTTCGAGAATCAATCTTTGTTGGTATCCGCTTGCTCTTGCGATGATTCGCTTAACTTTCATATCCATCAAGTGAACACACGTTAATACGGTCGCCTCAAAATTTTCACCGATAGCAACAACTGCCGCATCAAGTTCTCCAAGGTTTTGAGCCTTTAACGCACGAACATCTGTTGCGTCCAATGTAACTGCACAAGCCACCTCATCTTTAATGTTCTCAATTTTTTCTTCATCAGGGTCAAAGGCGAAGACTTGAGCTCCCTTTTCAGAAAGTCTTCTAGCAATTGTCTCACCATAACGACCAACACCTATAACTGCAAATTTGTTGTAATGCATATATCTCTGTTTAAGCTAGCGCTTGTTTCAAATCATCAATTATATCTTCAATATCCTCCACTCCCACACTTAATCGGATGAGTGAATCTGATATTCCAATTTTAATCCGTTCCTCTTTTGGTATCGCTCCATGAGTCATCGTCGCAGGATGACCAATAAGAGATTCTACGCCTCCCAATGATTCTGCGAGCGCGAACACCTTAGTTTTACTAACCACTTCATGCGCATCATCTAATCTATCACCGATTAGACTAAAAGAAATCATCCCACCGAAGCCGCGCATCTGTTTGAGTGCAATGTCATGGTTAGGGTGATCTTCAAATCCAGGCCAATATACCTTATCAACTTTAGGATGGCTTGCCAGGTACTTTGCTACCCTTTCACCATTAGAGCAGTGACAGTCCATTCTAAGATGTAATGTCTTAATCCCTCTAAGCACAAGAAAGCAATCCATAGGAGCAGTTACTGCTCCCGAAGAATTTTGAATTCGATAAATTTCTTTAGCGATTATATCATCCGAAGTTACAAGTGCTCCCATAACAACATCGGAATGCCCTCCTAGATACTTTGTTACGGAATGCATTACGAGATCTGCACCTAAGTCCAATGGATTTTGCAGGTATGGAGTAGCAAAAGTATTATCCACAGCCAATAAAGCTCCTGCAGATTTAGCAACGTCAGCCATTGCTTCAATATCAACTAGGTTCATCATTGGATTAGTAGGTGTCTCAACCCAAATCAGCTTGGTACGTGCGTTTACTTCCGCTTTTACGGCAGAAGTATCATTCATGCCAACAAAATGAAATTTAATGCCGTACTTCTCAAAAATCGAGGTGAAAAGTCTAAAAGTTCCACCGTATAGATCGTTGGTAGAAATCACTTCATCGCCAGGATTCAACATTTTGATTATACAATCAATTGCCGCCAAACCTGAGCCAAAGCATGCACCATGTTTTCCGTTTTCGATGGAAGCAATATTCTTCTCTAATGCATGACGTGTTGGATTTTGAGTCCGCGAATATTCGTACCCTCTATTATTCCCTATTCCATCTTGGATATAGGTAGACGTCTGATAAATCGGAGTCATAATTGCTCCTGTAGATTCATCTGGTTTGAGACCTCCATGAATTGCTTTTGTACCGAATTTCATAAAATCAATTGCACTGATTAATTCATTAACAAATGTACTAAGAATCTCTTGCAATAGATGGATGTAGGCTCGATTTCCAAATTCATCCAGTGATTTACAATTGAGTAACCAGAGTTACTTAGGATTGAGATCAAATTTTCTAATTTTACGGCAAACATCTTAGATGAAATAGGAATTCTCCAGTTAGATTCATTATCAACTGAAAAGACTCATGTCGGATATATTTATGGTGGAATTGAGAGTACAGATAAAAATATCTTCTTTGAAAACGGAGAGAACCTAAGTAGTGCAAGCAGCAGAGCATATAAAGTCTATCTGCACAAGGGTCAATCCAATAATCAAGAAGTACTATTGAATGGATCCAACATCATTGATATTTCAATCTACCCAAAAAAACCATGCAGGAAGCTCGAGATCATTTACTTTGCGGTTGAAAAAAATCAAATAAACATGTCAATTCCCGATTCAGAAGGACTCGTAGTTGTCCAAAAGACTCTTTCGCTAGAAAGCATCGGGCTGAATGATTTGAAATTGAATATCGCTAAGCTATCCTCAGGAGCATATACACTCACAATCTCTGATGGGATTCATAGAGACAGTAAAGAGTTTAAAAAGAAATAACTTCCGAACAGAAGCTGTATGTTAATAAATAATGAGTTTGCCTGAAAACTTATCTTACCAACATTCCTCGAACTTCAGTATTTTTAGCGCTTGTCTAATGAACTTAGAAATAGTGTTCTAACGCTTCTTGAAGAAAGCAGCCAATTCAACATTAATGATGTGTTGGTCAATGTTCATCGTGATCATAAAAAGCTCTTCTTTACTGAGGAAATTGTATCTATTTCTTCCGATGTCTTTCCAAAAGCTATTATCGGTGATGCTCTGAGTACAACTAAGGAGTCAGGAATAAATCCATTATGCGTTTGCTTGGGCCATGTAAAGTTGAAAGTTCAAGCTAGTGAAATAAATTCACCCATTCTACTCTCTGCGTTAGACTATACTTTAGATAAAGTCGCAGGCGTCTATTCATTCAGTTATAGTGACGATAAGCTTTTCCTTAATCCATTTCTTGTAAGCCATCTCAAATCTGAGCTTGACATTGATTTGACAGAAGCCATAGGGAACGATCTATTACTCGAAGATGTTATCCAATTTCTAAAAGAGAAAGGACTGCCAGCAGAGAAGGGTTCAATGGTCATTGGAAACTTTCATCATCACCGGTACCAGATAATAAAAGAATTAGAGGAACTTAGTAAAGTTCAGTTCTATGGAAATGGACTAAGTTCACTCTTCGGATTGACGAAACCCGAAGTGGATGAGGTTCAATTTTCTAGTACTCACATACTTCCTGCGGATAGTGATCACAAAAAAGTATTCGAGGCAGCAGCGTACAACAACCTTGTGGTTCAAGGGCCTCCTGGTACGGGTAAATCACAAGTTCTAACCAATTTAATTGCAAAATTCTTAGGAGCATCGCAGCGAGTTGTTGTGATCTCAGAAAAACATGCGGCCCTTAATGTAATTCAGAAGAAGCTATCTGATTTCGATCTTGACAAATTGTGTTATATCGCAAGTTCAGATCGCATGAGTCGATCCTTTTTAATGGAACTTAAATCAACTTGGGATTACTTTGAAAATTTCATTCCAAGGACAATTAAGAACCTCCAATTATCCGAGCAGTACGAAGACAATCTTCAGATGAATTTAGATCTGCTTTTGCAAGAAAATTTAATCGGGGGAATTTCCTTTCACGACTTTTTAAAGCAAAAGAAGAACGAAAATTACTCCGGTAAATACTTTAGTTCTTCTCCCTTAATTTCTGATTTTCTGAATCAAGAAAATCTAATTAGAAAGGCATATGACTTGAACATAGAATCAAGTCTTGGGTCCATCAGAAAAAAAGTGATTGACAGCGATGGCTTCGATTCTTTTGATAGCACGATTAGAGAATTGATTTCAACAATAAAAAGGCTTCAAAATGATTTCGATTTAACTAATTGGGAAGACATTACCAAGGCCATGAAAAAGGCAGTCCTTTGTCAGGTATATGATAATGAGATTTATAAAAAATATCAAGCTATTTTTAAGCCTGATTCGAAAGAACAAAAGTCCTTTATACGGCTTCGCAAAAAATACAAGAAGCACCATCTCTCATCCGTCCAAAATGCTTCTGGAAATAAGAACCAACTATCCATTGATGAGGCACGTTCTCTCCAAGCTCAACTGAAGAGCAGTAGTTATTGGACTAAACGAAAAGCACGTAAAAATTGGGCCAAATACTCTATCCTACCTCATACAGAAGCAGAACAGGCACTTGTCGGAATTATTAAAAATCAAGAAGATAGCGCTGCTTATTCGCAAATTTTAATAAAATTATACGATTTAGGAATTGAATCTCCTGAATTAGAAATCCCTCAAATACAACAAACACTTGGCTCGTTTACTGAAGAGCAGTGGCTCGAATTTGAGAACATTCCGAAAGAAACGAGATTAAAAATAACCTCATCACATCGGGAACTTCAAAACTTATATAGCGCCCTTCTTAATCATTTTAGATTCTCTGATGAACAAAACATTCTTCATTACCTTGAGGATTTAGAAGTTCGAATACCCAAGATCCTTTCGCAAAAATCAGCCTTGAAATTCTTGGATGAATCGATGTATAAAACCTTCAAAGTTTGTGATACATTCGATACTTTTAGGGCTACTGTTTTTTCAACCAATTTTGCGCAATTCAAGGAACGATTTCCTCAGTTTTCTGAGTTCGATCCAGCTGATATACGCGATAAAGTAAATGACATCATTTCTGTTGAAAAGAGCGAAGCAAAAATCGAGTCGGATAAGCTTCTGATGAGCACCTATTCTAAGTTCACTGCTTACCATAAAATGCTCATCACACCCGCCCGAAAGTTATCTGAAACCGACAAAGAATTAAAGAGGCGGTTACGTAGAGGAAAAGCCATTCTCGTTAAAGAGTTTGGGAAGACAAGAAGTCATCCTAGCCGTAGAGAACTTTATAGCTCTGAAGCGCGCGAATGGATTCAATTATTGAAGCCAATTTGGCTTAGCAATCCAGCTCAGCTATCAAAATGCTTTCCACTAGAAGAGGGTATGTTTGATGTTGTAATATTCGATGAAGCGAGTCAAGTTCCACTCCAAAATGCTCTTGGTGGAATACATCGAAGTAAACGAATAATTATTGCAGGAGATGAACATCAGATGGGCCCAAGTTCCTACTTCAAGAAAGGCGGTTCAGAGCCAATGGACCTACTTCATCAATCATCATATCATTATAAAAAGTGTTCGCTAAAGCACCATTATAGAAGCACACATCCGGACCTTATCCGATTCTCCAATCAACATTTCTACAAGGGAGAGTTAAAAGCATTTCCCGGATTCGATAGCGGTAATCGCCAAGCAATACAACACAACTTCATTAAAGACGGTAGGTTTATTAATCGTCGCAATGAGATAGAAGCAGATGCAGTTGTAAAACACGTATCAAACCTTCTTAAATCAAATCGAAGTCTTGGTATTGTTGCATTTTCAGAAGAACAACTTACATGCATATGGGAGCGACTAACTGCCATGCAACAATCTAAAATCACTGAACACATTGAGATGTATGGAGGATTTTTCAAAGCACTCGAAAATGTTCAAGGAGACGAGTGCGATCAACTTGTGATTTGTTTTGGTTATGGTCAAAACGAAGAGGGCGATTTCCATATGCGATTCGGACCTATGGGAACATCTAATGGAAGACAAAGACTTAATGTTCTTCTAACACGTGCAATGTATTCCATCGATTTCTTCTGCTCTATTCGATCGTCACAGTTCAAGTTGAGTGATAACGAGTCCATCAACCTGTTGCGCCAGTGGATTACTTTTTCTGAGAACTATTCAGGTGCAGGAACTCCTACATTTCCCTTTGAACTGGCCCCAGAAATTGACGGAAAAAAGCTTACTTTTTCAAGAATTCAAGAGACGCTTCCAGACTCGGTGGAGCTCGTAACACTTCAAAGGACATTGGAGAATCGCGGTTGGGAGGTTTGCTACGATTAACTACTCATCACTAAGCGCCAGAAGGGCGAAACTCGCTAGCCAATGCCCACCTTCGTATGAATCACCAACAAGATTAGGAAGTGAATACTCGATATGTTCATTTCCGATAGCTATCAAATGTCCATAATCCTCTGGTAGCGTTTTGGCTATTCCAAATAAGCACCAAGCTCGGCTAAAGTTCAACCCGTCCAAGTGCACGAGGTGTCCATCTGAACGATCTGAGACTAAACCTGGAGCCAATTTATAATCGCTTGACTTTAACTGAGGCAAGAACCTATCTAGCCAAGTTGCAAATTCAGGTTTTGGTAGCACCCGGCGCATAATGTTTGCTTCTTCTAAACATGGCGAAAGGAAATCATACCCACTTGGTTCCCATGTTAGTGGGCAATCCACATCGTTGCCATAAAAAGCTTTGGCACGACCGGAAACCGCGTCCTTCAGCTCATCATTGCCACTCGTAAGCGCATAATCATAGATCATGCACAGTGCAAATGCGGTATTTGTATGCGTTCCTACGCGTATGGGATAATGTAGTTTCGGAAGAAATTCAATGGTACGCTCTGCAATCAGGTCCGTAAGTGGCTTCAAATTTTGCTCAAGAATACGTGCTTTAGGATCATTCCAAGTGTGGAGCTCGTCTGCTAATTTGAGTAACCATGCCCAGCCATATGTCCTTTCAAAATTATGACTTAAAGAATGCTGAAAATATGCTATCTCGCCATCAATATTCTCTTTTGAAATGTGTTTTAATAGTCCCTCAAAAATCTGATCCTTCTCCTTCAACTCAGGATAGGTTTTAGCCAATTTCACGAGTGACCAATGACCATGAACTGCAGAGTGCCAATCAAAGCACCCATAAAATGCAGGGTGAAGCCTGTCTGGAGATTTCAAATCCTCCTCGCCAACGATCACCTGGTTCAACTTATTGGGATACTCAATATCAATACAGGAAAGTGGTAATTCTACCAAGCGCTCGGCATGTTCGAGGTTCAATCTTAATGGCTTCAATTGCTCAGAATTGTCCTCATTCAATTGAGTTGATTCATTCACTTTTTGATCAGAACAGCTGAATAATAGAGCAGTTGAAAGGAGAATTAAGGCGTGTAATTTCATGTCGTGAATATAGAGAAACTTTGTATAATCAATCTTTGAAATCGCGAACTAGTTTCTAGTAGAATGGTATACCGTTGAGCCCGCATTAATACCAAAACCTAATGCAAACATTAACCCGAATAATGCCATGGGTATATTCCCAAGTTTAAGCGCATAAATAATCTGAAAAATGCCATACCCCAAGAAGAGAAACTCAAAAATTAGCAGAGGTTTGATTTTGATCTTATTATACTTTTCTGTCTTTTCAGCTTTCTTTTTAGCAATGATATTGAACTTTGGAGTTCGAATAAAGTCAGACTTTTTCCCGATATATCCCTCTACAATACCTATCGACATGTATAATGAGATCCCCATATTGATCACAATAAAACCGATGAAAACGAAAGGAAAACGCAGTATGTCCATACCAACATTCTTACTTGACGATAAACTTCCGCCTGCAAACACCATGAAGAGAAGCAAATTTGTTGACAAGAAGTACGGGAAAAGGGCATAGATCCATGAGTCCTTAGAGAGGTTTTGAACCACATACGTCATCGGGACAGATAAGAGAACAAACATTATGATAATCAAATACATTGAACTGTTCAACAGGTGAAATGATCCAATCATCTTAGCCCAGAAACTAGGCGCCCTCGATTTAAGTAATCCAGGAATGTTTTTTCGTGCGCACTCAGCTGCACCTTTGGACCAGCGAAACTGCTGCACCTTATAACCCGGAAGGGTAACAGGAAGCTCAGAAGGTGATTCTATCTCGTGGGCGTAGACAAACTTCCACCCGTTGATTTGTGCTCTGAAACTCAAGTCAAGATCCTCAGTAAGTGTATCCGCATGCCATCCGCCTGCATCCGCAATGCAAGATACTCTCCAAATCCCGGCGGTTCCATTAAAATTGATGTAGGCACCACTTCTATTTCTCCCTTGCTGTTCAACCGAAAAATGCGTGTTTAGGATTACTGTTTGTAAGCGCGTCAAGAAAGAATAATCCTCATTAATATAGGTCCAGCGAGACTGCACAACCCCCACCTTTTCATGAACAAAATAGGGCAAGATATCATTCAAAAACTCAGTAGACGGTAAAAAATCAGCATCAAAAATTGCAACGAATTCCCCCTTGGCTGTTTTCAAACCATAATCTAAAGCACCTGCCTTAAACCCGACACGATCTTCACGTTGGATATACTGGATATCAAAACCCTTTTCTTGGTAGTAGGCTACTTTCCGTTTAGCCTTACCGACCGTATCATCATTTGAATCATCGAGGATCTGAATTTCCAATTTATCTTTCGGGTAATTCATTTCCGTGATCCGATCGATCAGTCTTTCTACAACGAATGATTCATTGTACATTGGAAGCTGAATGGTCACCATTGGAAGCTCCTTCCACTCTCGTTTCTTATGCTTGTTTTTTCGAAACCAAAAATTGACCAATAATGAAAACTCTACGAGGCTATAGATGACGAGTGTCATGCTAACAACAACGTAGATAATCAATATTATTGGTTCCAATTTAGTCGTCTTTAGATTTCGTAATCAGTCCTAATAGTGCGGGTAAGATAAGAAGGTCCGAAATTACTGCAATTAATAACATGCCCCCTACGAGTAAACCAATATTTCTATTTGACTGAAATCCTGAAAGTGCTAAAATAAAAAATCCTGCAACCAATATGAGAGAAGTTACCATCACCGGAAACGTATTCTCTTTCAAACTTCTCTCAATTTTCATTGAAGTAATCTTTCTTGAACCCTTGTCAAAATTGCTGCTTAGAAAATAGATCGTGTCATCAAGAGAGAGTCCTAAAAGGATAGATAACGCCATGACCGAAGTTGTATTTAATCCAACGCCCAAACATTCAATGAAAAGAAGTGCCCCAAGAAGTGGAAACAAATTTGGAAGGATTGAAATCAGAGCAATTTTCCACGATCGAAACACAATCCCGGAAACAATTCCCGCAACTAATAAACTCAATATAATTCCAAGTAAGATGAACATCGTTACCCGATTCGTTGTTTGATCATTTACGTAAGAGAATCCACTTGTGAACACTTTGGTATCTTCCGTTTCTACTTCCTTTAAAAAATTGACTAGAGCCACGTTTCGTTTCGTTGCTTCCGCACTCCCAATGTCGGGCAAACGGCCAATGATCCGCAATGTTCTTTGATCAGAACTCACTGCATTACCTAAACCCAACTCCTCTTTGTACTTCAACACTTGTTGAAATAAGGTACAATTAAGCGTATCGGGTATTCTGTATTCAGACCTTGCGCCATGCGCGTTAAATCGATTTAAGCGTTTAATGACGCTATTCACGCTGAACACTGTTCGGCAACCATATTCCTCTTTCAGGTATGTCCCAATTTGTTCAACCTTCTTGATAGTCTGAGCTGTTAGAACATTGTCATTAGAGACCACAACTTCAATGGACCGAGTTCCATCGAAATATTCGTCATTGAAGCGCATCGCTTTTCCTATTGGTGTATCGGGGCCCAATCTGTAATGAAACGAATCATCAATCTTTAGCGTACTCATCACGATTGCAACCATGGCCGCCAGTATCAAAATAGCCATGAATGCCAATGCTCGATACGAATTTTTAAGTTTGATCAATGCTTTACTCAAGCCAATAAATGCCTCTTTACGTTTGAAGTTAGTGACGCCAAATGTGACGATGAAAACCGGAAGCACAAATCGAGCAGTCAAATATGCGATTATTATTCCACAGCATGTCACAACTGCAAGGTCAATAATCTCATCAACACCGCTTAAAAGAAATAGTGCAAAAGCAACGAAGGTTGTCAGCGAAGTTAACCATAGCGACAATCGTAGCGGCTTAATCGTTGCGTGTATTCGCTTCTCTGTTGGCATCGCATCGTCCTGCTTTTTGTAGCGATGGATGACATGTACGATATCACAAAATGACAACACTATTATCAATATAGGAACTGTAGCAGTGAGTATTCCGATATCAGTATTTGAAATCCAAAATATCATGCTAACCAGAGCGCTGTTTAATGCAAGAATTGTAATAATAACAAGCAGACTTCGCAGATCTTGGAACAAGATATGGAATAGCAATAGTAATACAAGACTAGAAATTATTGGCAACCAAAATCTATCGAACGAGAGTTTCTTCTCGATATCATCCGCGAAATATTTCTGACCAGAGAGATGGATCTCATCAAACTCAAATTCATCCAGGATGTTCTCAAGTATAGATCTTGATATTCCACTTTCTCCAACCGAAACAAAAACCCTAATTGCCTTACGGTTTGATGATAAGAACTTAGGCGTTACATCGGGGTAATCATCCAGTCTGTCGTAAGACTTTGTAAATGAAGCTTCAGAATTCAACTTCAGAATATTCTTCTTCCTGATTCCGAAACCAGTCTTTTCAGGCAATTCGACATTGGTCAAAGATGATGCCGACGAGCATCCAGATTGACGAGCCAATTTTTGACAAAGTTGGTTTATGTTCTCGAATTCTAAACGGCTATTGAACCCTTTATTTAATTTGAGAGAAACTACAATCCCCCCACCTCGTGTCGGAAATTTGTTCGTGTATGCTTGATAGTTTTTGTACTCTTCACTTTCAGTCGAACTGAGTGTTGTCAAACTTAAATCTACAGTGAGCTTAGTTCCGAGGTGAAAACCTACACCTATCACGAGATAGGTTCCCAAAATAATAAGCCACTTAGATCTCGTCATTAATAATGACTTAGTGAGCGTCTAACCAGTTATCAGCAACTTCAATTTCAACTTCCATTGGGACAACAAGTTCTATAGCCGATTCCATTTCCTTTTTCACAAGATTTTGCATCATTTCCACCTCACTCTCGTGCACATCAAATACCAATTCATCGTGTACTTGAAGCAGCATTTTAGATTTCACCTGTTCCTCTTGCATCGCTCCGTGCACGCCAATCATTGCGAGCTTAATAATATCCGCTGCAGACCCTTGAATTGGCGCATTCACTGCGTTTCGTTCCGCAAATCCACGCACAACTGCATTCGCAGAGTTAATGTCTTTAAGATAGCGACGGCGTTTCATTATTGTCTCCACGTAGCCTTTATCGCGCGCTTCGGCAACGGCGTTATCCATGTATGCCTTGATGGTATTGTATTGCTCAAAGTAACTATCGATAATTTGCTTAGCTTCTTTTCTTGAAATTCCAAGATTTTGAGCAAGACCAAATGCAGACTGTCCATAGATGATTCCAAAGTTTACTGCTTTTGCTGCACTACGTTGTTCACGTGTGACATCATCAATTGCGATCCCGTATACTTTTGCAGCAGTTGCTGCGTGAATATCCTGTCCGTTTTGGAATGCATGAATCATTGCTTCATCCTCACTTAGCGCCGCGATAATTCGAAGTTCTATTTGCGAATAATCCGCTGCCATTAATTGGAATTCCTCACCTCTTGGAATAAAGGCTCTTCTAATCTCCTTACCCTTATCTGTTCGGATAGGAATGTTCTGAAGATTCGGATTATGGGAACTAAGTCGCCCAGTTGCTGCAACCGTTTGCATATAGGTTGTGTGAATTCGTTTATCATCTTCATCCATTAGAGTTGGAAGCGGATCGACGTATGTACTTTTCAGTTTTCTTAGCTGACGATAATCAAGGATCATCGGAATAATTGCATGATCATTCTTGTGTTTCTGTAAAACATCTTCTGAAGTGGCATATTGACCTGTCTTGGTTTTTTTAGCCTTCGATGATATTTGCATATGATCAAATAGAACTTGTCCAAGTTGACGAGGAGAATCTACATTAAAATCCATCCCTGCCTCTTCTTTAATACTTGACTCTAGGTCCACCAGCGTAGTCCCAAGCTCTTCCGAGTACTTAATTAACCCATCAGAATCAA
>Ga0228674_1001177_pt1 | contig 15980 bp, 14 predicted proteins | sample 1D_rmetaG_FD_189054 | JGI IMG/M metagenome (GOLD analysis project Ga0228674, IMG submission 189054) | Seawater microbial communities from Monterey Bay, California, United States - 1D_r | ecosystem: Environmental > Aquatic > Marine > Coastal | place: USA: California | collected 2016-09-26
CTTTTCTTTTTTCTTTTTTTCTTCATCAACTCCAACAGTGTGTTTTCGCAAAAGCCACCATTGAAAGTATTGAGCTGGAATGTTTTTTTGCGTCCGGGAATATTGCGAGACAATCAAATGAAACGTGTTGAACCAATCGGAGAATATTTAATGCAAACAGGTGCTGATGTTATAATTCTCCAAGAAGTATTTCATAAAAAGGCACAACGGACTCTGATAAAAAAATTACAACAGATTTACCCTCATTATACCTCTCGCGGTCCTATCTCATTTTGGGGTGTTTCATCTGGTGTACTTATTTTTTCAAAGCTACCTCTTTTGGATGAGGTCTTTATTTCCTTTAATTCTGGAACTGGTTCCGATAAACTTGCTAAGAAAGGCTTAGTACATATAGCGTTTAATTTTCATAATAAGCGATTAGATGTTTTCGGTACTCATCTTCAGGCGGGAGCCTCAAACAAATGCAAAGCGATTCGAAAGCAGCAAATCATGGTATTAAAAAATGCTGCAGATTCTGTGGATTCATCAGGTGGATTAATACTCGCTGGAGATTTTAATTTTACGCCTCATGGAGATTTGTTTGCTTTTTTAAAGAAAACCTTGGATATTGATGCCTCGGTTCTAGATTCAGAAGTAAAAAACAGTGCAAACTTTCCGGATCAAGATTTATTTTCTTTTGAAGGGAATCCAGTATGGATTGATTTTATACTTTTAAGACCATCAACTTGGTTGAAGCAGTCTAGAGTTTGGATTGAAGAACCTAAAGAAAAAAAAGGTGAAACATGGACAAGGATTTCAGATCACAACCCTGTAATATCTTTATTTCAATTAACAGAATTTGAGCATTGATGCAACTTTTAGAAATAAATTGTAGTCTTAATAATAAGAGCCATGGATGAAATATCCTTGATACAAGGTTGTATTGAAGGTAATCAAAGGGCTCAAAGGCAGTTATTTGATAGTTTTTCGCCAAAATTTTTCGCTGTTTGTCTGCGTTATATGAAGAACAACGATGAAGCTGAAGATGTACTTCAAGAAGCATTGATTAAAGTTTTCTCAAAGCTTCCTGAGTATAGTAAGAAAGGTTCATTTGAAGGTTGGATGAGACGAATTGTAGTTAATACATGTCTAGACCAAATAAGAAAGAACCAAAAGCTTAAATTTGATGCTCCGTTGGAGCAAGAAGAGTATAAGCTTTCAACAAATGCATATATATTTGAAAAACTGTCAGCAGACGAGTTGATAAAAGAGATACAAGAAATGCCTCCCGGGTATAGAGTAGTCTTCAACATGTTTGCAATAGAAGGCTTTTCGCATCAAGAGATAGCTGAGCATTTAGGTGTAAAAGAATCCACATCAAAATCTCAATATTTAAGAGCGAGAGCTTATTTAAAAGAAAGAATATTAAAAATAGATGAGCGATAAAGATCCTATAAAAGATTTGTTCAAAGACAAACTTCAATCACATGAGGTTATGCCGAGTAAAGCGGTATGGTCCAATGTGTCGAGTTCTCTGGGGCATTCTGCAGCTTCGGCTTCAAGTATAGGTGCTTCCTCTATTTTGAAAATCGCTGCTGTTGTCGTTGGTGTTTCCACTGTTGGTGTGGTGAGCTATCTGTACATGAATAGCGAAGATTCAAATACAAAAGCAAACAAAAAAATTGTTTTGCAAGATGAGGTTTTAGATGAGCCTAAATCTTCCGAAACCATAAGTGTTCCTCAAAACACTGACCAAAAAGAGCCGGTTAAGAATAGTGAAACTGTGCTCCAGTCACAACCAGAAAGTGAAATTTCTGACAAAGTAATTCGGGAATCTCAACCCGAACCTTTAAATACCCAAGAAAGCTTGCCTGTGTCTCCCTCTTTCGACAATCAAGCGAATACAGAAGTGCAAGATGTGCCTAAGACTTTAGAGACTATCTCCGAAGTTTCAAGTGAATTGCCGATGGCTTCTGTTGAACAAATCACTCCGTCCTCTCAAGTAAATATTGTGGAGGTTGAAGAAACCCCTCAGGATGAGAATTTTTCCGATGAAATTGCAGGTGAGGACATTGCAATGTCTAATTCTGTAGAAGAGACGATTGTTTTACCAAACATTTTTACGCCGAATGGAGATCGAGTCAATGATGTGTTTATGATTGAAATGACTGAAAAATTAGAATTTCAAATCATTGTACTAAACGCTAAAAATCAAACGGTATTCAAATCAAACGACGCCAATTTCGAATGGGATGGAACCATGCTCAATGGTGAACCAGCCCCAGCCGGCAACTACCTATACTACTTTTCAGCAAAAGATTTGAATGGAAAGGATGTCACTAAGTCGTCTGTCTTGAAGATTCAGCGATAAAAGGAGCGCTTTTAACATCAATTTTCGTTATTCCTAAGTAAAAAAGGGTAATTCCTATCGTCATTAATAGATGCGATAAATCACCTTTATCAAACCATCTAAATAGATTGATTTTCATTAAAAAAATAATTGAGCTGGGAAGCATCACAACGACTCCGAGAATGAACCATCTGAAGCTTCCTTGAAATTTTAGATTCAAAGAACTGGCAAAAGCGACAGAAATAAAGACACCAATAATTGTATTAATTACAACTGGTAGAAAGCCAATTGTATGGTCATCGTCAAATGCTCTTGTTGAAATTACCGTTATCACACCAAGAAAAACACCAATCATTTTAAAAAAAGAAATTTTGCCAAGAATGTTATTTTTATTGAACCTTCTTGAGGTCTTAACCATAGCCTTTTCAATAAAATAAACACTGAGAATACCTGATATCCAAGTGGGAAATTTACCCTGTGGTCCCGAATACGTAAACAATCCATGAGCTAAAGACCCCATAATGGCACCAATACCAAAAGTTAAAAAGAAATAGTACCAATATTTTAAAAAGCTGTGATCTTTTCTTCTGCTATAAAGTTTGACTACAAAGTAAAAACTAACACTAGCCATGATTAAATCCGTTATAATAGCATTGGGTTCTAGAATAATGAATCCATTGAGATCTAAATAAATTTTAGGAAAATCTTTGCCTATTTGCATTGGGGCACGAAGATAATTCGAATAATACAATACTCAAAACCCGAATGAAAATTGTGCATTTACGAATCAAAGGAACTCATTAACTTTAAATTAGTTAATTTCATTTTATGCATAAACCTATTGCCCTGTCTGAAGGTGACCTTATTTACATAGTTTCGCCAGCAAAAAGTATAGAAGCACAACAGATAAACCATGCAAAAAAAACTATGGAGGATTGGGGTTATAAAGTTGAAATTTCAAAGCATGCCTCAAATAGATATAATTATTTTTCAGGTTCAGATAATGAACGATTATCTGATTTGCAAAAGGTTTTAGATGACCCAAAAGTAAAAGCTATTGTCTGTGCTCGAGGAGGTTATGGTTCGGTAAGAATATTGGATCAATTAAATTGGAGTGGGTTTAAGATGCACCCTAAATGGATTGTTGGATTTAGTGACATTACTGTTTTTCATTTGCGTTGTGCTATTCTAGGTATAATGAGTTTACATGCAACAATGCCCTTAAATTTTTCTTCTAACTCCAAGGAAGCATTATCGACATTAGATGCTGCTTTATCCGGAAAAAAATTTGAAATAAATGCGCCACCTTCATCCTTAAATAAAGAAGGCGTAGCATCAGGAAAGCTTATTGGAGGAAATTTGAGTATAATTTTTAGTTTACTTGGGACTCAAGAGCGCTTTGAGTTCGAGGAAGGTATTTTGTTTTTAGAGGATTTGTCTGAGCAGCTTTACCATTTAGACAGGATGTTTTTTGCTTTAAAAAAAGCAGGAGCTTTCAATAAAATAAATGGACTTATTGTGGGTGGGATGACAAATTTAAAGGATACAACACCCTCTTTTGGAATGACATACGAAGAAATTATTCTTGAAAAAATGGAGGGTATTGCTATTCCAATCTGTTTTAATTTCCCTTCAGGTCATATTGATGATAATAGGGCTATGATTCTTGGTGCACCTGTTGAAATAGAGGTGAATTCTATTGGCGTAAAGCTACGTTATGTATAATTATTCTAAATAAGAACCTTTTTTATAGAGTATTGTTGAATAGGAGTAACTTTGTAGCGATTTAAAAGTACCACGTATATGAGCAATTCTGCATTTATAAAATCGTCAATAGCCAAAAAATATTGGATGGCTTTGACTGGTTTATTCTTATGCCTGTTTTTAGTAGGACATTTATTAGGGAATCTTCAACTTATTTTCTCGACGGGAGAAGAGGGCAGAAGAGTTTTTAATGAATATGCATATTTTATGACCCATAACCCTGCAATTAAGGTTCTGTCCTATTTAACCTATTTTTCTATATTATTTCATGCTATTGATGGAATTGCATTGTTCGTTCAGAATAAAAAAGCACGACCTGTTGCCTATGCCTATTCTAAACCAAGTGCCAACTCTTCAATGCCATCGAGATACATGGCTTTGCTTGGAACGCTTGTACTTGTATTTATAGCAACACACATGTCGAATTTTTGGTGGAAAATGAAATACACTGAAGAAATCCCATTACATTCTTATTTCGCAAAAACAGACAAAGATTTTGGGGATACTACTTATGCCAAAGTTTTTGAGACAAAAGAGTTCTACTACAGTCAAACCGGACCTATACCAAAGGATACAGCAGCAACTACGGTAAAAGGTCTAGACATTATGGTTAAAGGAACCAACTTGAAATATGGTAGCGGTTTCAAGGACTTACACACTGTAGTTCTTCAATACTTCAGTAAACAAAATAAATCAGAATCAGGAATTCCTGTAGGTTTATTAGGCACAATATTCTATGTATTTTCCATGGCCGTTCTTGGCTTTCATTTATGGCATGGATTTGCATCAGCATTTCAATCTCTAGGGCTGAACCACCCTACTTACACCCCTTTAATTAAAACATTTGGCAGGGCATTTTCAGTAGTTGTGCCGGGCTTATTTGCAATCATACCTGTGTTTTTATATTTAATTAGCTAGAAATTAATACTATGTCAAGTTTAGATTCTAAAATACCAAAAGGTCCAATAGAAAAAAAGTGGACAGATCATAAGAACCACATGAAATTAGTGGCGCCCAATAACAGACCTAAAATAGACGTCATTGTTGTTGGGACAGGATTAGCAGGGGCCTCTGCATCCGCTTCATTAGGCGAGATGGGTTACAATGTTAAAACCTTTTGTTTTCAGGATTCACCTCGACGAGCCCACTCAATTGCAGCTCAAGGAGGTATAAATGCCGCGAAGAATTATCAGAACGATGGCGATAGTGTTTATCGATTATTTTATGACACCATAAAAGGAGGAGATTATCGATCAAGAGAAGCAAATGTGTATCGTTTGGCTGAAGTTTCTGCAAATATTATTGACCAGTGTGTTGCTCAAGGTGTTCCCTTTGCGCGAGAATATGGTGGTCTTTTAGATAACCGGTCATTTGGTGGGGTTCAGGTAAGAAGAACATTTTATGCCGCAGGCCAGACAGGTCAACAATTACTTCTTGGGGCCTATTCTGCATTGTCTAGACAAATAGGATTAGGACGTGTAAAAATGTATCACAGACACGAGATGATGGATATTGTCAAAGTGGACGGTAAAGCAAGAGGGATTATTGCAAGAAATTTAGTTTCTGGAAAGCTTGAACGTCATTCAGCTCATGCTGTAGTCATTGCCTCAGGAGGCTATGGAAATGTATACTTCCTCTCTACAAACGCTATGGGAAGCAATGTCTCCGCCGCTTGGAAAATACATAAGAGAGGCGCACATTTTGCAAACCCCTGTTATGTGCAAATTCACCCGACCTGTATTCCGGTTCACGGCACAAATCAATCTAAACTTACGCTCATGTCTGAGTCGCTAAGGAATTCAGGTAGAATTTGGGTACCTAAACGAAAAGAGGATGCTGAAGCAGTACGTGAAGGTAAATTGAAACCTACAGAAATTGCTGAAGAGCATAGAGATTATTATTTAGAACGAAGATATCCTGCTTTTGGTAATTTAGTTCCGCGTGACGTGGCTTCAAGAGCTGCTAAAGAACGTTGCGACGAGGGATATGGAATAGAGGCCAATGACACAAATGAAGGGGTTTATCTAGATTTCGCATCAGAAATACGGAGTAAGGGAAAACAAGTGGCTTATGCAAAGGGGGATCATAATCCTTCAGAAGAAACAGTTGTAAGACTCGGGAAAGAATGGGTAGAAGAAAAGTATGGGAACTTATTTCAAATGTACCAGCAGATAACGGATCAAAACCCATATGAAACACCGATGAAAATTTATCCAGCTGTGCATTACACAATGGGTGGAGTATGGGTAGACTATAATCTTCAGAGTACAATTCCAGGATGTTTTGTTGCGGGAGAGGCAAACTTTTCAGATCATGGTGCAAACCGACTTGGGGCATCTGCTTTAATGCAAGGTCTGGCTGATGGCTATTTTGTTTTACCGTATACCATAGCGAATTACCTCGCTAATGAAATACGAACAGGCGAAATCCCAACGGATTCAAAAGAGTTTGATGAAGTTGAGGCAGACGTGAAAGTATCTATCGAAAAATTAATTGCTGTAAAGGGCTCTCACTCTGTAGATTATTTTCACAAAAAACTTGGTTTGATAATGTGGAACAAGGTTGGTATGAGTAGAAGTGAATCTGGTCTAAAGACAGCTATTTCTGAGTTGTCTGAATTGCGAGATGCTTTTTACAATGATGTTTTTATTCCAGGTGAGGCAGGTGAAATGAATGCGGAGCTTGAAAAAGCAATGCGGGTGGCTGATTTACTAGAACTTGGTCAGCTTATGGCAAAGGATGCATTGGAACGAAATGAGTCTTGTGGAGGCCACTTTAGAGAAGAATACCAAGATGAAGAGGGCGAAACACTGAGAGACGATAAGAATTTTAAATATGTAGCAGCTTGGGAATACAATGGCATGGACGCTAATAATTCCAAACTTCATAAAGAAGAATTAGCATACGAGTCAATTAAAATTGCAGAAAGAAATTACAAGTAAACAAGAAATTATGGCATCAAAATTCATAAATATTACTTTAAAAGTTTGGAGACAGAAAAATGTTGAATCAAAAGGAACATTAGAAACCTACGCATTAGACAAAGTTTCTACCGATAGCTCTTTTCTTGAAATGTTAGATCAACTCAATGAGCAGTTAATACAGGATAAAAAATCTCCTGTAGCTTTTGATCATGATTGTAGAGAAGGCATCTGTGGTTCATGTTCCCTTTTTATTAATGGAAGAGCTCATGGTCCTCAAACACATAATACCACTTGTCAGCTTCATATGAGAAGCTTCAATGATGGAGATACGATTTACATTGAACCTTGGCGTTCTAAGGCATTTCCCATAATTAAAGACCTTATTGTTGATCGTTCTGCTTTTGACCGTATCCAGCAATCAGGAGGATTTGTTTCTGTCAACACTTCTGGTAATACTATGGATGCCAACGCAATCCCTATTCCAAAAGCGGATGCAGATAGTGCATTTGAAGCTGCAGCTTGTATTGGTTGTGGTGCATGCGTTGCGAGTTGCAAAAATAGTTCAGCAATGCTTTTTGTAGGAGCTAAGGTGTCTCAATATTCTTTACTACCACAAGGAAAAGTTGAAGCCAAAACGCGTGTTCAGAACATGGTAAGGCAAATGGACGAAGAAGGTTTTGGAAACTGTACAAATACAGGCGCTTGCGAAGTTGAGTGCCCTAAAGGAATTTCTTTAGAAAATATCGCAAGAATGAACAGAGATTTTCTTAAGGCAAATCTAAACTCAGATAAGTAACTTTACTTCAATACATTTACGATTCCATGGATAACGACTTTACCGTCCGTATCCTTTGGTTTGAATTTTATCACCCAGGTATATTGTCCTTCTTGAACAGGAATTCCTTGATTGGAGCTATATGTCCCATCCCAACCTTGTGTATGATCAAATGACTTCCATATCATCTCCCCCCAACGATTGAATATAGCAATCTCGTAATTAAATGGATCAAAACCACTTGTAAATACAGGCATGAACGTCTGGTTATGTTCATCAGCATCGGGAGTAAATGAGTTTGGGATATAGTAAATAAGCTCCTCTTGATATATGATTGGTAGAGAAACAGAATCCACACATCCTATGGGGGAGAAAGCAATTAATGTAACTTGATAACCAGTTTGAAGTGTCGCATCGAAGGTATGTGGACCCTCAAAAAGTGTCGATAAATTACCATCACCGAAATCCCAAATATAAGAAACTGCACCCGCTGAAGTATTAAAGAATTGCACCTCGCTATTACCAGGGCCAATTGTTCCAGGATTCACATAGAAAGCGGCCACTGCTTCTTCTGCGCATACAATATTATTATAGCTCATTGTCGTATCACAACCATTATTATCAGTCATTGAAATAGTTAAATCATAACAACCAGGGTCACTGAAGAAGAAAGGACTTGGGTTGTTCGTTCCTAAAACTTCAGAACCTTCTGAGAAATACCAATTGGTTGCTTCTGCATCTGTATTTAAATTTATCAGTTCAACAGAAGTTCCTGTACATATTGAATTATCTTCACTGTTTAGAATAGGGATTAGCGCCGTGTTTAAAAACACACTTATGGTATCAAAGTTAATGCACCCATTTGCATCTATTCCTTCAACAGTATACGTGTTATTTGAAGTAATATTGAAAGTGATATCATTGGTAATATTATTGAACCATTGCGTCCCATCATTCCAATTATACGAGATACCACCAGAAGCGCTTAAAGAAATATCCTCACTATAGCATGCTTGTTCATCTATACCTGCATAAATTGAAGGCAAAGGATTCACAATAACAGAAGTGGTAGCTGAACATGTATAACCATTTTCATCTGTTGCAGTTACTTGAAAATCAAAAGCGCCCGCGGATAATCCTTCTAAATTATTCATGTTTTGATCAGTCCCAAAAGAATTCCCGTACAAGGACCATTCATAGGTGCAATTACTTGTTGATTCTGCTGACAAGTTATAAAACTCGTTTAAGCAAATTGGACTTGTGTTCGAAGCGCTCACGGTGCAACTGCATGAAGCATCTGTTTCAGATAGCACTACAACATCAGTTGTTGCCGAACAACTAAATCCATTTTCATCAAATGCATTTACTGTTACAGTCCATGTGCCAGGATTTAGAGCGGCTAATCCGGTCAAGTTTTGTTCAGTCCCCAAAACAACTCCATCCGCGATCCATTCGTATGTACCATTGCTTACTGCAGTTGCGCTAAGATCATAGGTCGCATTATAGCAAATGGGACCTGAATTTGTTGCAGATATTTCGCAGCTGCAAGTAGGGTCCGTAGGAGGAAGGATGATGAGCTGAGTGACATCTGTACAAACAAAACCGTTATCATCGGTAGCCGTCACTTGAATAGGCCAGGTACCTGGCGCTAATGCGGCTAAGTTGCTTAAGTTTTGCCCCGAACCTATATTGGAACCTAGAATGTCCCATTCATAAGTTCCATTACTTACGGTTGAGGCATTGAGGCCAAATGTGGCATTGAAACAAATTGGCCCTGTATTTGATGCGTCAACATCGCAGCTGCATTGTGGGTCATTCGGATCTAAAACAGTTACAGTCCCTTCTCCAATTCCCACAGCTACAACACCATCCGGTAATGTTTCTGTACCCGTTACAGAATATGTTGTAGTTACCGCCGGAGATACTGTTATAGTAGCAGTTGTTTCATTCGTTTCTGCCCACAAATAATCAGTGGCTCCAGTAGCTGTTAAAACAGCATTGTCGCCGGGACATATTGTGACATCATTAACGGTAATAGGAAGTACAGCTTCGCATGTGACATCTGCAGTTCCAAAAAAGTTTAAAGGTAGTGTGGTTGTTTGAGAACTGTAATTAGATAAACACACGAGATATTGTTCACCAGCGTTTACATTTAATGCTGGTTCAAAATTGGACCCAGCTCCTCCAGGAGGGAGCGTATTGGCAACACCAGTAAACCCTTCGCATTGACCATTCCAATTACACAGAATTGGCGCTAAAGTATTGTTGAATATATCATCGCATGCGGTTGGGGAATACTGCCACATGATCCAGTCTAAACATCCCGTTCCCCCATCTTGACCAAAAGAAAACTCTAGGAGACCTGACCCGGAAATATTAATGATCATCCAGGTGCTGTTCGTTTCCCCAGTAAGTAGACAGCCTGCATTGCCAGACCCTGGGTTCGTACTTGGATTAGAAATATTTCCATTAAGCTCTTGGAGTCCTGCACCATTGGGATCAATCTGAAAAGAGGCATCAGTACAAATATTATTATCTACGGCATCCGAGCAGTCAGGAGCAACGACAGTCTGAGAATGACTGACACTCAAGCACAAAGAGAATAAAAATATTAGAAACGTAAAAGCCTTCACAATTTTTGTTTAGTTATTGTTTTAACGCAAAGTGAAGAGGTACAGTTGCCTGAGTTTATTTTAACTTTTGGTCTTTATTTTTATACCAACCTTCATTGTCTTTAATCTCAACAGGCACATTCGATAAATCGTTCAATTTTCTTTGAATATTCATCCAATAACAAAGACCACCAGAGATCACCAAAATTAAAAAGTAGTTAAACAAATTACCAATGAGTTCAAAAATTCCAAATGTCCATTGAAATAAGTCGCCTAATAAGAAGAAAAAGTCTGTAGAATTCATTGTTGTTGTTTTAGAAAGTCAGCTACAAAGTAAGTAAATATTATGTTTAAATCAAAATTCAAATTTCGCCTAATAGCTCAAAAGTTTCTTTAGAAGCATTCTGCTCTGCTACTTTTTTTGAAGGGCCTTTTCCCATGCCGTACTCTTGTTGGTTAATTTGAACTTGTATACTATATTCCCACTTGCCATTTTTGTGCTCCTCTGATAATAAATTGAAAGTAAGCTCTAGTTTTTTTCTTTGGCACCAAATGAAAAGTTTTGATTTAAAATCAATTTCTTCCTCGAGCAGCTGAGTGAAGTTAAGGTATCGTTTAAATATGTTTTGTTCTAAAACTTTTTTTACTTTGAGATAACCACCATCTAAATAAATGGCTCCGATAAGGGCTTCAAATGCATTACCTTCAAGTGTTGATATATTTATTGAACGATTGTTATTATATAGCAAGACTTCTCGTATACCAATATCCTCCCCTAGCTTAGATAGGTTCTTTCGGTTTACTATTTTGGATTTTAGCTTTGTTAAAGCACCTTCATTATTTTCAGGAAATTTCAGGAAAAGAAACTCCGCAGTAATGGAATCAAGTATGGCGTCACCTAAAAACTCCAGGCGTTCATTGGAATATTCGTTCTCTGAATGGGAGATAAAAGATTTGTGTGTGATGGCCTTTTGAAAATAGAAGATTTTGTTTGGCCGATAACCAAATTTACTGAGAATGAAACGATAGAGTTTAAGTTCACCCTCTGTCTTTTTCTTTTTAAACAAAGGTATTTTCAGAATCTAGGGCGTATGTTTTTTAACAATAATGCTTGTATTATGTCCCCCAAAACCAAAAGTATTAGAGAGGGCAATATTAACCGTCCTTTTTTGTGCTTTATTGAAAGTGAAGTTCAGCTTTTCATCGAGAGCTGGATCTGGAATTGTATTATTTATTGTAGGGGGAACGATATCTTCTTTAACCGACATGACACAAGCTATAGCTTCAATGGCACCTGCAGCACCGAGCAAATGACCTGTCATAGACTTTGTGGAACTAATATTCAAATTGTAGGCATGTTCTCCAAAGACCTCTTCGATCGCTTTAACTTCCGCTACGTCACCCAAGGGTGTTGAGGTACCGTGAACATTAACGTAATCGATATCTTCTGGATTAATTTCAGCATCTTCCAATGCTGCTATCATCGTATTTTTTGCGCCGAGTCCTTCTGGATGTGGGGCTGTCATATGATAAGCATCACCTGACATTCCACCACCAATAACTTCGGCATAAATTTTAGCACCCCTTTTAACGGCATGCTCGTATTCTTCGAGGATCAAGGCTCCTGAACCCTCACCTAAAACAAAACCGTCACGTTCAGCATCGAATGGTCTGGAAGCAGTTTGTGGTGTTTCATTTCGCGTAGAAAGCGCACGGAGTGCATTGAATCCTCCCATACCCATTTCATTAACACAGGCTTCTGAACCGCCAGTTACAATAGCGTCAGCCTTTCCTAAACGGATAATGTTAAAGGAGTCAATAATAGCATTCGTTGCAGAGGCACAAGCAGAAACAGTAACATAGTTGGGCCCTCTTAAGCTATTTTTGATTGAGATTTGACCTGCTGCCATATCCGCAATCATTTTAGGTATAAAGAAAGGATTTAGGCGTGGAGGACCATCACTGGCAAAGTAACTTTTAGCTTCTTCTTGAAATGTATTTAATCCGCCAATACCCGAACCCCAAATAACGCCTATGCGGTCGAGGTTTGGGTCTGCGTCAAGGATACCCGCATCTGCCAAGGCTTCATCGCTTGAAACCATGGCATATTGCGTGAATAAGTCCATTTTACGCGCTTCTTTACGGTCGATGAAGTCATTAACATTAAAGTTTTTCACTTCACAAGCGAATTGCGTTTTAAATAATGATGCATCAAAGTGAGTTATTGGTGCAGCGCCGCTTTGACCGGCGGTCAAATTTTTCCAAAATTCTGACGTTGTATTACCTATCGGGGTAAGCGCGCCAAGACCAGTAACTACTACTCGCTTTAACTCCATAAAGATTATTAAAGATTGCTCTTCTTATTTTGCGTTCTCTGTGATGTAGTCTATTGCATCACCAACAGTTTGAATTCCTTCTGCTTTATCGTCTGGAATAGAGATATTAAATTGCTTTTCGAATTCCATGATTAACTCAACAGTGTCTAAGGAGTCAGCCCCTAAGTCATTTGTAAAACTTGCTTCGTTTGCAACCTCACTTTCTTCAACGTTTAATTTGTCTACGATGATTGCTACAACTTTTTCTCTGATATCTGACATCTTTTATATTTTTATGTTTATGGTTGCAAAGAAAAAAAAGATATGGCCAATTAACAACATAAAGTTCAATTATTTATCAACTGAGTCCTCTTGATATAATGTAAAATAACATGACATTAACTTATCTTTGCACCGACAAGCTATGAGGAGGATTGCGATTTTTATATCAGGAGAGGGCTCGAACGCCTTGAAAATGCTAGAGGAATTCAACTCTTCTCGTACAGTTGAAGTTGCTTTGGTTTATAGTTCAAAACAAAATTTAAAGGTCCAAAATGCTTGTAAAGAAAAGGGAATAGAATTTCAATTCCTTTCATGGAATCTTAAAACTCAGGAGGCTATTCATGGGCTTTGTATAAAAAAAGACATTAACTGGGTTGTTCTAGCGGGTTTTTTAAAATTAATTCCTGAGTCTTTTATTGTTTCTTTTCCTAATAGAATTGTAAACATTCACCCTGCGCTTTTGCCGAAATTTGGAGGTAAAGGCATGTACGGAATGCATGTTCATGAAGCGGTCATTGCGGCAAATAGCAGTGAGTCAGGTATAAGTATCCATTTTGTTAATGGAGCCTATGATGAGGGACAAATTATTGCCCAATTTAAGGTCGATCTTGATCCAAACGAAACACCAGAAACCTTAAGTTTGAAAATAAGAGCTTTAGAGCATGAGTATTTTTCTGAAACAGTGGCTCAATTAGTCCAAGGTGATCATTAAGAAACTTATCTTCCGAGGACCTCTGCAAAATGCCAACAATCTTCAAAGGAGTTGTAAAGGGGTGCTGGAGCAATCCGAATTACATTTGGCTCTCTCCAATCAGCAATGATTCCTTGTTCGGTAAGTAGATCAAACTTCTTTTTTCCGTCTTTTTTTAATACTAGGGATAATTGAGAACCCCTATCAAAAATAGAGTTTGGCGTAATGATTTTTAGAAAATCTTCATTTTCTGCAGATACTTTAAGTATCAGGTATTCAAGGTAAGCGGTAATTAAATCTCGTTTTGAACCTATTCGTTCCATCCCAGCTTCTTTAAATATTTGCAGTGATGCTAGATGGGCAGCCATACCCAATACAGGCGCGTTGCTTAATTGCCATCCCTCAGCACCCTTGATAGGAATGAATTTGTCTTCCATGAGAAACCGTTGTTCTTTGTCATGGCCCCACCAACCAGCAAACCTTTTAAGCTCTGCGTTTTCTGCATGTTTCTCATGCACAAAAATTCCAGAAACCCCTCCCGGAGATGAGTTTAAATATTTGTAGGAACACCATGTTGCGAAATCAATATTCCAATCGTGTAATGACAGGTTTACATTTCCAGCAGCGTGCGCCAAATCAAAACCAACTACAGCGCCGGCTTGGTGACCGGCCTTTGTGATTTCTTTCAGGTTAAAGAATTGTCCCGTATAGTAATTTACGCCACCCATAAAAACAAGTGCAAGTTCATCCTTATGCTTTTCAATTGCATCAAGAATGTCCTCATGTTGAATAGTTTCTTCACCATCTCTAGGACCAATTTCAATAAGATGTTCTTTATCATAGCCATGGAACTCAAGTTGAGACATTAAAGCATATTGATCACTAGGAAACGCTTTTTTTTCACATAGGATTTTCGTTCTTTTTCCATTAGGCTGATAAAACGAAACCATCAGTAAATGGATGTTCGTTGTTAAGGAGTGGGTAATAACAGTTTCAATAGGTTTAGCTCCAACGACATAGGCACTTAATTCTGTGAGCTGTTCGTGGTAACTATACCAAGGCCGTCGAGACATGAAGTGACCTTCAACTCCGTATTTAGCCCAATCATCGAGCTCCTCTTCTATCATTTTTCGTGTTGACTTAGGCTGTAGTCCAAGAGAATTTCCTGTAAAATAAATAATGTCTTTTTTGTGGAAATCTGGAAAAAGGAATTTTTCTCGAAAGGCATTTAAAGGATCATTAGCATCCATTTTTTTTGCAAATTCTAGGCTAGATTCGAAGGTCATACGTTCTTATTATTGCTATTTTCGTGCTGCAAATATAAGATAATGAAAAGGAATGACACCTATACCTACTCGCGCTCAAGTAAATTGTTTTCTGCCGCAAAAAAAGTAATACCAGGGGGCGTGAATTCACCTGTTCGGGCCTTTAAATCCGTCGGTGGTGAGCCTATTTTTATTGATAAAGCTAAGGGTGCATATTTATTTGATGCAGATGAGAATCAATATATAGATTTTATTGCCTCTTGGGGACCAATGATCTTGGGTCATGCGCATGAGGAGGTTGTGAATGCTTTAACGACAAGCGCGCGAAAAGGAACTTCATTTGGAATCCCAACAGCACTTGAAACTAAGATTGCCGAGCTTGCTTGTAAAATGGCTCCTAATGTTGATCAAATTAGATTTGTGAATTCAGGAACCGAGGCATGCATGAGTGCTATTCGATTGGCAAGAGGCTTTACAGGTAAAGATAAAATCATCAAGTTTTCAGGTTGCTATCATGGGCACTCTGATTCTTTTTTAATAGAAGCTGGTAGCGGCGCTGTTACTTTCGGTAGTCCAAATAGTCCCGGTGTAACCCAAGGAACGGCAAAAGACACCTTACTTGCCCGATACAACGACTTGAATAATGTTGAAGAGCTTTTTAAAGCAAATGCTGGAGAGCTTGCGGCTGTGATTATCGAACCGGTTGCTGGAAACATGGGTTGTATACCACCAGTTAAAGGTTTTCTTGAAGGGATTCGTAAGCTTTGTGATGAACATGGGGTGCTATTTATCTTTGATGAGGTGATGACCGGGTTTCGACTCGCTCCCGGAGGAGCACAGGAGTTGTTAGACATACGAGCGGACATTGTCACCTATGGAAAGGTTATTGGTGGGGGTTTGCCTGTAGGGGCTTTTGGTGCTAGAAAAGAAATCATGTCACATCTTGCTCCTGAAGGACCTGTTTATCAGGCGGGAACATTAAGCGGGAATCCTCTTGCTATGTCTGCAGGTTACACGACACTG
>Ga0228674_1001180_pt1 | contig 15967 bp, 15 predicted proteins | sample 1D_rmetaG_FD_189054 | JGI IMG/M metagenome (GOLD analysis project Ga0228674, IMG submission 189054) | Seawater microbial communities from Monterey Bay, California, United States - 1D_r | ecosystem: Environmental > Aquatic > Marine > Coastal | place: USA: California | collected 2016-09-26
CCACATCACCTCGGACAACTGGCAGGAGATCCAGGTCGCCACCGATGCCAACGGCCGCCCGATCTCGTCGGACTACGTGGGCTCGGATGCGTCGATCCGTTCGCGCGGCGCCGAGCTGGAGGGCGTGTTCGAGGTGATGCCCGGCTTCACCCTGATGGCCAACGTGGGCTATGTCGATGCGAAGTACACCAAACTATGGGTCAGCGTCGACCAGAGCCTGGACGGCAAGCGGGTCAAGCTGACCCCGCATTACACCGGCTATCTGGCGGCGCGCTACCAGTTCCAGTCCGGTCTGTATGCCCGGCTGGAATCGCAGTTCACCGGTTCCAGTGCACTGGACGAACGCAACCGCGCGTTCCAGCCGGCCGTTGCAGTGCTGGGCGCGCAGCTGGGCTATGAGCACGGGCCGTGGAGCACACGGGTGTTCGTACAGAACCTTACCAACAAGCGCCGCATCAACGGCCTGATCTTCGACAACCTGGCGTTCGGTCGCGACGGCAACTACTACGGTCCGGTCGACAGCCCGCGGATCTTCGGCGCGGAAGTGGGCTATCGCTTCTGAGGTGGCGGGGCACGCGCCGGCCAGCGGCCGGCGCTACCGGTGGTGGTGCGGCGCAGACGGCCCGCGCTTCCAACGGACGGTAGTGCCGGCCGCTGGCCGGCATCTTCGCAGCGTTACCGAGGGCGGTGCAGCGCGCGCCGGTTGCCGATATGCGCACATGCCAGCAGCACGCCGCCGCAGGCCGTTGCCACCCCGTGCCACAGCAGCGACTCCTTCAGCGGCAGATACAAGGACGCCGACAGCAGCAGGCCGGCGCCCACGCAGGCCAACCGCAGCGGCCATCGGCGGCCATGCCGGCGCAGCCCCGCCGCGGTGCTGGCCAGCGCCAGCGCCGAGGCCACCAGTGCGAACAGCCACTCCCAGCGCGACATCATCAGCAGCAGCGTCATCGCGCCATGGCCGGGGTGCTGGAACGAGCGCAGCGCCATCATCGCGGCCGGCACGAACGCCAACAGCAACGGCAGGGCGATGCAATGGGCGGCGCAGGCCAGCGACAGCCAGGCACCGGCCAGATCGAGGCGGGGATGCCAGCGTGCCGAAGTTGGCGGCTGGGCCAGGGCCCTTGCGGGCATCGAGGGGATGTGGTCCATAATGTTACATAGTAACAATTGGAGTCTCCCCCATGAAGCTTCCCGCTGCTTTTTTCCTGCTGCTGGCCGCCAGCGCCGCGCAGGCCCATGACGTCCGACAGCTCGGCGCGCACGTGCACGGCCAGGCCACTGTTGATCTGGCGCTCGACCAGGGCGTGCTGGAACTGGCCCTGCAGGCGCCGGGTATCGGCATCCTCGATTTCGAACGTCCGCCGGCCAACGCCGCTGAACGGGCATCGCTGGCACGCGCCACCGCTGTGCTGAAGAGCGGCAGCTGGGTAACGCTGCCGACGGCGGCGCATTGCCGGCTGGCCCGCAGCGATGCCAGTGCCGAGGGCTTCGATGCAACCGCCGCGGCACCGGCAGCCGGGCAACACCGCCACGCCGGGTTCAACGCCAACCTGCAGTACCGCTGTGCCAATCCAGCGGCGTTGCGCGCCCTGGTAATGCGGCTGCCGGTGGTATTCCCCGGCCTGCACGAGGTCATCGTCAACACCGCAACCGATCGTGGCCAGGGTCGCAGCGTACTGACCGCCACCCAGCTGCGCGTGGTACTGGCACCGTGAGCAGCGCTGCGGTGATCAGGCTGGATGAAGTGCAGTTCGGCTATGGCCTGCGCCTGGTGCTGGACATTCCGCAGCTGTGGATCGAGCAGGGCAGCAGCGTGCTGCTGCGCGGGATCAGTGGTGGCGGCAAGAGTACGCTGCTGGGTCTGTTGGCCGGGGTGCTGCTGCCCGGCAAGGGCCGCGTCGAGGTGGCCGGGCAGGCGTTGCAGGCCATGCGTGGCGCCCGGCGCGACCGCTTCCGCGCCGACCACCTGGGCGTGATCTTCCAGCAGTTCAACCTGCTGCCGTTCCTCAGCGTGCGCGACAACGTTGCGTTGGGCCTGCGCTTCTCGCGCCTGCGCAGCGAGCGCATCAGCGGGCCGCTGGACGCCGAGATCGCGCGCCTGCTGGGCGCCCTGCAACTGGACCCGGCGCTGATGCAGCGGCGCGCGGGCACCCTGAGTGTCGGCCAGCAGCAGCGTGTGGCGGCCGCACGTGCGCTGATCGGCCGGCCGGCGGTGCTGCTGGCCGATGAGCCGACCTCGGCGCTGGACCGGGAGGCCGCCACGGCCTTCCTGCAGTTGATGTCCGCGCAATGCCAAGCGGCCGGCACCACGGTGGTGGTGGTCAGCCATGACGATGGCCTGCAGCCGCTGTTCGACCGCACCATTGCCCTGGCGGAGATCAACCGTGCAGGTGGCGCCCATGCTTGAGCTTGCCTGGGCCAGCCTGCGCAGCCGCGCGTTGAGTGTTGGCCTCACCGTACTGGTGATCACCCTCAGCGTGGTGCTGTTGCTGGGCGTTGAACGCGTGCGCATGCAGGCGCACGAGGGTTTCGCCAGCACGGTGTCGGGTACCGACCTGATCGTCGGTGCGCGTTCGGGGCCGGTGAACCTGCTGCTGTATTCGGTATTCCATATCGGTGACCCGACCAACAATGTGTCCTGGCAGTCCTACCAGGAGCTGTCGGCGCTGCCGCAGGTGAAGTGGGCGGTGCCGCTGGCACTGGGTGACTCCTGGCGTGGCTATCGGGTGATCGGCACCAGTGGTGGCTACTTCGATCACTATCGTTACGGCGCCGGTCACGCGCTGGCGTTCGCGCAGGGGCGGCCGTTCGACGATCTGTACGATGCGGTGATCGGAGCCGAAGTGGCCGCTGCGCAACGGGTCGGTGTTGGCGACGAGATCGTGCTGGCGCATGGCACCGGCGCGGTCACCCTGGCCACCCATGCCGACAAGCCGTTCCGCGTCGCCGGCATCCTGCAACGTACCGGTACGCCGGTGGATTCATCGGTACTGGTCTCGCTGCCGGCCATCGAGGCGATCCATGTGGACTGGCGCTCGGGTGTGCAGCTGCGCAGCCAGCGCGTCAGCGCCGAGCAGGCACGTCACCTGGATCTGACCCCGACCAGCATCACGGCGTTCATGCTCGGCCTGAACTCGCGCATTGCCACCTTCGCGGTGCAGCGCAGGATCAACGAGTACCCGGACGAGGCCATGCTGGCGATCCTGCCGGGCGTGACCCTGCAGCAGTTGTGGCAGTCGCTGGGCACGGCCGAACGTGCCCTGCAGCTGATCAGCGCGATGGTGGTGCTGCTGGGCATGGTGTCGCTGGTGGCGCTGCTGGTTTCGACCCTGCAGGAACGGCGGCGTGAGATGGCCGTGCTGCGTGCGATCGGTGCGCGGCCGGGTTACATCGCCGCCCTGCTGGTGGTTGAAGCGGTGGCGACCAGCGCGGTCGCCTGTGTGCTCGCGCTGGCGGTGCTGGCCGTGGCCAGCCTGGCGGGCCGCGCGTGGGCGCTGGCCAGCTTCGGGCTGTCGATCACCCATGTCTGGCCGGACGCTCGCGAGCTGGCGTGGGCCGCAGGCGTATTGGTGATCAGCGCGGCGGCCGGGCTGGTACCGGCGCTGCTGGCCTATCGGCGCACGCTGGCCGATGGCCTGTCGCCGGGAGGCTGAGCATGCGCTGCTTGTGGATGTTGCCGATGCTGCTGTTCCTGACTGCCTGCGAGCGGCCGGTGGATACCGGCGTACAGGCGCTGCCGCCGTCGCCGGTGATGGATCGCGGTGGCGCCGTGACGGCGGGCACGGCCGTAGAACAGGAGCTGGACTGGCTGCAGATGATGCCCGGCGATGAGCTGGCCGCGCTGGAGCGGGGCGAGGGCCCCGAGGTCCAGCACAACGGCAACCGGCGCATGCCGCAGTTCGGCACCTTCCGCACCGTGGACGCGGTGCTGGAACGGCCGGTGCGCCTGCCGGGCTACGTGGTGCCGCTGGCCAACGCACAGGACGGGCGCCTGACCGAGTTCCTGTTCGTGCCGTACTACGGCGCCTGCATCCATGTGCCGCCGCCACCGCCCAACCAGATCGTGCACGTGGTGCTGCCACGCCCGATCGAAATGCCGGACATGTATTCGCCGTTCTTCCTGGCCGGCACCCTGCGCGCGGAGCGGCTGGACGACGACCTGGCCGGCTCTGCCTACACCATGCGCGATGCGCACCTGAGGCCCTATGAACCTTGAGCACGTTGCAGTGCTGGTGGGCTGCCTGTGTCTGGGTGGCTGTACGCAGCCGGGTTCGACCACCGCACCTGTCAGCACCGCGCAGACCGCGCCTTCCGCGCAGCCAACGGTGGCCGATGCCCCCATCAACCGCTGGGACGCGCTGCGGCCCGATGAAGTGACCTATCAGCGGCCGCCGCCGCAGATCGGCCTGTCACGCAATGGCATGGACGGCGTGGGCGGTTTGATCGACGACACCGGTTCCGGCACGCCGCCGGGGCAGGAGATCGACCATTCCAGCCCCGACCGCGCCAGGCAGTTCGGCTCGTCGCAGGTGGTCGATGCCGCCGATGGCCGTGCCGTGGATCTGGACGGCTACGTGGTGCCGCTGGGCACCAACGACGCCGGCCTGGTCGATGAACTGCTGTTCGTGCCGTTCTACGGCGCCTGCATCCATGTGCCGCCACCACCGCCGAACCAGATCATCCATGTGACCCTGGCCACGCCGATCGCGCTGGGCGACCTGTGGGACCCGTACCGGCTTGCGGGACGCCTGCAGGTGAAGCGCTTCGATGCGGATATCGCCAGCGCGTCCTACGACGCCGCAGCGGCAACGCTGACGGCGATCCACAATTGATGCGCACACGCTGGATCATCGTTGCCGGCGTGCTGGTGTGCGGCGTGGTGTTGGCCGTGTGGTGGCATCGGCGCGCCGCGGTCTCCGAGCCACCGGTGATCGCGTTCCCGGCGCCCGCGGCGGATGCGCGCCAGCGCATCGAACAGCGCATGATCGAAGAGCCGACCTTTCGCAACGACGTGCTGTTCCTGTTGGCGGCCACGCTGCGTGACCGCTGCCAGCCGGCGCAGGCGGGGCTGCTTGCGCGCATGGCCAATCGTGCGTCGTTGCCGGTGCTGGCGGCGGTCAGCACGGTGACCCAGCAGGATCCCACGCTCGACCGGCCGATCTACCAGTACATCCAGCATCGCGCCGATGCCCTGCGCTGTGGTCAACCGTTGCAGATGCCGCTGGCGGCGGGCCGCAGCATGGACGTGGACATCGAACAGTACGCACGCACCTTCCCCGACAGTTACTTCGATCCGCAGCGCAGCAGTGAACCGCGTGACTTCGCTGGCCAGTCGTTGCAGCAGCGTGCGGGCAATGCCTGCAACAGCGTGGTGTATTCGGTGCTGCCGCTGGGCGGCACCGATTGGCGCTGCAGCAGCCTGCGCGCCAACGCACGCGGGCGGGTGCGCAGCCTGTGCGAGGACGAACTGCGCCGCCAGCACGGCGGCATCGGCGGCGAGCTGGACATGGCCGTGGGGCAGGGCATGCAGGCGGCCGTGGTGTCCGCGATTGCCGCATTGCCGGAAGACTGCCGGTGAGTGTTCACCCGTAGAACCAGGCCATGCCTAGCTGGGCGTCCGGGCGCGCAGGCGCGCCACTACAGAAGCTGAACCGGTCAATTCTGAAGATCATAACTATACAGGATATCCGGTATAGTTATGGGGTACTTCACCCCATCAGGTCTCCCCCATGGCTCTGTCCCAGCCCTTGGCCGGTGCTCCGGCCCTGTCGCGCGCCCGTCGCTGGGCGCTGTTGTTCACCGTGGCCGCCGGCCTGCTGCTGGTCACGCTGGACAACTCCGTGCTCTACACCGCGCTGCCCACCCTGACCGAAGAACTGTCGGCCAGTGCCGGCCAGGCGCTGTGGATCATCAATGCCTATCCGCTGGTGATGGCCGGCCTGCTGCTCGGCGCCGGCACGCTCGGCGACCGCATCGGCCACCGCCGCATGTTCCTGATCGGCCTGGTGGTGTTCGGCGTTGCCTCGCTGGCTGCGGCATTCGCGGATAGTGCCGCGCAGCTGATTGCTGCGCGTGCGTTCCTGGCGGTCGGTGCGGCGGCGATGATGCCGGCCACGCTGGCGCTGATCGGGCTGAGCTTCCACGAAGAGCGCGAGCGCAACATCGCCATCGCGATCTGGGGCTCGGTCGCGATCGTCGGCGCCGCGCTCGGCCCGATCATCGGTGGCTGGCTGCTGCAGCATTTCTGGTGGGGCTCGGTGTTCCTGATCAATGTGCCGGTGGTGATGGTCGCCTTCATGGCCACGCTGCTGCTGGCGCCGGAAGGCCAGCGTGATACTTCGCGTCCATGGGACCTGGTGTCCTCGGTGCTGGCACTGGCTGCGCTGTCCGGGTTGGTGCTGGCGATCAAGTCGCTGATCGCCACGCCGCCGTCGTACGCGCTGGGCGTCGGCGCGCTGCTGCTGGCGCTTATCAGCGGTGCGGCGTTCGCGCGGCGCCAACAGCAGCTGCCGTACCCGCTGCTGGACTTCGCGATCTTCCGCAATCCGGCGTTCCTGGCCGGCACGCTGTCGGCGGTGTTCACCCTGTTCGCGATGGCCGGCCTGCAGCTGGTCACCACCCAGCGCTTCCAGCTGGTGGCAGGCTTCACCCCGTTGCAGGCGGGCCTGCTGGTGTCGGTGGCGGCGCTGGGCAGCCTGCCCAGTGCGCTGCTGGGCGGCAGCATCCTGCACCGGGTCGGCCTGCGTCCGCTGATCTGCGGTGGCCTGGCCGCAGGCGCAGTGGGTGTGGCCGTGGTCGCGTTCGGCTTCCCGCACGGCCTGGGCTGGGTGGTGGCCGGCATGGCCATCACCGGCTTCGGCATGGGTTCGGCCATCTCGGTGGCGTCCACCGCCATCCTCAACAACGTACCGGCGCACCGCGCGGGCATGGCCTCGTCGGTGGAGGAAGTCTCCTACGAATTCGGTGGCCTGCTGGCGGTGGCGATGCTGGGCAGCCTGAGCGCGGCGATGTACAGCACCTTCCTGCCGGCCTCGGCCGACATGCCAGCGCTGGCACGCGAGGGCTTCACCCAGGCCCTGCATGTGGCACGCGAGAGCGGGCAGGGCGAGTGGTTCACGCTGGCCACGGCGGCGTACGACCGCGGCTATCAGATCGTGCTGCTGGTGATCACGGTGATGCTGGCGGTCGGTGCGACGATCATCGCGCGCCTGCTGCGCGGCCGCGTCGGCAGCCGCGAGGGCGCGGCTGATCGCGTAAAATGATGCGATGAGAACCAGCAAGCGCGACCGCATCCTCGACGCCGCCGTCAACGTGATCAATCGTGACGGCGTGCGTGCGGTGACCTTCGAGTCGGTGGCGGCCGAGGCCCAGCTGACCCGCGGCGGCCTGCTGTACCACTTCCCCTCGCGCGAGGCGCTGCTGCGCGGCATTGACGAGCACCTGGTGCAGGCCTGGGAAGCATCGATGGAAGCGCTGCTGGGCAAGAGCGCCGGAGAAGCGACGGCGCTGGAGCGCTATCAGACCTTCGTGCGGGTGTCGGCGCAGAGCGCGACCCGTGCCGAGCTGATGTTCATGCTCGAATCGGCCGACCCGGATGCCGATGAACGCCCGTGGGGCCCGGCGGTACGACGCTGGGCGCCGTTGCCGCCTTCACCGGGGCTGGCCGACCCGGCCGCGCTGGACAATTTCGTGGCGCGGCTGGCGGCCGATGGCCTGTGGATCTACGAAGCGATGTACGAAGGGCAGCTGGATGAAAGCGTGCGTGCCCAGGTGGCCGAACGCATCGCCGGGTTGCTGGCCAGGAACGACGGGACGCCGCACTTGTAGAGTCGAGCCATGCTCGACTGCCTTCTGGTCAGGCAACGAAATCCCGCGCTCCGCGCGATAGTCGACCAGCGGTCGACTCTACCCCTCAGCCATTTACCCGACCTGTGCTGCGGTCGCCGCCAACCACGCCCGTGGCGACGCCCCCAGCCGCTTGCGGAAGGCCTTCGACAACGACGCGGTATCGGCAAATCCCACCTCGATGGCCACCTGCTTGACCGCCACGCCTGCCCGCAACTGCGCGCAGGCCAGGCTCAGCCGCCAGTCCAGCAGGTAGCTCGCGGGCGTTGCCTGCATCACCTCCTTGAACACCGCTGCGAAGGCGCTGCGCGACATGCCGGCGGTGGCCGCCATGCTCGGCAGCGTCCATTCGTGCTGTGGCGCCTGGTGCATCGCGACCAGCGTACGCGCCAGCCGCGCGTCGGACAGTCCGCGCATCAGCCCATGGCTGACACCCGCTGCATCCGGGTGGTCGACCACCCAGCGCAGGATCTGGATCAACGCCACCTCGAACAGGCGGTTGGTCAGCAGCCGTGAACCGCAGCGCTGGCGATCGGCCTCCGCGAACAAGAGGTGCAGGGTGTCGTCCAGTTCGCCGATCGCCGCCAGCGGCACCACCATCACCGGCGGCAGTGACTGCACGATCGGATTGCGTGCACCACCATCGAAATCCAGCGTGTCGCAGGTGAAATCAGGGCCCTCCAGCGGTGCGTTGTGGAACACGTGGTGCAGCGGCTGCGGGTACAGCAGCAGGCTGGGGCTGTCGATCTTCAGGCGTGGCAGCGCGCTATCGCCATCGGGATGACGGACCTCCATCTCGCCCTGGCGAAGGATGTGCAGGAACGCGCGCCCGGGCTGCGGCTCGAACACGTGCCGCCCACACAGCGGGCCGCTGTGGAACAGCGCGGCCTGCACGCGGAAACGTTCAAGCAGCGAGGACAGGCGGTCAGGCGCGGAGGTGCCTGCGGGGTTTGGAGAGGCGCTCATGGACGAATGGACAATACAAGCGGCCGATATGGCCTGATGTGTCCATGGAGTCTACCTAGGATGGCCGGGTCGTCCAATCCCGGGCGCCTTCCCAAGGAGATCCACCATGTCCCGTGTCCCCCTGATCGATGCATCCGCCACCACCGCCGACCGCCAGGCCCTGCTGGGCCAGGTGCATGCCGCCTTCGGTGCCACCCCGGCGATGTTCCGTGCCGTGGCCAATTCTCCGGCCGCGCTGCAGAGCATGTGGGGGGCGTTCGGTGCGCTGGGCGCTGGCCGCCTGTCACCGTTGCTGGGCGAGCAGATCGCCGTGGCCATCGCCAACCGCAATGCCTGCGAGTACTGCCTGGCCGCACACACCGCGCTGGGTCGCAAGGCCGGCGCCAGTGGCGAACAGATGGCCGCCGCGCAGATCGGCCAGTCCAGCGATCCGGCCACGGCCGCCGCACTGGACTTCGCGCTGAAGGTGGTCGAGCAGCGCGCGCAGATCACCGATGCCGATGTGCAGGCGCTGCGCGCGGCGGGTTTCGACGATGAGCTGATCGTTGAAATCCTCGCCCATGTGGCACTCAACCTGTTCACCAACTACGTCAACGTAGCGTTCGACGTGCCGGTGGACTTCCCGAAGGTGGCGCTGCGCTGACGTTACGTCCGGCCCTTCGGTAGGGTCGACCGCTGGTCGACTGCGTTTCGTTCAGTTGGCGAAAAGCCCGCGCTGCGCGCGTTAGTCGACCAGCGGTCGACTCTACCGAGCTGGTTCGTCGGCCTGCAGCCGCTCCGGATGGGTGTACACATTGAACCCGTTCTCGCGCGCGAACCCGACCAGGCACAGCCCGGCGCTGCGGGCCAGGTCGATCGCCAGTGCGGTCGGCGCCGAGACCGCGGCCAGTACGCTGGCGCCGGCACGCACCGCCTTGCTGACCATCTCGTAGCTGGCGCGGCTGGAGATCACCAGCAGGCCGCCGTCGATCACGTGTTCGTTGTGGTGCAGCGCGCCGATCAGCTTGTCCAGCGCATTGTGCCGGCCGACATCCTCGCGCACCCAACCGATCCGCCCGCTGGCGTCGGCCCAGGCCGCAGCATGGGTGGAACCACTGACTTCGTTCATCGGCTGGTGCTGCGACAGAGTGGCCAATGCCCGTTGCAGCGCGGCATGCGGATAGGTGCGGCGTCCGCGGATCTGCGGCAGCGGACGCAGTACGTCCTCCAGCTGGCGGGTGCCACACAGGCCACAGCCGCCACGGCCTGGCAGCAGGCGTCCGTTGGCCGGGTCCAGATCGGCGCCGGGTGCGTCCTCGGTCACGGTCATCTGCAGCTCGATGCCCTCCAGCTGGGGCCGTACATCGATGGTCAACAGCTGCGACGGCGCAGTGATCAATCCTTCGCTGAGCGAGAAGCCCAGCGCGAAATCTTCCAGGTCGCAGGGGGTAGCCATCATCACCGCGAAGGCGGCGCCGTTGTAGCGCAGCGCGACCGGCACTTCCTCGGCCACCACGTCGACCTGCTGCTGTTGCCCCTCGCTGCGCCAGCGCTGCATCGGGCGCTGGGCCGTGCCGGCAGGCGGGGTGTGCGGCGGGGTCGAGTCAGGCATGCAGCGCATCCGGGCAAGGGAGAAACGCAGGTGGTGGACCACCCACGGCATCGAGAATAGCGCAGTGGCCGAGCGCTGACGCGGTGGTAACCGTTGTCATGACACGCTGTGCTGCAATCGGTTCCAGCCTCTGGCGCCGTCGCGTGGACCATGCTTGACTGTAGGGCTTGGCGAGCGGCCGAATGGCAGCACGCCCGCATTTCGCGCCGTTCTGTTGTTGCGTTCCTCCCGCCAGGTTCCCGAACATGTCCGAGCAGAAGCCACCGCGCTACAAGCCCTACAACCAGCCGGCCGGTGGCTGGGGTGCCGCCGGCGCCACCGCCAAGGTGCTGCTGCAGCAGAGCGTGATCGGCAAGGGCTCGAAGGCGCTGCTGGCGATGAACCAGCCGGGCGGCTTCAAGTGCCCGAGCTGTGCGTTTCCCGATGCCGACGAGCGCAGGAAGCTGGAATTCTGCGAGAACGGGGCCAAGGCACTGGCCTGGGAAGCCACCCAGTTTCGCGCGGGACGTGAGCTGTTCGCGCAGCACACCGTCACCGAGCTGATGGCGCAGACCGACTACTGGCTGGAGATGCAGGGCCGGTTGACCGAGCCGATGCGCTATGACGCGGCCACCGATCACTACGTGCCGTGCAGCTGGGAGGATGCCTTCGCGTTGATCGGCCGCCACCTGCAGGCGCTGGACAGCCCGCACCAGGCCGAGTTCTACACCTCCGGCCGCACGCCCAATGAAGCGGCGTTCCTGTACTCGATCTTCGTGCGCGAGTTCGGCACCAACAACTTCCCCGACTGTTCGAACATGTGCCACGAGCCGACCAGCCGTGGGCTGCCACCGGCCATCGGCGTGGGCAAGGGCACCATCGTGCTGCAGGATTTCGAGCACGCCGAGGCGATCTTCGTGATCGGCCAGAACACCGGCACCAATTCGCCGCGGATGATGAGCAATCTGGTTGAAGCGCGCAAACGTGGCATTCCGATCGTGGCGGTGAACCCGATGCCCGAGCGCGCGCTGATCCGCTTCGCCGAGCCGCAGGACGTGGTGCAGATGGCCACGCTGGGTTCCACCGAGATCTCCAGTGAGTTCGTGCACATCCGCATCGGCGGCGACCTGGCGCTGATCAAGGGCATGATGAGGGTGATGTTCGAACGCGAGGCGCAGGGCGAGCATGTGCTCGACCACGACTTCCTGGCCGAACACACCGTGGGCCTGGATGCGCTGCGCGACGATGTGATGGCCCAGGACTGGGGCGATCTCGTTCGCGTCTCCGGCATCTCCGAAGCGCAGATCCGCCGCTGTGCGGAGATCTACATCCGCTCCAACGCCACCGTGATCTGTTACGGCATGGGCCTGACCCAGCACCAGTACGGCTCGCGCCTGCTGCAGCAGGTGGCCAACCTGCTGATGCTGCGCGGCAACTTCGGCAAGCCCGGTGCCGGCATCGGGCCGATCCGTGGCCACTCCAACGTGCAGGGTGACCGCACCGTCGGCATTGACGAGAAGCCCAAGCCGGCCTACCTGGACCGCGTGCAGCAGGTGTTCGGCTTCGATCCGCCACGGGAGCACGGGCACCATGTGGTCGAGTCGATCGAAGCGATGCTGGACGGCAGTGCCAAGGTGTTCATCGGCCTGGGCGGCAATTTCATCCATGCCGTGCCCGATACGCCGCGTGCCTACGAGGCGATGCGCGGCCTGGAGCTCACCGTCGGCATTGCCACCAAACTCAATCGCGGGCATCTCGTGTATGGCCGTGATGCGTTGATCCTGCCGGTGGTGGCACGTTCGGAACGTATCGTGACACCAGCCGGCGAGCAGTTCGTCACCATCGAGGACGCGATGTCGAACGTGACCGCGTCGCGCGGCGTGCTGGAGCCGGTCAGCACCGCGGTACTGCCGGAGGTCGAGATCGTCTGCCGCATGGCGATGGCAACGCTGCCTGGCAGCAAGGTCGATTGGGCCGCGTGCATGCACGACTACGCCCCGATCCGTGAGCTGATCGCGGCGGTGTACCCGGAGATCTACACCGGCTTCAACCAGCGCATCCAGCAGCCGCACGGCTTCCATCTGGATATTCCGCCGCGCCGCCGGGTGTGGCCCACGCCCAATGGCAAGGCCAACATCCTGGTGATGCCCGGCCTGGACGTGGACGAGCCAGTGGATGACCCGGAGATGCTGCGGCTGGCCACGGTGCGCTCGCATGACCAGTACAACACCACCATCTACAGCTACAACGACCGCTACCGTGGCGTGTACAACGACCGCATGGTGCTGTTCATGAACATCGAGGACCGGCTGGCGCGCGGGCTGGAGAAGGAGGCGCAGGTCAGCCTTGAGACGATCAGCCGCGACGGCGTGAACCGGCGTATCGACGGCCTGACCGTGCTGGACTACCCGATGCCGCGCGGCGCGCTGGCCGGCTACTACCCCGAACTGAATCCGCTGTTGCCGCTGGACTACTACGACCGGATCAGCGGCACCCCGGCGGCCAAGTCGATTCCGGTACGGGTGCGCGCGATGGCGGCGGCGACGGCGTAATGCGCGCATCGGCTATCATCGCGGCGTGAACCTGCCTGGCCTGCTGTTGCGATGGATGCTGCTTGTTGCCCTGGTGCTGAATGCACCGGCGCTGGCGCTTGCGTCGTTGCCGGATGCAGCAGTGCCCACAGCAGGGCACTGCGTCGCCCCGCATTCCACTGCCATGGACGAATGCTGCGACGAAGCGGCATCAACGCGCTGTGCGAGCGAAGAATGTGAATGCCCATCGGCCAGCCTGGGCATGCTGGCCACGGTGAATGGAGCGCCCGCGTCGCCCTTGCGCGAGGTGCCTCCGCCCGACAGCGAACGGCAACGCGCGCCGCCGCCTTTGCCGGACCCGTTGCGGCCACCCATCGGTTGAATCCTGCAGGCGCGCAAGCACCTGCCATGGCTGCTCATTCTACTTACTACTTACGGCCCTGCCTGCGCCATTGATGCGCGGGTAGCGGGCTGCACTGCCCGCATCTGCAAAGGAATCAACCCATGAACCATTCTCTCTCGCTCGGCCTGCTGCTGGGCACTGTGCTTGCCACTGCCGCCTGCGCACGTGCTGCTGAAGACGCCAGCGCTGCGTCGTCTGCAGGGCAGGCCCCGGCGGCGCCCATCAAGGCCGGCCCGGCCACGATCGATCCCGCACTGCCGATCGCTGTCGTGCACAAGACCGCCAGCTGCGGATGCTGCGGCATCTGGGTCGACCATCTGAAGGCCGAAGGCTTCCAGGTGGAGGTGCGCGATACCGATGACATGAACCCGATCAAGGTCCGGCTGGGTGTGCCGGCCGGCAAGGGGTCCTGCCACACCGCCGAGATCGGCGGCTACGTGGTCGAGGGCCACGTGCCCGCCGAGGACATCAAGCGCCTGCTGGCCGAGCGCCCGGCGGCGCGCGGTCTGGTGCTGCCGGGCATGCCGGCCGGTTCGCCGGGCATGGAAATGCCGGATGGCTACGTGCAGCCGTTTACCGTCGAGCTGGTGCGCACCGATGGCAGCATCGAGGCGTTCGCCGAGCATGGGCAGGATGGCTGACCTTGTAGAGCCGAGCCCACGCTCGGCTTGCTCTTTGTAGAGTCGAGCTGTGCTCGACTGTTCTTCGCTTCAGTCGAGCAAGCTCGACTCTACGGAATCAACGGGCCCGGACCGTTTCATTGGCCAGCTGCGCGTCGAACTTCGCCTCGGCGTCATCCGCGTAGGCCTTGCAGGTCAGTGCCTTGGCACCTGCCTTGCTGCCGGCGGCATAGTCCCAGTGGCTGGCGCCCGGGTGTGGCGTCAGCAGCAGGTCGCAGGGCAGCCCGCGCACGGTGGCGAAGCTGCGCGTGTAGTCCTCGATCAGGCGCGGATAGCGGGCGTTGCCACGCAGCTGGTAGCCCGGCGCGCTCAAGCTGTCGGCATAGGCAATGCGCACCGGCTTGCCCTCGCGCGTGTCGGTCCAGGTCCAGGCCGTGCTGCCCGGGGTGTGCCCGGGCATGAAGTGCGCAGTGAACGCGATGCCGCCCACGGTGACCACCTCGCCATCCATGACGATGCGGTCGGTGCTGGCCGGCGCAAAAGTGATGTCATCACCGAAGTGCAGGTCATCACTGCCGCCGCGTGCCAGCAGGACCGCTGATTCTGCGTTGGCCACCACGCGCGCTCCGGTACGGCGCTTCAGTTCCGCCACCGGCCCGGCGTGGTCGGCATGTGCATGGCTGAGCAGGATCAGCCGCAGGTCCTGCGCTGCCACGCCGCGTGCCTTCAGGTTGTCCAGCAGGTGGCCGGCCATCTGTGGCATGCCGCCGTCCAGCAGCACCGCACCTTCGCTGGTCTGTACCAGCAGCGCGGTCAGATTCTCGGTACCAATCTGCCAGGTGTGGTCGGCAATCTGCAGCGGTGCCATCGGCTGCAGCCAGGACGCGTCCACGGTGTATGCCCGCAGCTGTGGCAGCGGCGCGTCGGCCGCGCGGGCATGGGCGACCGGCAGTACGGCGGCCAGGGTGAGGGCGAGCAGGGAAGAGCGCATGGTCCAGCTCCGCTTGAAGGAGGCCCAGAAACTAGCACGGGCCTCCTTCATCGCGTTCCGCATAGATTTCATGGCTCCCATAAGGGCGCCATGGATCAGTACCGGTACTGCCAGCCCAGCGTCAGCACGCGCCCACGGCCGGAGAAGTAGCTCGGGTTCGACGGTGTGGTCTGCGAGTAGTAGCTGATGTACTGCCTGTTGGCCAGGTTCTGCACGCCCAGCGTGAAGCTGTGCTTGTCCAGCGCATAGTGCGCGACCAGATCCACGGTGGTGTAGCCCTTGAACTCGGCTACCCGCGCGCCCTGCAGGTCGAAGTCGCGGTCGAATGCGCGGCTGGCCTGCAGGCGCGTGCTCAGCTGCGGCGTCCAGTTCTGCTCCCAGAACGCGGTCAGCCGGTTCGGCGCGATGTTGACGCCGGCCAGATCGCTGTCGAGGCGCCCATCGAGGTTGGCATCGTAGCGGCCGTTGGCGCGTGCGTAGCCCAGGCCGAGGCGGCTGTCGCCCAGGCGCAGCCGCAGGTTGGTCTCGAAGCCTTCCACGCGGGTGGCCTGGCGCTGCACCGCGTAGGCGTCGATGCCCGGGTCGTAGACCAGCACCGAGCCGAGCTTGGATTCGGAGGTGTAGTAGGCGACGTCGCCGCTGAAGCGGCCATCGTCGTACTCCAGCCCGATTTCGCGGTTGTCCGACACGACCGGGGACAGATCGATCAGGCTGTCCACGCGCTGGCCGTCGCGGTTGATCGCGCGCAGTACGCGGCCGACGTCGGCCACCGTGTAACCCTCTGAGTAGGAGGCGTACGCATTGAGGCGATCATTGATGTACCAGACCGCGCCGAAGTTGGGCAGGGTCTCGCTCATGGTCGGCTTGCCGCCGGCTACCCTGCGCGCGCCATAGCGGGGCAGGGTGGTGTAGTCGCCTACTTCCAGCTCGCCCTTTTCGTAGCGCAGGCCGCCGGACAGCATCAGGTGGTCGGTCGGCCACCAATGCAGCTGCAGCAGTGGCGACAGGCTCTGGTAGGTGGTCTGCGGCACCCAGTTC
>Ga0228674_1001184_pt1 | contig 15940 bp, 12 predicted proteins | sample 1D_rmetaG_FD_189054 | JGI IMG/M metagenome (GOLD analysis project Ga0228674, IMG submission 189054) | Seawater microbial communities from Monterey Bay, California, United States - 1D_r | ecosystem: Environmental > Aquatic > Marine > Coastal | place: USA: California | collected 2016-09-26
ATTAAATTCAGTGGCAATAATACTACCTGTATCAACGACGTCCGTTAACAAATTCAACTGGTGCGATTGTTCATCATATGTCCACCACACGCCCTGTCCAGTCTCCCCAGCGTCTCCTTTAACGCCTTGTGGGCCGGTATCTCCTTTAAGCCCTTTAACGCCTTGTGGACCGGTATCTCCTTTAACGCCTTGTGGGCCTTGTGCACCAGCGTCTCCTTTAAGCCCTTTAACGCCTTGTGGGCCTTGTGCACCAGCGTCTCCTTTAACGCCTTGTGGGCCTTGTGCGCCAGCGTCTCCTTTAACGCCTTGTGGGCCTTGTGGGCCTTGTGCACCAGCGTCTCCTTTAACGCCTTGTGGGCCTTGTGGACCGGTATCTCCTTTAAGCCCTTGTAGGCCTTGTGCACCGGTATCTCCTTTAAGCCCTTGTGGGCCTTGTGCGCCAGCGTCTCCTTTAACGCCTTGTGGGCCTTGTGCACCAGCGTCTCCTTTAAGCCCTTTAACGCCTTGTGGGCCTTGTGCACCATCGTCTCCTTTAACGCCTTGTGAGCCTTGTGGGCCTTGTGCACCTCGTGGCCCGGCATCGCCTTTGGGGCCTTGTATTGAGTTTTCTATTGGCAACCCGTGAAATAAAATATCGCTGGCTATGTTGGCCGAGGAAGATTCGATTGCACCGTGAATCACAAGTTTGCTCGTGTGTGAGGCCTGTAACAGTATCTTTGAATTCAAAACCTTTGGCTGGCCTATTTTTACAATATCCGCGTGTATGACGAGTGTTTTTGACGTTTCGTCATACGTCCACCAATTTGTGCTATTTGCGGCGCTGACTTCTACCATATGTTGTTCGTGCGTGTCGTTCCCCTGGTTCATAAAAACGACTACGAATAGCACAACCCAAACGGCATGCATACCCAGTGATACGTATGATACAATGTTGGTTATTGACCGTGCTGGTACATTTTTAGGCAACAATTTTTCCTCTCCTGATTCACTTGGCAAAAAACGCAACATTTATTTTATTAACCTATATATTTATAGTATCCATTCGCTTTTTTTAGTTCTCTTACAATATGAATATCTCTTTCCAGTGTTCTCGTCAACATGAACTTCGACTTCCGCATTTTGTTCTAGAGTACTTATGCGACGGGTTAATTCTATTTGAACCGGGTTGTTTTCGTTCAAAATGTCTTGTCTTTGTCGTATGTCTATGGGCAGATGTTTACAACAACATTTGTACGTACTATCAATAAATTTTTCCAATAATAATTTGATGGTGCGTAGAGACGAAATAACAGATATGAGTAATGTGAGTACCGTCGATAACTGTGTCAATATTGTCAATTTCGCGTCTATCTTGTACAAGAAGATGCTTTCAGACGTCGAAAACTGCAAACGAATAACGTGTGTCCCGTCTTTCGTCCCTAATGACGATTCTTGTTTTTTTAAGTCGTGGGCATTTATTTTAATACCGTCTTGTTCTGTATTCTCAACCGAATTGATGTATTTGCATTTTTTCATACCGAACGCGAGTACAGTGGGTTCTTGTTTGGTTCCCACGAAACCAGTGTCTGTTTGCAACGTCTTATAGATTTCAGTGTATTGGTGCATCCACGCGTCTGGCCACACTTTGACGACCCCTTTCTGTTGATTGTCGGGAAAAATAAAGTCTATGTTGTGTGTCCCCGTGAAATCTTTGTCAATTTTGCACGTCATGTTTATGAAACAGGGTAGTCCATCGTGTATTTGAAAGTCACACTCGGTGTCTAGAGTAATGTCTTGGCAGTTTTGTTGCCCGTTTGCGTACCACGATTTGTATTCTATGTACATGTTTTTTAAATCTTGGTTGAACGAAACAGTACCCGTTGGTACCAAGGATGATTGCTCGGTCAAATTTGCATCCGTAAACACGAATACAGAAATGGCCGCGACAATAAAGGGTATACTGAGCGTAAACGCTGCTCCCAATCGCGTGTTCAATATTCTACGGGCATGGGTATCCTCTACGAGATGGTCTCCTGAAAATATCAAATCCAGGTGTTTAATACAGTCTGGACACATACGATGGCTCAAAATAATCAATAACACTGTACCCAAAAGCGAAGCATAAACAATGATGTTGACCCAGTTGTACTGTCGTGGAGGTTTTTCCTGTCTCACAGTGTTTTCGTGGTCTGACACGTTCATCGGAATTATTTTTGAGATGTCGTGGCCCAAATATTCGCATTCCGAACATTCTAAGCAGACGTATTGACCGGGCTCGGGTTGACGTTTACCTTTTGGACAAATACGACACCTCGTTCCCAATCCATTTGCATAAAATCCTTGTGGGCAATTTTTACAGTCGGCCACGGGTCTTTGGGCCCCGGGACATGTTTTTTCAAGTACCGCACATTGCGATTCACTATTTGAACCCAGCCCGGCTGTTTGTTTAGCTCGGCCAAATTCATCTTTACCACATGTTGTACATACGATGGCGCCTAAATAATCACTATATGTCCCTTGTGGACATTGTTTACAAATCGCTTGACCGTTTTCGCCCTGATACGTACCCATTGAACATTGTACGGGTTGTTGCATGGCCATTGTACCACACATGTTACCCACCGGACAGACATGACATGCTTCTGACTCATTCTTAGCGCCTGACTTTTGGCCGTATGTTCCGAGAGGACACGAACGTGCGCAATACGTTTGGCCCGGGACTGTTTGAAATGTTCCGGCGGCGCATAAAAGACATGCGTCGTTTATGTTGTTCTGACCTAGACGCTCGCCGTAACGGCCGGGCGGACATTCTGTCGCAGGACCATTGCCCAGGCAATAGTGGCCTGACGGACATATGTCTTTTGAAGTGCCGTCACACGTGTATGATTCTGCACAGGGATGGCACGCGTTGTTTTCCAAGTATTCTGTCGACAAACATGTCGGTACGTTTACTTCGCAATCGTTCACTGAATCGTGTTTGTCGGCACTCGTCGCGTCATGAATCACCTTTTCGTCGGGACAACCTTTACATTTGGTTTGGCCTGTTATATCTTGATATGTATTTGCCCCACAAATATTGCAATTTTCAGTGGCGGCTGGTACGCTTGAATATGTGCCCACTGGGCATTCCACACACTGTTCTTTGGAATGAATACCGGCTTCGATAGAATACCGTCCCGCGGGACAGGCAAACGTGGTTTCGCTTTGTGTGGCGCCCGCCGGACAATAGTAGCCAGCGACACTGCAATTTTGGCACGTGTTTTGATTGGTGACAAACGTTCCTGAGGGACAAGCGGGTCTGCATGTACTGCTTGCTGCCACGCAATACGGTTGTTGACAATCAAAGTCGCCACATTGACACATTTCTGTATTTACCGATAACCCCAGCTTATTTACACATTCGGACGCGTGTTTGCACTGGCCACTGTCGCATGCAAGACCAGACGTAGGCGTACAATCGTAATCGTCACACTTACATACCCTTTCATTATTCGGACATTCTGTAGCATGCGAACACGTCCCGGAATTGCACGTGAGTCCTGATTTTCGGGTGCATACGGTTTGTCCGCATATGCAATCGTTTTCGTTATTCAAAAGGCAATCCTGCGCAGTGTATTCACATATACACTTGAATTCGTCAGAACACTGGTTTGTGTTGGCCGAATCGTATACTTTAAGTTCCCCTTTGCTTTGAATGAATACGCATCCACCTGGAATAGTACCCGACATGGCCACAGTGGTCGCCGTCGTATCTGTAAATCCGAGTGCAGTCGCCTGTTCTTGACATTTTACTTTGTCTATAATCTTGTGGCCCGATGGGTTGTCAATACACGTGCCGGACGTAACAATTTTATACACGGTAGCTGCTTTGACAGTTGTTAGCAATAAAAAATAAAGCCAAAACATTGTTACGTACGCGGGCGAGTAAATACGCGAATTTCAATATTTGATTGCAATCAAATTTGATTCAAATCAAAAAAATAAGAGCCGGATAAATTTGATTGCAATCAAATTTGATTCAAATCAAAAAAATAAGAGCTGGATAAATTTGATTTGATTCAAATCAAATCTCATCAAACAACAAAATAGTCAACCATGTTACATGAATTCGCCGACCGGAGGTACCTCATACTCAAAAAAGCTGTTACTGTTGACACAGCGCTAAAAGAGATGCACCAACACTTTCCCGAGGACGCGGAGAACCCCGTACAGGACTTTGGGTCAGGTGGCGCGGCCATATTCCCATCTACACCCGCGTTGAACGAAATATCAGTACATCCTAATATTTTAAAAGTGGTTCGTGAGATTATAGGTGACGACATTCGTTTACGCCAATCTGTACCATGGGCCAAATACGGCGTCCCATCTGCTGGTAAACGCTCCAACAGTGACCAGCGCATGCACATGGACTATGGAAACAACCAATGGAGTGTCCCACAGCTTGGGAGACCACAAGCTGTGGCGGCCATTGTATACTACTCTGATACAAGAAAAACCGGCGGGGCGACTGCGATTGTGCCTCGTCGCGGCCAAGACGACCCAGTATATCAGTGGCCGGCTCAAACAAACATGCCTGGCATTGGCGGAATCCCCTTTTCCAATGACCGCGTACACGCAGAGGTGATTTTCGATGGCGCGGCCGCTGATATACGGCGTCAGTGCTACGAAAGAGAGATTTTACCGGTCTTTGAACCCGGAGATGTTCTTTTGTACGGTCTCGACACATGGCATCGCGGCACGCCCGTTTTGCCTGGGCAAGTACGCTATACACATAATCTGATGTGGTCTACGCCTTCGTCAGACGTACAGCAGTGGAATCGCGGCTTTCTACAAAAGATGTACTACGGCGATTTTGAGCGATTCATCTCGGCTTTAGAGCCCCATCAATTACAAACGTTAGGATTTCCATCTCCGGATGACTTGAGGTGGTTGTCAACATCGTTCGTTACGGGTATAAAAGCGCGCTATGAATGGGCAGGATTTAACTGTATGGAGTACGTTCATTCTGGCCGCACACTGCCACCGCCTGTTCCAGAGTTTTGGCACTGGGCTCAACTCCGGTTGGAGTCCACGGATAATCCTTTCAAGTTCAGAGAACAAATATTCGCCAAAGTCCGGGAAAAGGACATGACTATCGCAATGAAGAGCAATTGGAGGTATATATTTGAGACGGTGACACCGCGCTATTTGAAAGCGGAATGCCGGTTCTTTCGATTGGGACAAAAAAATTTGGTCGATATCAACCAACTGACAGGAGACCGCTTTGAATGGGCCGCTATCGCTAGTCATATTCGCGGCGAAGCATACCGTGGATGGCGCCCAGCACGTCACCCAGTGAAACCTTTGCGCGCGGACAAACGTTTGGAAGCGATGATTCACCCAGGGATGAACGAAGAGCTCTTTGATTTGATTGGCCCAGACGTTTCACCCGTGAAATTGTTGTCCCTTTTGAACGACGCACCGCCCAACATTCGAAGATGTGCGATGCGTGCTTTGTATCGGTGTGATACGCCGTTTGACATTTCTGTCGTAGAACCGTTTACGCGAGGAGCGACCACATTTCTTGAGAAAAGAATCCAACATTGGGCAAATAAGATAGTCCAGAAGGGCGCCGGGGCAGCACATTTGTGAAGTATATAAACACCAATATAAATTTTAAATTGTAAATGATTCGTTGGATATTTTTATTGACGATTAGTTTTTTTGTAAGTGATACACAGGCCGGCTGCGATAGCTGTTTAAAAGACAGCTGGTGTGGATGTGAAACCGTTGCACCGCCTTGTTGTAGCGGTTATTACTGGGATGACGACATTGATGGACGTAACTGTTGGTTCTCGGCATATTTTAAATGTAAAAAATGTACATGCAGCAGGGGGCATAAAAGAAGTGGTTGTAGTTGCGATAGTTGCCCAGCCGGTTCGTACCAACCAAATGATGATTCCAGGGCTACATCTTGTACGGCATGTGATGCCGGTCAATACTCGGGCACTGGTTGGCAAACTTGTTCGCCATGTAGTACCGGCCAATACGCGTCTAGCAGTGGTTGGTCGGAATGTGGAATATGTGATGCCGGTAAATACGCGTCCGGCGGGGCGACGGAGTGTTCATGGTGCCCCAATGGTCAGATATCGTCTAGTAAAGGCGCATCATCGTGCACTACATGCGCCGCTGGCAAATACGATTCCGTTACTTCTTGTAAAAACTGCAATGCAGGTCAATATTCGTCCGCTGGTTCGTCGTCATGTTCGACATGTAGTATCGGTCAATATTCGTCCGGTAGTGCGTCGGAATGCACGGCATGTCCTGCCGGCCAATACCAACACCAAACAGGCCAATCGGGATGTAACAATTGCGACGCGGGTTATGGTACCACGGCTGGTGCATCAAGCAAAGCAGGTTGTGGGGCTTGTCCCAAAGGTAAGAGTTCTGTATCAGGAGGCGCATGCACGGCATGTTCTGCGGGCAAATACCAAGACCAAACTACTCAAAGCGCTTGTAAATTATGTGCTACGGGTAAATATCTAAGGACAGAGGGTAACGACGCGGCAAGCGATTGTGGTGAATGTCCTGCTGGGAAAGTAAATCCGGGCGGTTCTTCGTGGACAGATTACGACTCGATAGAGGATTGTGACAATTGTGACGCTGGTAAACACCAAGAGAAAACAGGCCAAGCATCATGCAAAATCTGTGGTGCCGGAAAATACGCGGTAGCGGGGTCTAGTCAATGTTACGAGTGCGAGCCGGGATATTATTTCGAAACGTCTGGAGCAACTTCTCAGTTTGCGTGTAAGGGATGTCCCGGTGGCTTTTTCCAAGAATCAAGGGGTGCTGCTGCCTGTAAAGAATGTTCCGCCGGGAGATATGAGAATGACCTCCCGGGAGGCGCGAATCAACAGGGTTCGACTGGGACGTTGGTCATTGAAACGTCGACAACATATGGATGTACGCAAGTGTGCCAGCCTGGCACATACCAAGACCAAACAGGCCAATCGGTATGTAAAGACTGTGGTGCAGGTAAATATTCAACCGTTACGGAGGCAGCTACAAACACGTGTCAATCGTGTCCCACTGGGAAATATTCGTCCTCTTTGGGCGCCAATTCGGCGAATATGTGTATATCGTGTCCAGCAGGAAGATACCAAACGCAGGAGGGCGCAAGTAGTGAATCTGACTGTTTGTATTGTCCCGTTGGAAAGTATTCACAATCTGGAAAGAACGAATGTATTTCTTGTGACCCACGTAAAGTGACGGGCGTACTTACAGGCGCTACGAACTGCAATTTCGCAACGTGTTCAAATGGTTATCTCTCAGAAGGCCGTGCCAACTGTGAAAAGTGTCCAGAAGGCGAATATTTGAATTATGATGGCGGTGATTCCACTTGCAAACAGTGTTCTTCACAACTGCCGAGGAGTAACGGTACGTCTTGTTATAGATGTTTACCCGGTCGTCACCGCGGAAGTTGTTCTGTGTGTCCGGCTGGGCGTTATACTGGATGGGAAAGCGAATTATTAACGGAATGTCGCCCGTGCCAAGCGGGTTATCAAGACGAAGAAGGACAAGGAACTTGTAAAAACTGTCCTGCAGGGCGCATATCGTCTGATGACCGCACAACGTGTGTTACGTGTCCGCTGGGCGAATATTCTGACGCTGAAAATCTCATCGAGTGTAAAACGTGCCCTACGACTGGTAAACAACATACCGGTATTATAGGCCAAAAGGACGGCGAATGTACCGCGGGCAATACAAAAGGAATACATGAATATAGTATTACTAAAGGTATTTCTGTAGAGCTCATCGAGTTATCAGGCTCAAATAACGGCAACGCCCGAAATCTTCAGCGCTGTGTGGGCGAATGCGACTCTATACTTGGGGATAATGATGCGCAATGTGCTCCCGGATTGAAATGTTTTCAACGTTCTAATAATGAACCCATTCCAGGATGTAAAGGCAGCGGCGGTGGTAGAGATTGGGATTATTGTTACGACCCCCAAATTACCGACGACGAGGTCTTATATGGGTTTACAGCGAAATTAAATGATGTTATTTTGAACCAACATAGCACGTTTACTACGGCCTGTGGTCCCGACTACTATCAAAATACGTTTGACGGTTCTTGCAAAGGCTGTCCGGTGGGTCTTTACAAGGAGGGTACTGACCCACCGAGCCTGAAAATTGTTGGCCCTAACGATTTTAACGTATGTAAATTTTGCTCCGAGGGCAGAAGATATTTTTACCAAGGTTGTATCGACTGTGTCGTGATGGAAAATAAAGTTACGTTAAAGGATTTTCCATATCAAGCGTGTCGTTATGCCGACTGTCCAGAGGGGTCGTTTGCTCAAAACGGCGAATGTTCTGAATGTCCCACGGGGACGTACTGGGAGTCTAAACCTGTTATAGGTATTCCGTATGAAAATTACATTTTGCACAGCTGCGACCAAATGGAGACGCAATTTCACGCCGATTTAACCGCTGCGCAACGAACGATAATGAAAACAGATTGCGAACGATGTTACACAAATCCAGTGGAGCTTGAAGATATGGGCCCGAGTATGTGTACCAGCACAACTCATTTTAGCGGCGGTTTCCAGTCACCCAGCCTAAAAATATACGACGACTTGGACGCCCCCACAAATCCAGGGAACACGTTGGAAGAAGAACGCGACGCATGTGCGACGGCGTGTCGTAATTTCGTGACGACGGATGGACATATCAGAAATAGAGACGGCGACAATCTTGAGATAACTGGTTTCATTATATGGGTGCAAGAATCTAGAAGAGGAATGTGTTACTGTGCAGTGAACACGGATTTGACAACGTGTACGATAAGTTCGTCTAAACTCGATACAGTGCGAACATATAGGTTTGGTTCGGCCGCCTGTCAAGCAGGAAAAGATTTGCACGCGGCGACCTCGACCTACGCCGGGCTTTGTCGTTCATGTCCGGCGGGTCAGTATCAAGATTCCACAGGGCAAGTCACATGCAAATCTTGTTCTACAACGACGTCAACGGGTGCCACAAGTTGTTGATGAAATTCGTATATAAAGGTGCGTATCCAATTAAAAGAATGTTGTATCTAATTATATCGTTATTGGTATTTGGCGCCCTCGCCGCAGATGATTTTAAACTCGCGGCAGTAGCACGTCTAGGAAATACAGAAGATGTCGCGGAATGTATTAAAACCGACGGCGACATTGAATATTGGGTGAATATGGCCACAGGGGCTGCACAGGCTACCAAAATTATTGCGACAGGTGGGATTGAAATGCCCGAATTAACCGTAAATGGAGACGTGACTCTAGGAAGCGAATCTGGAACGGACAAAATTAATATTAGGGGCGACTTGGACGTCACTGGCGCGGTATCGTTCGACGATGTATCATTGAATATATACGATTTGGCCAGCGACGGTTCTCAAAATATGAAAGAAGACGGAACAGAAAAATTCGAAACGGTTGCACTGAGAAACGTTATAGAACAATTGGAACGCAGAATAGCTAAACTTTGCACGGCGTCCCCCGGCACGTGTAATTAAAAAAATAAATGTTCTGAATACATATCTAATTTTATCTTTTTGTATGGCGTTCCCATCGAAAAATGATGCGCCTTCAAGCGTTCTGTTTCGGGCACGAAACCCATCTTGTAGAGCACATAGCCTATTTCAAATCCCTCTTTGTATTCGTCTAAAACGCGGTACGATTGCGCCATCGAACTTGCCACGGCATCCACAAACTTTTTTTGAAATCCCATCGGTCGCGGACAATTGAGCTGGCGCACGCATACAGAATCGTATTCTTCAAAAAATGCAGTGGCTTCAACCACTTGGCCGTAGGAATATATTCGCGTGGACGATACAACAATCGCGACGTGTTTCCAGAGTTCGTCATTCAATGTAATGTCCAAATCCGAGGTGGGAACCAATAGCAGGTCGCCCGTTCGCAAATAAATTGGTCGGTCGTTTTCGAGCAAAGACGTCTGAAGCGGCGACTTTGGCTTTGACCACATGAATCCCATTTGACACTCCGCCGGTGTTTATTTATACTCTGGTGTACTAACAAATGACCCAAAAAATGTTCAAGTGTTGTTTCTGTTTGGAAACAACTCATCAACCCATAGTGATGTGCCAACAAACACATGTGGGTTGTTTTGAATGTGTGTGCGAACAAATGCGAAAATCCGTAGAGAGACCCACGTGCGCGATGTGTCGCAGCCCCCTTAATCTACGGTTTGACCGCCTCATTACAGAGATTGTTCCCTGTAAAAAGCGCAAAAGAACGACGCGCCGCTACGAAGTATTCCTTCAATTGTTGGAATTGAAGCACAAACCAAAGTACAAAACATTCAATCGTTCCCTCAAAAAATTCGCCGCCGCTACGGCAACGGAAGCCGCCGCCGAACAAATGTCGAAAGACATTGCCAATATTATAGCAGCCAGAGACTCTGCCAGACGTTTAAAGGAACAATGTGTTTTCAATGCACAGTTATACACCCATTTAACTATTTAAGTTTCCCCCGTTGTAACGAATGGAAACGTACAAGGTAGTCATCGTAGGCAACGCCGGAACAGGCAAGACATCTATGCTTAATCAATATATATTTGGCAAATTTACATTGTCCATACCCTGCACGATTGGTGTAGAATTTACACACAAAGAGTTGGACGACGAGACAAAGTTAGTCTTCTGGGACACTGCGGGCCAAGAACGGTTTCAATCACTGACATGTTCGTATTATCGGGGTGCACAAGCTATTATGTTTGTTTATGATGTCACGAACCGCGATTCATTTTACAATCTGAATAAATGGTGGCGAGAATTCATGACGTATGGTGACACCAAAAAATGCGCCACTATGCTTGTCGGCAATAAGATAGATTTAGAGAATCGCTGCGTCACCAAAGAAGAGGCCACAGCGTGGGCGGCGATGCACGATATGTTTTACGACGAGTTGTCCTCGAAAGACGCCACAAATTTGGAAAACGTGTTCAATACACTGATTCAACAATTGAAGAAACTTCCACAGGTGCAGAAAGATAAATTAGAATTTCGTAGTCAACCAAAAACAGACAGATGTTGTTATTAATGTTTTTCACCTATTTAATGTAGTATATAAAATTTAAATGTCGGGCCTGGTTGAAAATAAAAAACGAAAACGTTCTAGTGAAAACCGCGGCATTCTGAAAAAAACCGAGAAAATTGCACCAGTAAAAGAGCGGCCGTCTCACTCTGTTACTGGTGAATGTGGATTGAAAGAATATTTTGAAGATTCGGATCCAGGTACTTGTACAAATTACGGCACGTTAACAGAAGACGAAGATAAAATCCACGAGGCACGTACGATAGACAAAAATGCTCCTGTTCGTGAGCCTCGCCCCCTGCCCAGGCCGACGTTTCGTCAACATGTACTAATACGCCAAACATCTGATGGTGGAAACCGTTACCAATCCGGTGCAAAAGGTACAGCCAAATTTTACGATGGAGAATTAGGGCCAGAAGGCGTGATAAAAACAGATGAAGAAATGGAAACGTCCAACAAACAGCGTGACATTGATTATGTATTTGTGTATGTCATTCATTCGTTTTCTGAATTAAAACTCGTTATGATGTCAAAACCACAAGTCTTAGAACAAATCCGTTTGAATATAACAAAATATTCGACGCGACGTGCACACAAAGAAAAAGGTCGGAACCGCGTTGCATACACACCCACAAAAAAAGATATTTATGACAAATGCGTCGAGATTTTGGCGGAATTAGATACAAAAGATAGAATAGACGTTAAAGCCGGTAAGTCAACGCTAACAATTGGAGACGACGGAATTAAAGGCGTGTTGGGTAAAATATGGGCAGTTAGATTGAAAGACTATCTCGAGCCTAAGAAGTCCGCTGTCGCGGCGGCGGCCGGTAAGCGTAGGAGAGACAAGAGAGAACTCGCTGATAAAACGACGTTAATTTTTTAAAAAATGAATCTCATTTTGATTTGATTGCCGCACGGGATGGTCGGTCCAATTTTATAAAATAATTTATTTGGCCGTTTTGCTAGCAACAGCTTGTTGTAACATATTTTGTACCACAGGATGGTTACGATTTTCGTAAAATTCTTTGAAATCCTGCTCCATCGTTTCCAAGCATCCGTGGACTTCTTTGACGTATATTGGGACAACTTCGGCCATTGACGTTCCTGCTTGTAAGACGCGTTGCTTGGCCGCTTCTGTGGCCGAATCGCGCGCCGGCATTTGAAGGTCGTGTATCCACTTAAAAGTGGTGTTGACCAATCTCAACAAGGAATCGCCGTCAAAGGCGTTGTTTGTAACCATTTGTTGAAACAATTCCACGTCAAAATCTTCTAGAATGCGCGTGTGTGCTCTACCGGTTGGTTTCACTTTCGCGGCTATTCTGTCGCGTATTTCGGCGTACAGACGTACAATGTGTTCGTGATTGCCTGTCGAAACTGAGTCTTGAATGGTATCGTAAAAAGCTTTTTGGAATTGTTCCTTGATTTGTTGTTCAATGCGTTCCGTCATGTAAACAATTGATTGACAAGTCCTATAAATATACCGTTTCACCAACATACAAATGATAATCAAATTAAATGTCGGTGGTCGTATATTCTTGACCGACGAGGAAACTTTGTCAGAAGGTATGTTGGGTGCTTTGATTAAACATCAAAATCCCGCCCAGCAAATCGACGGTCATCATTTTATTGACCGCGACCCGGATACGTTCCGATGGATTTTGAATTATTTACGCGGTTCGAAAGTATTGCCGTCCAAAGATTCTACGGACATTCAATTAATAATGGAAGAAGCAGAATATTTTGCCCTCGACCGGTTGGTGGTGCGCATACAACATATGTCGTGTCCGTCGTTTTCCAAGGGTGACAATGTGACTGTGCGTGGCTCCAAATTCACTATTATGTCGGTATCGGAATCGGGTTACAAGGTGACGCGCCTCGGCAAATGTTTTCAAGTGAATGCATCTGAAAATGTAGAGAAGACAACTATAGAGGTGGGCGATGTCGTGATGGCGTATCATAAACCTTCTTCGAAACGTCTGGCCGGCATTTGTATGGCTATTACTGGTAAAAATCATGTAATACAGTTCAATGGCGATTTGGGTCAAGAGGACGTAAAGGATTCGGGTGTGCGTTTTTAGAATACATATATAAATAGTGTAACTATAACAAGATGTATGTTTATGTCATCATTTTCTTTTCTATTATTATATTTGGGATTTCAAACTACATACATTTAATACATATGCACAAATTCAATCACATGGTTGCTTTTATTGGTAAAGAAAACGTTCGTTCATTTGAGCGCGAATATCAGCACACTCACGCGGATTTGTGGGCGTTTGGTCATCGAAAGCGCAAGTCATCAAGGCTCAATTTTGGTCGGGACGCATTTGAAACATTTCGTGCCACAGGGTACAAGCAAATGTTGTTGCTTCACGAATTGCATCACGTGCCGCTCATGTACTCGGAATCGGTCGTCGAATACAAATTGGCCAATAAAACAGTGGCATCATTGTGGCCCATTCTTGAAGACTGGCCGCCGCCGGACGTGTCGCCGGAAAGCTGGTACAAAGAAATAGTTGATACGGTGGACATCATTCACCTTTGACCTCGCCAGATTCTTTGATGAGGACGGCCTCCAATGATTTTTCTTTGTTGAATTGCCATTCTATTCTTCTGTTTCGCAGACGGGCGAACGTTTCCGTGTCTATGAGCACTTTGTGGGGCCAGTCGATACCAATCCACTCGTCAATATCGACCGCGTCTTCCACCGAAGTGGAAAAAACATTGTATTCTTGTTTGTTTTTGGTAGTAAACCGTTGTTCCGGGGGAATTTGATTTTCAAGTATAATAGACATTTACAGTCGGTTCGGCTATGTATATAGTAAAAAAATGTAATTTAATCGGCTTTACATGTGATTTTAGAATTCGAATGTCTCCAATTAATCGTTCTGTGTACAAAACATTGTCCCAAATCACCGCCACAGTTGGGCGCAGTTGGTCCGGCGGCGATGCCATTGTCGGCCCAATCATCCCATGGTGACCAATCCGCAATCCTTTTTGGGACAGACATATTTTTGTCATCCCCGACGAATTCGTCGCCCCCACAGGGGATAAAAGTGTTTCCACATTGGGATTTTAATGTAGCGCCTTCGACCAAACACATTTCCCTCGAGCGCCCGCCATTCTCGCAGTATCCGTAAGCAGGACACTGCTCCACGAATTTTCCATCGACCGCGCCCGACTTAATCGCCTCTTCGAATGTTTGTGACCCGAATGGGTCAAACCTATCGTTGCCAATACACACGTTGTCCAGTGGATTCCACGTTTCTTCGGCCGCTCTTATATTATACCAACAGCTGCACTTACCCGTGCCACGTCTGCCCCAATCACACCATCCGCCGCCTCCACACGCTAATGTACACAACCACGGTTGTTGTGGATGGCAGACGGCATGTGGTTCGGCCGAAGACTGGCCAATCCCTAAATGGAAACTGCCTTGTGGTTGGAAAACATCATCTAATTCACTGGCTTTAATCACATCTGTGTCGTCACAGCGCAAGCATCCGTCGCCCCAAAAGTTGGGAGCGCATTCGTTGCACGTGCGCGTGTCGCCATCGGCAGCAGCGCAATCTTCACAATCGCCCGGATATCGCGGTACATAATCCGACAACATCCACGACGACGTTTTGTCGACGTCGCAAGCGCACGAACCATCGCCAAATATACCGGAGGAACATATACCGTGGCCCGAACAAGCTCGGGCTCCCGGGCCGCCCGGACACGTCTTGCAATCAATACCCCAATAGCCAGCGGCACAAAAGTTACATTCGCCATCTGCGTCGGAATCGCCACATTGACAAAGTTCACCCTGCCATGCGATATTGATTGACGTGTCTACGATGCCTGTGTCGGGGTCAGTGTAGACAGTTTCTCCACATATACATCGCATACCGATGTATTCGCCTTGGGTATTGGCTTCTAAGGCCGACGCGTAGGAGGGTGTACATGTACCTTTGGCGCCCGAACATATTGTGGTTGTTTCTTCTGTCGTCCAGTCGTATCCCGGACAAAAGTCGCACGCGGGTGACAACTCTTGGTGTGGTTTGATACCAGGACCAAACGCGTCCCCAAAAAATTTGGCATCGCAATCGCAAGTACCGTCTCCATGATACGATTCGTCGCAACAGAAACGATTGATGCATCTGCCGCCCTCGTAATAGATTGGATTTTCGTCTTCGTCCTCGTCAATGGGCTCTCCCAAGCAGTCGGCATCCGTAGAGCACAGACGCCCGGGGTCGCCGTTCCATTTTGACCAAAAGGGGTTGACGGGCAAATCCATGGGTGAACAGAATCCTTTGCAGTTTCCGGACGTCTTGCAATCCGAGTTGTAAGTGCATTCCTGTATGTACGATTTTGTACATGTTTTGTCCCAATCAGGATTGTTGGCCTGCCACCACAAGTCGTCTTTGCACGTGCCACGGTTATTGCATTGGAAGCCTTTGATTTTGGACAACAAAATCCATTCGGAAATGGCGTCGTCCTCGTCGTACTTTATTTTTAGGCGGACATGTGTTAATACGAACGGGTTATTAGGGTCGTACTCGCCCGACGTCCATGTGGTGCATTCTTTACTGACGGTGTTCGGTGAGCATATCTCAACCAAATGTAAATATCCCGCGTTGTTGTCGCGGTCTGTGACACGCGTTTCTCCAATGACGAGCGGGTGGTTTTTGGCGAGAGTTATTTTCGGCACGTCGTTGCCGAGGGGGCACGGCCGACAGTAAAACCCCCAGTGGTTGGGCAAACATTCGTCGCAAACATGTCGATTGTCGTCAGCGATGGTTTCGGGAAATAATGCAGAAGAGTATTGCCATGGGTGCCAGCCCGTGGCACACGTGGCACAATCTTCACCGGCATAACCGGTCGCACAAAATTGACATTTGTC
>Ga0228674_1001188_pt1 | contig 15894 bp, 13 predicted proteins | sample 1D_rmetaG_FD_189054 | JGI IMG/M metagenome (GOLD analysis project Ga0228674, IMG submission 189054) | Seawater microbial communities from Monterey Bay, California, United States - 1D_r | ecosystem: Environmental > Aquatic > Marine > Coastal | place: USA: California | collected 2016-09-26
AGCACGAAACGCACCCAGGTTTCTCCGTCACGCTTGAAGCGTTTGATATCGCGGGCACTCAAGGACGCGGTTTTGGCGCCAGTGTCGAGTTTGGCAGCTACCTGCAGGTCCAGTTCTTCTAAGTGGATATATTCGTTCAGACCATAGATTGACTTGCCCATGGCCAGAGTCGGGCAGGACAAGGTCAGTAGGCAGATCAGCAAAGAGAAGGATTTCAGTCTCATGTGTCCTTGAGAAGGTATTGCCAGGGGCGGGATGGAGGGCCGCATCTGGCGGCATCCTGCCATACAACTGTTTGCCATGAAGTCTAGCAGGCATGGCAAGAGGCGATGGCTGGGCGTGAACGGGCGGATTCTAACATGGGGATTTTCCGTGCTGACAGACGCTTATGTAGCTTTCTGAAAGTAGAGTTGCGGCTTGCTTGGCTGGGTAATCCCGATACATTGTCGACAATACTTTGGTCTGCTTTGACGTATGCAGCTTTAGAGCGTAGTTTTAGCCTCAGTAAAAGCCATTGGTGTCGACAATCGTGCTGCTCGAATCGGATGTATCCACAGTGTCGCAGGTGGATTCGGAAACGCTTTCCGAACATGTCTTTCGCCTTATCCAGGCGGCCATCGTCAAGGGTGAGATCGCTCCGGGCAGCAAGATTTCCGAGCCCGAGCTGGCGCGCACCTATGGCATCAGTCGTGGTCCGCTACGCGAGGCCATTCACCGTCTGGAGGGGCAAAAGCTGCTGGTGCGCGTGCCGCATGTAGGCGCGCGGGTGGTTTCGCTCAGTCATGCCGAGTTGGTCGAGCTGTACGAGATTCGCGAGTCGCTCGAAGGCATGGCTTGTCGCCTGGCCGCCGAGCGCATGACTCAGCAGGAGATCGGCGAGCTGCGCCGGGTGCTGGAGCTGCATGAGCAGGATGCCGCGTTCAAGGCTGGTGTCGGCTACTACCAGCAGGAAGGCGACTTCGACTTCCACTACCGCATTATCCAGGGCAGCGGCAATCGCACCCTGGCCAAGCTTTTGTGCGACGAGCTGTACCAGTTGGTGCGCATGTACCGACTGCAGTTCTCCACCACACCCAATCGGCCGCATCAGGCCTTCGCCGAGCACCACCGCATTCTCGACGCCATTGAAGCTCGCGACGGTGAACTGGCCGAACTGCTGATGCGCCGCCACATCGGCGCCTCCAAGCGCAATATCGAGCGCCACTACGTTTCCCAACGTGGACAGGAAGCGCTCACCCCTTCATCCAAGACCCGAGGTGATTCATGACCCAGCTTTCCGCCGGCCAACGCTTCCGCCAGGCCCTCGCCGAAGAGCAACCGCTGCAGGTGATCGGCGCGATCAACGCCAACCATGCACTGCTGGCCAAGCGTGCAGGCTTTCGCGCGATCTACCTGTCCGGTGGTGGCGTGGCGGCCGGTTCTCTCGGCTTGCCGGATCTGGGCATCAACACCCTGGATGACGTGCTCACAGACGTACGCCGCATCACCGATGTCTGCGACCTGCCGCTGCTGGTGGACATCGACACCGGCTTCGGCCCTTCGGCTTTCAACATCGAGCGCACCATCAAGAACCTGATCAAGGCCGGCGCCGCAGCCGCGCACATCGAGGATCAGGTTGGCGCCAAGCGCTGCGGCCACCGTCCGGGCAAGGAGATCGTCTCCTGCGAGGAAATGGTCGACCGCGTCAAGGCTGCTGCTGACGCCAAGACCGACCCGAACTTCTTCCTCATCGCCCGCACCGACGCCATCCAGGCCGAGGGTGTGGATGCCGCCATCGAGCGTTGCCAGGCCTACGTCGAGGCGGGCGCTGACGGCATCTTCGCCGAGGCGGCCTACGACCTGCCCACCTACAAGCGTTTCGTCGAGGCGTTGAACGTGCCGGTGCTGGCCAATATCACCGAATTCGGCGCCACGCCGCTGTTCACCCGCGACGAGCTGGCCTCGGTCGGCGTGGCCATCCAGCTCTATCCGCTGTCGGCCTTCCGCGCGGCGAACAAGGCGGCCGAAAGTGTCTACACCTCGATCCGCCAGAACGGCCACCAGAAGGATGTGATCGAGCTGATGCAGACCCGCGCCGAACTCTACGACCGCATCGGCTACCACGCCTTCGAGCAGAAGCTCGATGCGCTGTTCGCCGCCGGCAAGAAGTAAAGCGGCGCACGGGTTTGCTTTATGTAGGAGCGAATTTATTCGCGATTCGCGGATGAATCCGCTCCTACGGTTCGCTACCGCTGACAGCAAGTAGGGTGGGCTTCAGCCCACCCTACGCACAGCGCACCAGAACAAGAAAGATTCGAGGAGATAACCATGAGTGCCACCGAAACCACGCCAGGCTTCAAGCCGAAGAAATCCGTTGCCCTTTCCGGCACCGCCGCCGGCAATACCGCCCTGTGCACCGTTGGCCGCACCGGCAATGACCTGCATTACCGTGGCTATGACGTGCTGGATTTCGCCAACCGCTGCGAGTTCGAGGAGATCGCTCACCTGCTGGTGCACGGCAAGCTGCCCAACGTCGCCGAACTGGCCGGCTACAAGGCTAAGCTCAAGGCTCTGCGCGGCCTGCCGGCCGGGGTGAAGGCGGCACTTGAGCAACTGCCGCCCTCGGCGCACCCGATGGACGTGATGCGTACCGCCGTGTCCGTGCTTGGCTGTCTGGCGCCGGAGAAGGACGATCACAACCACCCTGGCGCCCGCGATATCGCCGACAAGCTGATGGCGTCGCTCGGCTCGGCGCTGCTGTACTGGTACCACTATAGCCACAATGGCAAGCGCATCGAGGTGGAAACCGACGACGACTCCATCGGCGGCCACTTCCTGCACCTGCTGCATGGCGAGAAGCCACGCGAGTCTTGGGTGCGCGCCATGCACACCTCGCTGAACCTGTATGCCGAGCACGAGTTCAACGCCTCGACCTTCACCTCGCGGGTGATCGCTGGTACCGGTTCCGACCTGTTCTCCTGCATCGCTGGCGCTATTGGCGCGTTGCGTGGGCCGAAACACGGCGGCGCCAACGAGGTGGCCTTCGAGGTGCAGAAGCGCTACGACAGCCCGGACGAGGCCGAAGCCGATATCCGTGAACGAGTAGGGCGCAAGGAAGTAGTGATCGGCTTCGGTCACCCGGTCTACACCGTGAGCGACCCGCGCAACAAGGTGATCAAGGAAGTGGCCCGCGAGCTGTCCGTGGAGCAGGGCAATACCAAGATGTTCGACATCGCCGAGCGCCTGGAAACCATCATGTGGGACATCAAGAAGATGTTCCCCAACCTCGACTGGTTCAGCGCCGTGAGCTACCACATGATGGGCGTGCCCACCGCCATGTTCACCCCGCTGTTCGTCATCGCCCGCACCGCCGGCTGGTCCGCTCATGTCATCGAGCAGCGTATCGACGGCAAGATCATCCGTCCGAGTGCCAACTACACAGGCCCCGAAGACCTGAAGTTCGTGCCGCTCGAGGAGCGCAAATAACCATGACTGACACCGTGAATAGCCAATACCGCAAGCGCCTGCCCGGCACCGTGCTGGATTACTTCGATGCCCGCGAAGCGGTTGAAGCGATCCAGGCCGGCGCCTGGGCGAAACTTCCTTACACCTCGCGCGTGCTCGCCGAGCAGTTGGTGCGCCGCTGTGATCCGCAGGATCTGACCGCATCGCTGGAACAGCTGGTGTACCGCAAGCGCGACCTGGATTTCCCCTGGTATCCGGCGCGCGTCGTCTGCCACGACATTCTTGGCCAGACCGCACTGGTCGACCTGGCTGGCCTGCGCGATGCCATCGCCGAGCAGGGTGGTGACCCGTCCAAGGTCAACCCGGTGGTGCCGACCCAACTGATCGTCGATCATTCGCTGGCCGTCGAGGCACCGGGCTTCGACCCGGACGCCTTCGAGAAGAACCGCGCCATCGAGGATCGCCGCAATGAGGATCGCTTCCACTTTATCGACTGGACCAAGACCGCGTTCAAGAATGTCGACGTAATCCCAGCCGGCAACGGCATCATGCACCAGATCAACCTGGAGAAGATGAGCCCGGTGATCCAGGCGCGCGGCGGCATCGCCTTTCCCGACACCTGCGTCGGTACCGACTCGCATACCCCGCACGTGGACGCCCTGGGCGTGATCGCCATTGGTGTCGGTGGTCTGGAAGCCGAGACGGTGATGCTCGGCCATCCGTCGATGATGCGTTTGCCGGATATCGTCGGCGTCGAGCTGACCGGCAAACGTCAGCCGGGCATCACGGCCACCGATATCGTCTTGGCGCTGACCGAGTTTCTGCGCAAGGAGCGTGTGGTGGGTGCCTACGTCGAGTTCTTCGGCGAAGGGGCGGACAGCCTGTCCATCGGTGACCGCGCCACCATCTCCAATATGTGCCCCGAGTATGGTGCGACGGCCTCGATGTTCTATATCGACGGCCAGACCATCGACTACCTCAAGCTCACAGGCCGCGAGCCGGAGCAGGTGGCGCTGGTGGAAAACTACGCCAAGACTCTCGGCCTGTGGAGCGACGCGCTGAAAACCGCCGAGTATGAGCGCGTGCTGCGTTTCGATCTGGGCAGCGTGGTGCGCAATATGGCCGGCCCGAGCAACCCGCATCGCCGCCTGCCCACTTCGGCGTTGGCCGAGCGTGGCATCGCCGACGAAGCCAAGCTGCAAGCCGGCAAGGGTGAGGAAGCCCAGGGGCTGATGCCCGATGGCGCGGTGATCATCGCCGCCATCACCAGTTGCACCAACACCTCCAACCCGCGCAACGTCATCGCCGCCGGTCTAGTGGCGAAGAAGGCCAACGCGCTGGGCCTGGTGCGCAAGCCCTGGGTGAAAACGTCGTTCGCGCCAGGCTCCAAGGTCGCCAAGCTGTACCTGGAAGAGGCCGGTCTGCTGCCGGAACTGGAGAAACTCGGCTTCGGCATCGTTGCCTACGCCTGCACCACCTGCAATGGCATGTCCGGCGCGCTCGATCCGAAGATTCAGAAAGAAATCATCGACCGTGACCTGTACGCCACCGCTGTGCTCTCGGGTAACCGCAACTTCGACGGGCGCATCCACCCGTACGCCAAGCAGGCTTTCCTCGCTTCGCCGCCGCTGGTGGTGGCCTACGCCATTGCCGGCACCGTGCGCTTCGATATCGAGCAGGATGTGCTGGGCGCTGATGCCCAGGGCAATCCGATCACGCTGAAGGACTTGTGGCCGAGCGATGAGGAAATCGACGCTATCGTCGCTGCCTCGGTGAAGCCCGAGCAATTCAAGCAGATCTACATCCCGATGTTCGACCTGGGCAGCGTGCAGGAGGCCGAGAGCCCGCTGTACGACTGGCGCCCGCAGTCCACCTACATCCGCCGTCCGCCGTACTGGGAAGGCGCGTTGGCCGGCGAGCGCACGCTCAAGGGCATGCGGCCGCTGGCGATCCTGCCGGACAACATCACCACCGACCACCTGTCGCCGTCCAACGCTATCCTGGCGGACTCGGCAGCGGGCGAGTACCTGGCGAAAATGGGCCTGCCGGAAGAGGACTTCAACTCCTACGCCACCCACCGTGGCGACCACCTCACCGCGCAGCGCGCCACCTTCGCCAACCCACAACTGGTCAACGAGATGGTCGTGGTTAACGGTGAAGTGAAGAAGGGCTCGCTGGCGCGCGTCGAGCCGGAAGGGCAGGTGATGCGCATGTGGGAAGCCATCGAAACCTACATGAACCGCAAGCAGAACCTGATCATCGTCGCCGGTGCCGACTACGGCCAGGGTTCGTCCCGTGACTGGGCGGCCAAGGGCGTGCGCCTGGCTGGTGTCGAGGTGATCGTGGCCGAAGGCTTCGAGCGCATCCACCGCACCAACCTGGTGGGCATGGGCGTGCTGCCGGTTGAATTCAAGCCGGGCACCACGCGCCTGACCCTGGGGCTGGATGGCACTGAAACCTACGATATCGAGGGTGATATCTCGCCGCGCTGCGACCTGACCCTGGTGGTCAATCGCCGTAACGGCGAGACGCTCAAGGTGCCGGTGACCTGCCGTCTGGATACCGCTGCCGATGTCAGCGTGTACCAGGCCGGCGGCGTGCTGCAGCGCTTTGCCAAGGACTTCCTCGAAGGCGCGGTAGCGTGATGACGCGGCCTGCTCCCTCTCCCATTTATGGGGGATGGCTGGGGAGAGGGTGGTGCGGGCGGCTCGGTGTTGTCTGATAGACCCTCTCCCCCGGCCCCTCTCCCGCAAGCGGGAGAGGGGAGACAAGCGCGTAGCCCGGATGCAATCCGGGAAAACCAGCACCATCATTCCCGGATTGCATCCGGGCTACTCAGGACTGCACCCATGGCTCATCTGCCTCAAGTGAAAATCCCCGCCACCTATATGCGTGGCGGCACCAGCAAGGGCGTGTTCTTTCGTCTGCAGGATCTGCCCGAGCGCTGCCAGGTGCCGGGCGAGGCGCGCGACAAGCTGTTCATGCGCGTGATCGGCAGCCCCGATCCGTACTCGGCGCATATCGACGGCATGGGCGGCGCCACCTCGAGCACCTCCAAGTGCGTGATCCTGTCGAAAAGCAGCCAGCCCGATCACGATGTCGACTACCTCTATGGTCAGGTCTCCATCGACAAGGCTTTCGTCGACTGGAGCGGCAACTGCGGCAATCTCTCGACCGCAGCTGGTGCCTTCGCCATCCATGCCGGCTTGGTCGATCCGGCGCGTATTCCCGAGAATGGCACCTGCGTAGTGCGTATCTGGCAGGCCAATATCCAGAAAACCATCATCGCCCATGTACCGGTCACGGGTGGTCAGGTGCAGGAAACCGGTGACTTCGAGCTGGACGGGGTGACCTTCCCGGCAGCGGAGATCGTGCTGGAGTTCCTCGACCCGTCCGACGATGGCGAGGAGGGCGGTTCGATGTTCCCGACCGGCAATCTGGTCGATGACCTCGAAGTGCCGGGCATTGGTAGCTTCAAGGCGACCATGATCACGGCTGGTATCCCGACGATCTTCGTCAATGCCGAGGACATCGGCTACCAGGGCACCGAGCTGCGCGAGGCCATCAACGGTGACCCGACGCAATTGGCGCGCTTCGAGCAGATCCGCATTGCCGGCGCGTTGCGCATGGGCCTGATCAAAACGGCGGAAGAAGCTGCGACACGTCAGCACACCCCGAAGATCGCCTTTGTCAGCCCACCCAAGGACTACCTCACCTCTAGCGGCAAGCAGGTGAAAGCGGGTGATGTCGATCTGCTGGTACGCGCGCTGTCCATGGGCAAGTTGCACCACGCGATGATGGGCACCTGCGCGGTGGCCATCGGCACGGCGGCGGCGATTCCGGGGACGCTGGTCAACCTGGCCGCCGGTGGCGGTGAGCGCGAGGCGGTGCGTTTCGGTCATCCGTCCGGTACCTTGCGGGTCGGTGCGCAGGCCAAGATGGTCGATGGTCAGTGGACGGTGACCAAGGCGGTGATGAGCCGCAGTGCGCGCATCCTAATGGAAGGCTGGGTGCGCGTACCCGCTGAAAGCTTTTAGGCCCTGAATGAGAAAATGCTCGAAGTTTCGAGCATTTTCCCTTTGTAAACATGTGCTTGTAGCGATTATTTAAGGCGTCTTTCAACACCTTTCTCCACCAGAATCTTGGCCGAAATTTCCTCGACCGAGAAATGCGTGGAGTTGATGAAGGCGATGTTTTCGCGGCGGAACAGGCTCTCGACCTCGCGCACCTCGAACTCGCATTGCGCATAACTGGCATAGCGGCTGTTGGGCTTGCGCTCGTGGCGGATGGCGGTGAGACGATCCGGGTCGATGGTCAGGCCGAACAGCTTTTCGCGGTACTTCTTCAGCGAATCGGGAAGCTGCAGGCGCTCCATGTCGTCTTCGGTAAGTGGATAGTTGGCGGCACGGATGCCGTACTGCATGGCCATGTACAGACAGGTAGGTGTCTTGCCGCAGCGCGACACGCCGACGAGGATCAGATCGGCCTTGTCGTAATAGTGGGTGCGCGCGCCATCATCGTTGTCGAGGGCGAAGTTCACCGCCTCGATGCGCTCCATATAGTTGGAGTGCTGGCCGATGGAGTGTGACTTGCCGACCGAGTAGGAGGAGTGCGAGCTCAACTCCTGTTCCAGCGGCGAGAGAAAGGTCGAGAAGATGTCGATCATGAAGCCATTGGCGGTATCGAGAATGGCTCGAATATCGCGATTGACGATGGTGTCGAAGATGATCGGACGTACGCCGTCCCTTTCAGCGGCGGCATCGATTTGTTGTACCATGGCGCGCGCTTTATCGACGCTGTCGATATAAGGGCGCGTGAGTTTGGTGAACTGAATGTTCTCGAACTGCGCGAGCAGACTCTGACCCAGGGTTTCGGCGGTGATGCCGGTGCCGTCGGAGATGAAGAAAGCGGTTCGTTTCATTTGCGCCAAAGGCCTTAAGCTGAGTTCGATTCTTGGCTATGATAGGCCGCGTTTTTCGCCGGGGCCTACGGGTTCTGGCATTGTTACTTATTCAAGGGCAAGGCCACAATCTTGCGGCAGAGCGCCGCCGGATCATCCAGCCCCCCAAGAATTTGTGCAAAGGCTTGCGAGCTGGAGCCTGCTTTTAATGCAGCAGGGCCAAAGCGCAATTGGCTTTACGCAAATTCTGAGCTTTTCCAACATCTTAGTGGAGAGATCACCTTGGTAGAGTACGTAGTTTCCCTCGATAAGCTCGGCAATCACGATGTTGAGCATGTGGGGGGCAAGAACGCATCCCTCGGCGAGATGATCAGCAACCTGGCCGGCGCCGGCGTTTCGGTTCCCGGCGGTTTCGCCACTACGGCTCAGGCCTATCGCGATTTTCTCGAGCAGAGCGGCCTGAATGCGCAGATCCACGCAGCGCTTGATGCACTCGATGTCGATGACGTCAACGCCCTGGCCAAGACCGGCGCGCAGATTCGCCAGTGGGTGATGGACGCCGAGTTCCCGGCCGAGCTGGACAAGCAGATCCGCGAAGCCTTCGCCACCATGAGCGCCGGCAACGACAACATGGCCGTGGCCGTGCGTTCCTCCGCCACCGCCGAAGATCTGCCGGACGCCTCCTTCGCGGGCCAGCAGGAAACCTTCCTCAACATCCGCGGTGTGGACAACGTGATTCGCGCCGCCAAGGAAGTCTTCGCTTCCCTGTTCAACGACCGTGCCATCGCCTACCGCGTGCACCAGGGCTTCGACCACAAGCTAGTGGCTCTGTCTGCCGGTGTGCAGCGTATGGTGCGTTCGGAAACCGGTACCGCCGGTGTGATGTTCACCCTGGACACCGAGTCCGGCTTCCGTGACGTGGTGTTCATCACCGGCGCCTATGGCCTCGGTGAGACCGTCGTGCAGGGTGCGGTGAACCCCGACGAGTTCTACGTGCACAAGCCGACCCTGGAAGCGGGGCGTCCGGCGATCCTGCGTCGCAACCTGGGCAGCAAGGCGATCAAGATGATCTACGGCGACGAAGCCAAGGCTGGTCGCTCGGTGAAGACCGTAGAAGTCGACCGCGCCGAGCGCGCGCGTTTCTGCATCACCGACGCCGAGGTCAGCGAGCTGGCCAAGCAGGCGCTGATCATCGAGAAACATTACGGCCGGCCGATGGACATCGAGTGGGCCAAGGACGGTGATGACGGCAAGCTGTATATCGTCCAGGCCCGTCCGGAAACCGTGAAGAGCCGCGCCAGCGCCACCGTGATGGAGCGCTACCTGCTGAAAGAGAAGGGCACCGTGCTGGTCGAAGGCCGCGCCATCGGTCAGCGCATCGGCGCCGGCAAGGTGCGCGTGATCCACGACGTATCCGAGATGGACAAGGTGCAGCCAGGCGACGTGCTGGTTTCCGATATGACCGACCCGGACTGGGAGCCGGTGATGAAGCGTGCCAGCGCCATCGTCACCAACCGCGGCGGCCGTACCTGCCACGCAGCGATCATCGCCCGTGAGCTGGGCATTCCGGCCGTGGTCGGTTGCGGCAACGCCACCAGCGTACTCAAGGACGGTCAGGGTGTGACCGTATCCTGCGCCGAAGGCGATACCGGTTTCATCTTCGAAGGCGAATTGGGCTTCGACATTCGCAAGAACTCGGTCGACGCCATGCCGGATCTGCCGTTCAAGATCATGATGAACGTCGGCAACCCGGATCGCGCTTTCGATTTCGCTCAACTGCCGAACGAAGGCGTAGGCCTGGCCCGCCTGGAATTCATCATCAACCGCATGATCGGCGTGCACCCGAAAGCGCTGCTGAACTTCTCCAGCCTGCCGCCGGAGATCAAGGACAGCGTTGAGAAGCGTATCGCCGGTTACGGTGATCCGGTCGACTTCTACGTCGAGAAGCTGGTCGAGGGTATCAGCACCCTGGCCGCCGCCTTCTGGCCGAAGAAAGTCATCGTGCGCCTGTCGGACTTCAAGTCCAACGAATACGCCAACCTGATCGGCGGCAAGCTGTACGAGCCGGAAGAAGAGAACCCGATGCTGGGCTTCCGTGGTGCTTCGCGCTACATCAGCGAATCCTTCCGTGATTGCTTCGAGCTGGAATGCCGCGCGTTGAAGAAAGTGCGCAACGAGATGGGGCTGACCAACGTCGAGATCATGGTGCCGTTCGTGCGTACCCTGGGTGAGGCCTCGCAAGTGGTCGAGCTGCTGGCCAGCAATGGCCTGGCCCGTGGTCAGGACGGCCTGAAGGTCATCATGATGTGCGAGCTGCCGTCCAACGCCATTCTGGCCGAGGAGTTCCTCGAGTTCTTCGACGGCTTCTCCATCGGCTCCAACGACCTGACCCAGCTGACTCTGGGCCTGGACCGTGACTCCGGCATCGTCGCCCATCTGTTCGATGAGCGTAACCCGGCGGTGAAGAAGCTGCTGGCCAATGCCATCGCCGCCTGTAACAAGGCTGGCAAGTACATCGGCATCTGCGGCCAGGGCCCGTCGGACCATCCGGATCTGGCCAAGTGGCTGATGGAGCAGGGTATCGAGAGCGTGTCGCTGAACCCGGACTCGGTGCTCGACACCTGGTTCTTCCTGGCTGAGGCTCAGCCCGCCTGAGGTCTGTGATCGATCCAGAAAGGGCGGGTTGATCCCGCCCTTTTTGGTGTCCATCGTGTTTTGCCAGTCATCCCAAGCCGTCGCCAGCGATATGCAATATCGCTCCCGGCGGTTTTTTATGCGTGTCGTTATTCTTTTATGGCGTCTCGCCAGTGCGGTCATCTGATCCATGCAAAGCAGTAGTGAGCTTTTTCCCGTTTCCCTGATGAGTGCCGAACTGCGTGGCGATCTCAGTGAAGACGTCTATCTTCTCAAACCCAACAACAGCCCGGACTCCAGCGTCGAGCTGGCCTTGACCCGGCTCGGCCGCGCAGGGGCAGAAGGCGAGCGTGGCGTGCCCGTGGTATTGCTGCACGGCAGCTTTTCCAATCGGCGCTTCTGGTATTCGCCCAAGGGCATTGGCCTGGGGCCGTACCTGGCGCGCGCGGGGTTCGATGTGTGGATCGCCGAAATGCGCGGCCACGGCCTGTCGCCGCGCAACGAAAACTATCGAGACAACCACGTGGCGCAGTACGTGCGCTATGACCTGCCAGCCATTGCTGATTTCATCATCGAGCAGACCGGGCAAGCCGCGCACTGGATCGGCCATTCCCTCGGTGGCGTGATTCTGGCGGCGGCGCTGGGGGGCGGTTATCTCGACGAGTCGCGTGCGCGTTCGGCGGCATTGTTCGGCAGCCAGGTCAGCCGTATCTACTGGCCGCTCAAGCTGCCGCCTGTGGAGTGGGGCGGTCGCCTGCTGTTGCGTGCCTTTACCTACCTGTCCGGGCGTCGGCTGAAGCGCGGCCCCGAAGACGAGCCGACCGGCCTGGCACTGGAAACCCTGCGCTGGCTCAGGCTGTTCGGGCGTTTCGGTAATGCTGATCAGGATTGGTGGGCGGGCCTGACTCAGGTGCGCGTGCCGCTTCTGGCGGTAGGGGCTGCGGCCGATCAGCAGGATCCAGCCTGGGCCTGTCGCAAGCTGCTGGAACAGTGCAGTGCGGCGCCGTCGCAGTTCTTGCTGCTGGGCAAGGAGAACGGCTTCTCCAGTGACTTCGGGCATATCGAAATGCTGGTCAGCAAGGAGGCGCAGCGCGAGGTGTGGCCCTTGACCGAATACTGGTTGCAGCATCTGCAACTGCCCGCCGGTTTTGCCGAGCAGGCGTCTGCTATAGGTTCTTGAGTCGCTACCTGAGATTGTCCCGGCCGTTTCTTCGGCAGAGGCTTAGCGGTAAGATGTGACGCATCATGTGCGGGCGGTCATTTCAGGTTCAACTGTTTGTTTGTCGTTCATGTCGGGCGAGTTCGCAGCGATAGCTGCGATGCTGAATTGTCCCGCTTCAAGCAGGTCCATGAAGGTGGCTGCCTTCTCATCCATTGTCGAAAGGAGTTCTGTCATGCACTACATCACCCCTGATCTGTGCGATGCCTATCCGGAACTGGTTCAGGTCGTCGAGCCCATGTTCGCCAACTACGGCGGCCGCGATTCTTTCGGCGGTCAGATCGTCACCATCAAGTGCCATGAGGACAACTCGCTGGTGAAGGAGCAGGTCGATCTGCCTGGTCAGGGCAAGGTCCTGGTCGTGGATGGCGGCGGTTCCCTGCGACGTGCGCTGCTCGGTGACATGCTGGCCGAGAAGGCCGCCAAGAACGGCTGGGAAGGCATCGTCGTATATGGCTGCATCCGTGATGTGGATGTCATCGCACAGACCGATTTGGGCGTGCAGGCGCTGGCCAGCCATCCGATGAAGACTGACAAGCGCGGCATCGGCGATCTGAATGTGCCCGTCAGCTTTGGCGGCGTGACCTTCAAACCGGGCGATTATCTGTACGCCGACAACAACGGCATCATCGTTTCCCCGCAAGCCCTGAGCATGCCGGAATAAGCCGATGCAGGATCAGGATTCGGCGTTGCTGCATGCCTTCGTGCTCGATGGTCGGGGCGGTGCACACAGCATCACTCGCCATGAACTGGATGGCCTGCAGCTAGGCGAGCAGGAAAGCCTGTGGCTGCACTGGGATCGCGGCCAGGAGCAGTCACAGCGCTGGTTACGTGAGCACAGCGGGCTGGATGAATTCAGCTGCAACCTGCTGCTCGAGGAAAATACCCGGCCGCGTCTATTGCCCCTGCCCGACGATGAGCTGCTGTTGTTCTTGCGCGGGGTCAACCGTAATCCCGGCGCAGAACCGGAAGACATGGTTTCGGTACGTATCTTCGCCGATGCCCGGCGGGTTATCTCCCTGCGTCAGCGTCCATTGCTCGCGACCGATGCACTGATTGCCGATCTGTTGGCGGGCAAGGGGCCGAAGACGTCGTCCGAGCTGCTCCTGGAGCTCGCCCGTCACCTCACCAGCCGCGTCGATGATCTGATCGCCGAGTTGAGCGAGCAGCTCGACGTCGAGGAGGATGGCCTCGATGGTGATGAGCGGTATCGCCCCGATCACGGCCTGGTGTTGCAGGTGCGTCGGCGTGCGGCCAGCTTGCGTCGGTTTCTCGCGCCGCAACGCGATCTCTACGCGCAGCTGGTGCGTAATCGACAGCCTTGGTTCGTCGAGGACGACGGTGACTACTGGAACGAGCTTAACAATCGCCTGACCCGCTATCTGGAAGAGCTGGAGCTGATTCGCGAGCGCGTCGGCCTGGTACTGGAGGCGGAAAGCCGGCGTCTCGGTGAGCGCATGAATCGCATCATGTACCGCTTCACCGTGATCACCGGGATGTTCCTGCCGCTGACCTTTCTCACGGGGCTGCTGGGCATCAATGTCGGCGGGATTCCGGGCTCGGAAAGTCCGATTGGTTTCTTCATCGCCTGCGGCCTCATGGTCCTTCTGGCGCTGGGTCAACTGCTGCTTTTTCGACGTTGGCGTTGGCTGTGATGTGTGACTCATCCGCCGGCTACTGCGTCTAGCCGTGACATCCCGTGAGGTGCGCATGCACGATCCATTCGAAGAGTCTCTACGCGATTTGCTCAAGTCCTCGTCGTCCAGCCATGACGGCGATGCTTGCCTGCACCGGGTTCTCAAGACCGCCAACCGCCAGGTCGGCGCTGGTGACCTGTTCAGCCTGGTAGGCCACTGGGCGCAGGCCCTGATGATCGCCCTGAACAACGGTTCGGCGCATGTCGCGCCGGTTTCGCGCCGTACCCAATCCTCTGCTTCTGCTGATAAGGCTGACTGAAATGGAACTCGATCCCTGGACCCAAAGCCTGATCTCCGCGATGACCGCATTGTGGACCAAGGTTGCCGGATTCATCCCCAACCTGTTCGTTGCACTGGTGTTGGTATTGCTTGGCTTCGTCGTGGCCAAGTTGCTCGACACGCTGCTGTCCAAGCTGCTCGGCAAGGTCGGACTGGATCGCCTGATGACCGGTACCGGTCTGACCAAGCTGCTGGCACGCGTCGGCATTCACGCGCCGGTATCGACCCTGATCGGCAAGATCGTCTATTGGTTCGTGCTGCTGATCTTCCTGGTTTCGGCCGCTGAATCGCTTGGTCTGCAACGGGTTTCCGCGACCCTCGACGTGCTGGCGCTGTACCTGCCCAAAGTCTTCGGCGCTGCCCTGGTGCTGCTTGCCGGTGTGCTGCTGGCGCAACTGGTCAGCAGCCTGGTGCGTGGCGCCGCCGAAGGCGTCGGCCTGGAGTATGCCAACGGCTTGGGACGTGTGGCACAGGGCCTGGTGATCATCATCAGCATCTCGGTGGCCATCGGTCAGCTGGAAATCAAGACCGACCTGCTCAACAACGTCATCGCCATCGTGCTGATCTCCGTTGGCCTGGCGGTCGCGCTGGCATTGGGCCTGGGCAGCCGCGATATCGCCAGCCAGATTCTCGCTGGCATTTATGTGCGCGAGCTGTATCAGGTCGGGCAACATGTGCAGGTGGGTGAGGTCGAAGGCCAGATCGAAGAGATCGGCACAGTGAAAACCACCCTGTTGACCGATACCGGTGAGCTGGTATCGGTGGCAAATCGAGTGATGCTCGAGCAACGCGTGAACAGTCGCTGACGCCAATCTGTTATTTTATGCAGCTGCCCGACAGGCGTGACCTGTCGGGCACTTTTCGTCCTGACTGTCGGCCCGACTCGTTTTGAACAAAGCCCAGCCCTTGCCCACGCGCTACGACCCCCGCGAGCTCACCGATGAAGAGCTGGTGGCACGCGCCCACGACGAGCTGTTTCATATCACTCGTGCTTATGAAGAGCTGATGAGACGCTACCAGCGCACATTATTTAACGTGTGTGCGCGTTATTTAGGGAACGAAAGGGATGCTGACGATGTCTGTCAGGAGGTGATGCTCAAAGTTCTCTATGGCCTTAAGAACTTTGAGGGTAAATCCAAGTTCAAGACCTGGCTTTACAGCATCACCTATAACGAATGCATTACTCAGTATCGAAAAGAGCGGCGTAAGCGTCGATTGATTGACGCCTTGAGTTTGGATCCGCTCGAAGAAGCTTCCGACGACAAGACACCCAAAGTCGAGGAGCGAGGCGGTCTGGATCGCTGGCTGGTACATGTCAACCCGATCGATCGCGAGATTCTGGTGCTACGATTTGTCGCAGAGCTCGAGTTTCAAGAGATTGCTGACATCATGCACATGGGCTTGAGCGCAACGAAGATGCGCTACAAGCGAGCATTGGATCGGTTGCGGGATAAATTTTCGGACACTTCCGAAACTTAGTTCAGCTTCCCGACCACTAAGGGAGTGGCGAACCCTGATAGAATCGCTGCCAAGTTGCCGCCTGAAGTTAACGGCGACTTATTAACCACCAAGATGGGGATTTAACGGATGAAAGTAAAAAACACCTTGGGCGTAGTCATTGGCTCTCTCGTTGCCGCAACCTCCTTCGGCGCGCTGGCGCAAGGCCAAGGCGCTGTCGAGGTGGAGGGCTTCGTCAATCGCTACTTCACCGACGTTCAGCG
>Ga0228674_1001191_pt1 | contig 15877 bp, 22 predicted proteins | sample 1D_rmetaG_FD_189054 | JGI IMG/M metagenome (GOLD analysis project Ga0228674, IMG submission 189054) | Seawater microbial communities from Monterey Bay, California, United States - 1D_r | ecosystem: Environmental > Aquatic > Marine > Coastal | place: USA: California | collected 2016-09-26
GATTTTTTCACTACCATTAATTGTAGTGAAATCAAACTCCATTAACTGATAGGTTGCTTCTGTAACAAGACCTTGAGTTTCTTGAATAGCAGTACTCATTCTCCGAACACCTCAATCATACGTGCTGACACAGTTCTCTTATCAGTATTTGTCATTTCTACAGAGTAACTTTGCAAATAGTACTTACCTGATAGATGAGTTAAAGCATTGTCAGTGATTGAAATACAATCAGCATCATCGTGTCTGGTTTCATAAAATGTAATTAAATAGTCTGCTTCTGTTTGTGTTAGATGTTCATGCACAACGTCCATGCTTCTACGACCGGGATACGGTCCCCAAGGTGTTCGTTGAATATAACCATCACCAAACTCTACTGTTCTATGTCTTGGTTCTGATGTGTAACTTGTTCTAAGTGATAATCTTGATTGATACGGTAATGCTTGTGCCATTATACTAGTCCTCCAAATCCTGTGTTCTGTCTAAGAACTGAATATGCAACTTGTGTTGCTACACCCTTGATATAATCTTGCATCTGCTTTTGTTGGAACTGACCAGCACCGCCTGCATCTACGCCTGTTATGTTAAAGTTCATTGTTGAATTTGCATTACCTAAGCCTGATGACATACCTGACATGCCTGAACCTACGCCGCTAACAGGAGATGAAATGACGTTAGGGTTTATTGCTGTCGGTAGTTTGTTCATTGTATGTTTAGATTCTGCAACTGCTTTTGCAATTGGATCTACCATTTTCTTAGGCATCATATCCATATACTTGCCAATGTCGTTAACTAAATCTGGGATAACAGAGTTACCTACTGCCCAATCGTAGAAGCCCATAATGTTTTCTTTACCACCTTCAACCCAACCACCGATTGCGTCTCCGGCTTTTGTAAAGCCTCCACTAACTTTATCACCTACTGCACCGCCAAACTCTTTAACTTTATTGATACCTGCACCGATGAAATCAATCATGCCTTGTATCTTTTCGATAACTTTTGTAATTGTGTCAATAATTGTATTGAATGCTGGGACAACTACATCTGTCATAACAGCACCAAGACCTTCAAAGATTGTCTTTGCTACTGGAAGCGTTGCTTCAATCATTGGTTTTAGTATCTCTGATAATTTAACAAGTGCGTCAAAGATTAGTACTGCCGCTGGAGCAACAATGTCTTTGAAAACAACACCAAGTAAATCAAAGATTGGCTTTGCTTTGTCTGCATTTTCAAATAGCATGATAATACCATCTGTAACAAACGTAACTGCTTGTCCAAGTTTCTCACCTAATGCGATTGCAAGGTCTTCGTTGTTTGTAATAAATTCTGTAAACTTACCTGTTGCTCTGTTGATTGCATCTGACAACCCGCCTTCACCAACTGCGATAAGAGCATTGTTTGCCGCAATACCCATGTTAGATAGTGACACTGATAAGTTCTGTGAGGCTTTTTCCATACCCCCACCAAAGTTCTCATCAAGTCCTTCTAGTAGAGCATCTTTTAATTTTGCGGCACCTTCTGCTGTTTTACCAAACTCTGATACTTCAAGTCTTGTTAATCCTAACTTTTCTTCAAAGATTTTAAATACAGGAATACCTCTATCTGCTAGTCTGTTCAAGTCTTCTAGACCCAAACCACCTGCTGTTGTTCTTGCAAACAAGTCTGTGATAGCGTTAAGAGAACCAACACGGTCTGTAGTAACAGACGCCATATCACCAAATTTGGTTAGTAGGTCTTCTGTTGGTGTAATACCTGCCGCTTGTAATTTAATGAATGTTTCTGTTAGAGTTTCAATGTCAAACGGTGTTCTTGTCGCAAAGTCGTTAATAAACTTAAATGCGTCATCACCCGCTTGTGCTGAACCTGTAACAGTTTCTAGTGTAGTCTTTAGGTCTTCTGCACGTGAACTTGCTTCTACTACTGATTTAGTAAATGCAGTAAGGCCACCTACTGTAATTGCACCTGCTAGTAGACCTTTAAACTTACCAAAAGAACCTGATGACCTCTTGATACTTTTATCAACTTTGTCAAACTGTCCATCTAGTTTGCCTACTTTTCTGTTGATTGGACCAAGCGAACGTTCTATTTTATCAAATGCACCACTCGCCTTATCTAATGCTTTAATTTCAATTTCAATGCTTGTGTTTGCCATGCCGCTTGCTCCGTTTTTCTTTAATTTTTAAATACTCCGCCCAACCTATAAACTCGGATGCTGACATTTCTAGTATCTCATCAACAGTCTTATGAAGATGTTCTGCTAATTGATATAAGAAATATGTGTCAACATCCTTTGTTAGTTTTTTTCGATATCTTCGGCTTTCGGTTCGCTATTTAAAATGTGGGTTGCCATGTTTGTAACAACGTCAGGATCGACTGAATTCATTAAGTCGAACTTGTCCGCGACTGTAAACATTTTAGTCCCATCTTCTTTTAAAGCACGTGATATTAGCACTTGTGCTAATGCCTCTGCTACTTTATTTTCACGATGTAATGCAATGATTTCCTCTGTTTGTTTTAGAGTTGCACTGCCCTTGAAATAGATTTTCACGCCCCACTCAGGACAATCAACCCATTCAAGTTTGTCTGTTAGTTTAGTTTTAAAATGCGTTTTCGCATTTGCTATTACACTCATAGTAATCCTCTTTTAGTTTATGATGTTACTGTTTCTGCTAGTTGACCTGAACCAGTAAAATCAAATGAAATTGATACTAGTTCTGCTGTTGATGAATCAACTGACTTTGAAGTAACGATTGCGTCACCTGTGTATGTTGAAGAACCTGCGCCGCCTTCAACTAGAACAACTGACACTGTTGTGCCTACTGCGATAGTTGCTGTTTGTGCTGTATCTGCAAACCCTTCAATTGAACCAGACCATGACTTTAGAGAACCCATGTTCTCTTTCCATCCTTGTGAGCCAAAGTTTGTAAATTCAAGTGTATCTGCCTCGATAGAGATAGACCACGATGTAATTTTAGTAACGTTTACTTCTGCGCCTTCTGGCCCAACTGCTACGCTACCGTCTTTTCCTGTAATAACTGCCATTGTTTTCTCCTGTTAGCCTTTATCTAAATCACCTTTTTGGTGAATATAATCACAGCGGACAATAATTTGCACCGCTCCTAGTGGATATAGAACACCTTCATCGGTGTTCACTTCCGTAACAAGTGTATCAGTAGCATATCCATCTCTTGATACATCTTCATATAGTTTTTCTTCAATCTCGTCTAAGATTTTGTTTCTTGCTGAATCTAGATACTTGCCTTTGACAAACGCTGTTAGAATATATTCTATTTGACCACGTCTTTCATAGCCCATAACTAAGTCTGTCTTTTGTTCAGAACCACTTTGTATTAGTACTGCAGGAAACTGAGCATCACTAATTTCGTCTACTTCAAAAACATTACGGTCAACATAACGCACCGATTTGATGCTCTTTAGTGACTTAGCAATGTCTTTTGCAATATTCTCACGATAACTTGTTTTACTCATAGTATATCTCTCTTAAACTGCTTTACAAACGTATCTGTTACTGTCCTTAATTCATTATTTTTCAAACCAATAAACGGTCTTGTCTTTTGATTTTGTCTTGCTTTCTCTCTTTCTTCTTTTCGTGAAAAAGCAACTTTTACTTTCGTATTGTTTACTCTTTTTACTCCAAGATTAGAAAGCATACGACCCGAAAAATTTAAATCAGGTTTTGTGCCACGTCCTTGTTCTTTACGATAATCAGAATATGCTTTTGAATATCGCTTAAATGTTCCTCTCAACCCGTTGCCGCTGTGTGTGCGGTCAACAATAGTCTCAACTGTTTTCTCTGCACTCTTATTTAGAGCCCTTGGGATTGCTCTATCCATACGAGTTTTTAAAGAACTCATATAGTTCTTAAAGTTTCTTGTATGAACTTTTATTTGAGCCATCTTATCTAGTTAACCGTTTTGAATGAATAGAACCACGTTCATCGTCTTGGACAGTCCCGTCACCGTCAAAATCGTACTCAACACCATCTAATAGTATTTCTGCAAATTCTGTCTTGTAACGTTTTTCGTAATGTTTCATCATTACTTGGAACTTGTCTTCTTCGTTCTCGTTATTCCATTTAGTAAGTTGTGGTAGAACATATTCAGAAAGAACACGAAAAACAGCAACACGATTGAATTGTGATTCAGTTAATTTAGTCTCATCCATTTCGGCATATTTTGAATTGCCAGGAAATGCATTATAAGTCTTTGCTTTATTCCACCACTCTGAACGTAGTTTACGTAGAATGTCCGCACGTGCTTTTGCGTGTTCTTCTGTAAATTCATCAATACCATAATTTAGAATTTCTGGCTGATACTTTAATAAATCATCATCTGTTGACATTGCCATTATTCGCTCTCCTAGAAATGTGTAAAGAGAGGGAACGAGTCCCCCTCTCATGTGTGTTTAAACTATTATACGTTAACTAGTTTGATACCACGTGTTGCGTCAACAACACCAACACCTGCGTGTAAGTTAGCAATAATATCATTACCAACTGCTGCCGCACGCCTTTGAACTTCTAGGTCAACATTTTTGAACATTGCGATACGCATTGCGTCTGCGCCAAATACGAAACCTTTGTTCGCACCTGAGATGTATGAAGATTGGAACATTCTTACACCAGCCATTGTGCCGATGAAGCCGTTACGTAGACCTTCAGTTTGGAAGTCACCACCTGCATATGCCGCTGAACCTACGTCTTTCATTAGGTTTGCCGCTTCTGCTGGAGAAACGATACCAACTAGTCCGCCTGTTTCGCCTGCACCACGAATTTGTGCTACTGCGTCAAATAGAGCGTCTACTGTCATTGGATCTGCGTCAGATGTTGAAGCAGTGAAACCGTTCATTGCTGTAATTACATCTGCGTCAAAGGCAGCCTGGATAGAATTCCCTAAAACGCGGCCAGTCTCTGCTGGATCGATGCCACCTAAGTCACGTAGAACTTGACGTGCCGCATAGATGTTTGCTTCGATAGTTACTTTAGTATCTGTCATTGTTAATGCAGTGAAATCGTCTAGTGCATCAGGATCTGCTGATGTGATTTTTTCTGCTGTTACAGAACCCATTACTGGGATTTGTGCTGTGATTGAACCCGCTGGTAGATTTACCTGTGGGATAAGTGCTCCTGTTAGGAACAATGAGTTTTCATGTGCGGTATATACTGTAGCCGCTTTTGTATTGACCATTAATGATTCTAGGTCGTATGCTGTATTGTAAGCCATTTTGCTTTACTCCATAAGTTATAGTTTACCTTCTGACTTTAACTTTTTATATAGTTCTCTGTCAGATGCCTTCGTCAAATCTAATTGACTTAGGTCAGTTGCTTTGCTTGTTGGTGCAGAACCTGCGGCACCATTGCTTGTGACACCTGATGGACCAGAGCGTAGAAAGTGTGGATTACTATCCAAAAATTCATTCACTAATGATTCCAAACTCTTTGGTTCCGCTGTGTCAGGATCATATACGACATTTCCATTATCGTATACTACTGGGCGACCTGTTTCGTCTAAACCAACTTTGTCTTTTAATAACTGTGTAACTTGGTCTGGATTCACTGCATTTCTAGATGCCGCTGTATTCAGTAAAGTTCCATCTACTTTAAGACTTGTTAATTCATTACGCAACGTTGTGATTTCATCTGAAAACTTATCCTTTTGTTGTGCAAGGACTGCATCAAATTCTTCACGCTTTTTCATCGCCTCTATCTTACGTTCTTCTTCGGCAGATTTCAAACTCTTGTATTCTGACACATCAATGCCATCGTACTTTCGTTTATGTTTGTCTAATCTTGCTTGAACAATCTTATCAACGTCTGCTTGTGTGAACGTTCGATTTTCCTGGCTTTCAACTTCTGGAGTAACTGCACCAGTATCAGTTACGCTATCGTCATTACCCGCTGTTTCGGTCATATCGGTCATACCTAAAACTCCTATTATATTGGATTATACTCTTATTTATGCTTTTAAAAATTGTGATAAAAAAACTTGACAGATTAGCGAATCGTGTTATAATGTTTACATAATGACAACTAAAGGAGACAGCGTAATGAGTAAGTATACTAAAAAAGAACAACTTAAAGACTTTGAATTCTCGTTGCGACAAACACTGTATAATGCTCAACGCCAGAGCAACTCTGCTTATCCAACAGAATTGTCAAAGTTTATTGAACCACTACAAGAACTAAACAGAGAACTTGGTCCAATATTGGAAAAGTATTTTAGAAAAGATTGGGATAAAGAGGAGACAGCGTAAAATAACACTTGACAAATGTAACGAATCACTATATAAAGATAATATAAGTTAAACAAAACGGAGAATCACTATGAATTTACAACAAACTGAACAACGTATCAAAGAAACTGCACATCGCATTGCAAATGAGATAAACGGAACAGTTACATTTGCACCAAGTGGTAATCCCATTGTAAAAGGTAAGAAAAAGAATTGGGTCGACCAATATGCAGGTTGGGATACTGAGAAAATCTACTGTTGCGAACCATACAATGACTATGAACTTGTAGTTTCTATGCATATGGCTCAAGCACAATATTTAATTAACACAAATCAAGTATGAGGAGACAGCGTAATGAAAAGATATATTGTTGAAGGTTATGATTTTGATGGTATCTATGCGTATTACGTTGTAGACACTAATCATCCTCTTTACAATTTGGGGGGGAGACAAACAAATCAAGGCAGTGACTTGTCATTTGGTCTTTCTAAAAGCAAATCAGAAATGCAGGAACTGGCAGATAAAATGAATGGTTCCAAAACTTGACAAAATAGCGAATCGTGTTATAATGTTTACATAATCAAACTTTAGGAGTTAACAAATGTCTAAGAAAAACAAAATGCCAGATAATGAAATCATCGCAGAAATTGAGAAAGTATTAAGTGAGTTTGACGATTTAGAACTTCGTGATAAGTTCTTAAAAGATTTAATAAAAGACTTGAATGAAAGTGAGAACTAAAATGTCTACAGTAAATCTAATTCACGCTATTGCAACTGAGAAAGACCCAGAACTTAAAGCAAAGATGATTGCTGAGTTTGAAGCCGCAAGCAAACTAGCGTATGAACAGCATCAAAAAGATTGGGCCGAAATCAAAAAGAAAACAACAAAGAGCGTCTAAGACGCTCTTTTTTTACCACTTAACTTTGTCTGACCAGTACGCACCTGACATTTTACCTTTAGCAATGTTCTTTGCATGTCTTGCTTTGAACGATGCTCTTTTCTGTTTGTCTGCTTTTGACTCATTCTTTTTCGGTGGTTTGGTCTTTGCACCTTGCTGACCGAAACGAATTAGTTTAACTTTGTCACCATCTTTTGCTAAGACAACGTGTGACTTAGTTGGGTGATTAGGTGTGCGTTTAGGTTTGTTGTAACCTTCTAGTCTGTTCTTTGTTAATCTAGGATCTTTTGCCATATTACTTCTTCTTGTAAGGTTTCTTTTTTTTCTTTTTATAAGCCATTGCTTTACTCCACTGGTATCCAAAAATGTCTGCAATTATGTCCACCACGCACTACGAACGGATCACCTGAACGTTTGCCTGACCAACTAGAACTGCTCCATAATTGTTTTGCTTGTTCTTCTGTAAACACCCTGTCTACATTCTGTATACAAAAGTCTCTGCTTTCTGAGACTAAAGTTCCGGTATAACGAAATCTTTTTAGCCCTGCTTGTTTTGCTCTGTGTCTAATAAACACACCATCAAAGTCCATCACTGTGTCGTGCATTTCTGCACTTGCTCGTTGTCCTAAACTTCCCCCCACCGATACGTTCTGAAACTGTTTTCTTAGGGAGGCTGTCACTGTTGCGATTTCTTCTGCGTTTCTTGATGCGGCTGCCTTCAATCGTTTTAGTTTGTTTTGTAATCTTGTTGTCTCCAGATTTGATGTAGTAATCATTAGACCACTTACTTTGTGCCGTACTGTTTCTGCAATGTTTTGCACAGCAACACCTGCTAATGCACCCATTAGAATTTCGGTATGAATGTTTTCACGTGTTTGTTTTCCAAGTTCTGTTAAACGATTGTATGACTGTTTCTTTAACTCTGAAACAACTTGTATGTCTGCATCTGTAACATCACCGGGTGTCCAACTAATTGTGTCTCTACCAATAGTATCAAATTCACTCATAAAATCTTTTACACCAGTGTTATACAAATCGTTAAAATCTGTATTGATTGGTGCACGTGTTTCTAACAACTGTTCAGGTGTAGTACTCTCTAACACACGTTCAGCCACAGTGTTTTCTAGTGTCTTTGAACTAGTCTCTATGTATTCATCAAATCGGTCAATCAAGTCTTGAATCAAACGACTGTGATTATCAATCTGTTGTTGTGTCGCCATCTAAGTTTGCTCCGAACTCTGGTGTTGTTGATCCTTCACTAATTTCTTGCATGATATCGTCAAGTTTATCGCCATCTGTAATAACAACTTTTGCAATCTGTTTTTGAAGTTGTTTGATATATTCTGGTGATTCAATACCCATCGATAGTGCTTTTGAGTATAGTGAAACATCTGCATGTTCGTCACGTAAGTCAAATGATTTCTTGTATTCTACATTGAAGTCTGGGTCTGCATCTAGTCCTGACCATTCCCAAAACAATTGCCATACATTCCACTCTGCTTGTTCCATCTTAGCGGCTTTGTCACCTAGTCTTGTGTTCAACATTTCAAACTCTGTTTGTAGAGCAATACCAGACTTAGCAGAGAACCCACGTTCAGCCATAACAGCGCCTAAGTGTGTTGAGCGTAAGAATGCTTGAACATGAACTTCAATCATGTCACGAATTGCTTGAATGTTTGTGCCATTAGGTTCAATCAAGTATGGTTTAAGATTTGAATCTGTATTGTCATCCATAGTGATTACAGAACCTGCACCAGCCATTGCTTGTGTGCCTTCTGTTTTTACTAGTGTTGGGTGATTTGAGATACGAATACCTTGTTCTGCTTCTGACAATAGATTAAAGATTGATTGCTGAATTTTAGCAACGTCTGCCATATCAGAATGACCAACACCTTTGTATTGTGAACGATTAGCAACTAAACAAACAAAAGGAACTTTGCCGATTGCATTTTCTACTTCTTCATATTCTTCTACTGTTTCTGACTCTACATCATAAACGTATGTTACAAATGTTTCTTTTGTCCATTCGATATAACGTATTTTGTCTTCGCCAGCCCACTCTTTAGTCTTAACCATTGTTAATTCTTCTGAGCCGTTTGGTTGCTTTTCATATGACCAATCACAAACGTTTTCTGGTGTAAACAATCTTGCATATGGTCTTACATCTGCGGCAATCTCTTGCTCACGTGTGATAACACCTTCTACTGCACCTTTAGTAACTAGTATCCATACATTGCCGTATACTGTTGCTAAGTCGTTTGCTTCTTTCATAAAGTCGTTTAAGTCTTGACCATTGAAATCGCAGTCTGTTAAGAAACGATTAATCATCAGGTCGTCGGCTAAATTACCAAATGTTCTAACTGGTTTTGTTTTAAAAAGGTATGAACGATACGTGTCAACAGTTAGTTTGACAAGATTGTCCATTGCAGTGTATTCAACTCTGTTTGCGTATTGGTTACCAGGAGCATCGTCTTCAAAGAGATACTTGCGTAACATACCCAACTCAGGTGCTCTGTAGTGTGAACCACCGTGATAACTTGCACTAAAGAAATGCCAATCATCAATGTTTGCTTTATAAAGCGGATGTCTGTGTTCTAAATCCATCAGTAAACTCCAAATGTTTTCATGTTATCGGGTTTGTAATCTTTCTTAACTGGGTATATGAATTCAATCAAATACGTGCCAGCATCAAAGATATGGTCTAAACCCGAACCTTTATCGGGTATTTGTGTCCCTTCTTTGTAAGAATGTTGTCTTAATGATTTAACAAATGTCTTACACTTAGGGTCAATAAAGAATCTACGCTGACCTTCAGTATTTTTTAGTACTGAATTGAGTGCGTTGATTCTGTCTTTTACTGCTGGATGTCTCTGTCTATATTTAACAGCAAATCCAGCATTCTGTAAAATGCTTATGTCTGTTCTACCAGATGCACTTGTTTTACGCTGTGCACCAGCAGGGTCTGGAAATACAACTACTTTTTGTTTAGGATATCTGTTTCTGATTTCTTCACACATTTCGTTTGTATTTGAACCATAGATGTTTATCTCATCAATTGCGTGTAACCCTGTCTCAGTCTTGACCATAACAACTGCTGACATTGGGTCTACGTTAAAGTCCATACCGATTAAAATCATATCACCGATATCGCCTTTAAATTGTTTGATATTATCTGCATGAAAATTGTATGCAATAATACCGGAATACGTTTCAAATGTCGCTAGATATTCTTGTGAGAATGTTCTAGCATCTAAGTCTTTTTTAGCGTCTTCTATTTCTTTTTCTGGAACATTACCGCCTTCAAGTGTAGTTGCTTGATGCGAGAACCAATCTGGGTCTTCTGTATTGCCTAAATCAAATAAGTCTTTGAACCAGTTAAAGCCTTTAGGAGTTCCACAGAATAATGCTGAGCCGGGAGGTTTTTGAGCAGATAGTGCTGGTCTGACAACTTCATACCATACTTCTGGTTTCAAGTCTGCACACTCATCAAACACAACAAAGTCATAACCAGAACCACGTAAGTTATCTGGGTCATTGCCTGACTTTAGTGATATTAATGAACCGTTAATCAACTCTATCTCCAATCTGCTTTCGTTTGTTTTTGCAATCCAATTAAGGTCTCGCAGTTTGTTCTGGAGATCCTTCCAAATAATGTCCCGAGCCATTTGAAATGTGGGACAAACGTATAGTACTCTTTTATTTGGTTGACTTGCATATCTTGCTAACTCTCTTATACTTAAAGCCGTTTTGCCTGTTCGTCTGCCAGCAACGAATATTTTGAATCTAGCATTTGAACTTGTAACTGCCTTCTGTGCTTTATTTAATGGCATTTAAAAGTCATCACTCCAGGGTAAAACTACCTTTGTTTCATCTGTTGTTGGGTTCTCACTTTGACCTAGCATTGCTTTCCCTAAAAAGATTAGCATTGTTGGATTACCTTCTAATGCCACTTCCATTTGTTTGCGTCTAAGTCTTGTTTTTCCCTCTGCTTTCCCTTTGTCGATAATCCCCGCAAAATTACGTTTAAGAGTATCTTCTGACACTCCTAGAATATCAACCATCTCTTTCATAGTGCAGTGAATAGTTGCTAGTTTTAGTAGCAGTTCTTCATCTATTTCTATTTTAGGACGTCCGACTTTCTTTTTTTCATCCATTACTTTCTCCCATTTTCCCTTGGTTAGGTTATCATACCCGCTATTAACGGTCCCATTGTCGCCGCTATGATGATACCGGCCAACCACCATAATCTGTTATCTAATTTGTCAATCTTCTTGTGTATCAATGCAAAGTCTTTTTCAGTTTGTTTATTATGTGTAGTAGTTTCTTTTCTGATATTTTTGATATCATGTTTGATTAGTTCAATATCCATTTTGTTTTCATGTGCTGTCGTATTAATTTCTACTACATTCTTTTTTAACTCTTGCATCTTTTTTTCCTTATGTTGAACTAATATCTGAACCTAATGCTATTCTCTTCCACGATGATCCTGACCAGACCCCAATACAAGGGCTGCCACTGTCACCGTCACTAATGTATGCGGCATCTCCTGTTTCAACAATTTGTAGAACACTACCTAAGTAATTTGCTGTTGCAGTGTCTAATACAGTGAAGTTAAATCCATTTGATGCTTTTAGTTTACCTGTTGATGTAACAACATCTGTGTTTGCATTACCAAGAGTTACGTTACCATCAAATTCTGCATTGCCAGTTACTTCTAAGTTGTCGTTTATTTGAACAGAACCTTGGTTATTTGAAATTGTTCCTGTAATGATTACATTATCGTCTAAGACTAAGTTGCCACTATGACTACCAAGTATACCATCACCGCCGTCACCTATTATTACTTGGTTACCTTGTATTCTCAACGAAATTTCTGAATTTAAATTACCATTGTCTGTTGAGTGAATTTCCACTTGTGCACCACGATTTGTAGAACTTTGCTGTTCTGTTGTGACACCTAAAAAACGTATGTTTGCTGTGCCTGGTGCATTACCACTTGTGTCATTTGAGCCTGTTCCTGTCATAGCAAATACTCGTTTGCCTGAACTTAGTGCCGCTGGTGAACTTGGTGTTCCACCAAATACTTCTGTTGACAAGCCAGGGTTAGTAAATGCATTGATTGGTTTGTTTGCACCACCCTCATATTCTTTGAATGAAGCAATAGCCCAAGAAGTGTCACCAGCATCAATTTGTAAACCATTTACATTGTAACCTGATGTTAATGCGTATGGACCTAATTCAGTTGTTTTGCCACTTGCTCCAACTGTTAAATCTTCTGTAATTTCAACAGCATCATCAAAGATTAATGTGCCACTACTTGAGATTGTAGTGCCTTGAATAGTAACAGTTGCATTAGTGTGCGATGCATCTGTTGCCCCTGCACTGTTTGTATTTTCTGTTGTAGAAATTTCAAGTTTAGTTCCCATACCACTTGACGAATGGTCTTCTGTTGCAATCGCTCTAATTTCTGCACTTGGTGTTAGCCATTCTGTTCCTGTTTTGTAACCAGAATATGGGTTAAACATTAAATTACCAAAAACGTCTGCATCATTTAAGTAATCGTCACTTGATCCATCTAATCTGCCAGCCTGCATTGCTATTAATGCTCTTGGTGGTTCGTTTGGAATACCGAAACCTGTTAGTCCCCATGCATGTTCGCCACGAGAACGAACTGTCATACCTGCCCAACCTTCTTCTTGTCCTACACCCATAAGAGATGTAGACATTGCTGTTGCAGGAAGTCCTGAACCTGCGTATGGATTGAATGAACCTAGTGTAAAGCCATCATTGATTTTAACTAGACCAGTAACGTCTAAATCTTGTGCGATTGTAACGTCACCAGTCAAGTTAAGTGTCGCCTCTCCCTCTACGGCACTTATTGCTTGTGCATTTGTATAATGTGATAAGTCTGAAATTTGTGATTCTGTAATCGATAGAGCGGCTTGATGTTGTGTTACATCTGATTGTGTGACCGTATAGTCTGTGATATACGATTGTAAGTCAGATATTTGACTTTCTGTGATAGATAGAGCCGCTTGATGTGCAGTTACATCACCTTGTGTTACAGTGTAATCTGTGATGTATGATTGTAAGTCAGATATTTGACTTTCTGTGATACTTAATGCCGCTTGGTGTTCTGTGATATCTGCTTCTGTAGGGTCGTATGTTGTAATGAACCCTGCACTGTTAGTATCGATAACTGATTGAACACGTGCATCTGTATAATAAAGATTTGCACCTTCACTTACATCTGCTGTTGTTAATGCTCTCTTATCGTAGCCACTACCATTACCAATGAATACATGTCCACTATCTAAGTTTGGAACATCGTTTTCACGTCCTGAACCTGCTACAACGATAATACCATTATTGCTGTCTGAACGTGCTACTTTACCAATATTCTGAACTGCTGTTGCTGATGATGATGGTCTTGTTGCTGTTAGTTCGCCTGCTGTTTCACTTAGATATAATGTGTCACCAACTGAAAATGATGATGTATCTACATTTAACATTTCACCGTGTGTTAGTACTGTGCCGTCTGAATTGTTTAACATTGCACTATTTGCAAGACCAAACGAAGGATGTTGACCTGTTGCGTTTGCATCTGCTTTTGCTACAAGAACTTTATTACCACTATGACCTGCAATATATACTGCATCACCACGTGCGATATCTACGCCACTTGCGTTTCTTACATCAAATACTACTTGACCTGTTGCCGCTACTGTTGATGGACTTACATATGTGAATACGCCAGTGTTTGAATCATATGATAATTCGTTTGCGTTTGATGTTGTAAGCGACACTGCACTTCTAGCATCTGAGTCAGAATAGTGCGTTAAATCGCTTATTTGGCTCTCTGTGATAGACAATGCCGCTTGATGTTGAGTCACGTCTGACTCTGTAACGGTGTAATCTGTAATATACCCGGCACCGTTAGTTAATTGATTATTATTTGTTGGGATTGTTGGTGTGTTTGTTAAATCGTTGTAATCACCACTAAAGTGTGATAAGTCAGAAATTTGACTCTGTGTGATTGATAATGCACTTTGATGCTGTGTAACATCTGATTCTGTAACTGTGTAATCTGTAATAAAGCCTGCTGTATTTGTATCAATAACTGATTGAACACGTGCTGTTGTATGATAAAGGTTTGTAGAACCTTCACTTAGTGCGTCTGTGTCGTGATTAGCAATACTTGATACTGTGCCAGTTACATCGCCAGTAATACCTGTTGGTGTAATCTGTGTGTTTGCACCATCTAATGTGCCTACAACTAAGTTACTTGTATCTGTAATAACTTTACCAGTACCATTTGTCTTTAGTGTTAAGTCACCGTTTTGTGAATTTTGATAGATTTGACCATTTATGATATCTAAATCACCCATTTCAATCTTAACTGCAACATCTAGTGTGCCACGGACATTTGTAGTTCCAGTATTATTTGCTGGGCCTAAGTTTACAGTGTTATCTTGTAGTGTCGTTGTATTTCCACTAGATAGCATTGTAATTGCACCGCCTGCTTGAACGTTTAGATTTTGATTTGGATCTGTTGTTAAATCGATATCGCCTGCTACATCTGAACCGATAATTTTGTGACCATCAATATAAAGAGAACCACCTGATAGATACATCGAACGCCATTTATGCGTTGTTGAACCTAAATCATATGCATTGTCTGTATCAGGAATGATATGACCAGAAACGTCTGCTAGTTTTGTTTGAACACGTGCATCTGTATAGTATAAATTAGTTGTGCCCTCAGCGAGATTATCAGTTGTATTGTTTGACAAATCATCCTCAGTTGCGGAGATAGTAATAGTGCTACCATCATCGCTGAGGCTCACATTATCACCACCTATGACAGATTTCATAGTGGTGAGTCCACCAGTACTTGAAGCAACTAAACTAGTTCCCGCTCCTCCCGAGAGAACTTGCGAGTCACTTGCCGCACTAGCGATTTGAATATTTAATGTTTCTGTTGCATCTGCAACTGTAACGTTGACGTTTTCTTCGGCAACCGTTACGGAATATGTTGTTTCGTCAATCGTTACTTTTGTCATTATCTTGTCACCTCTGGAGTTGTGTCTGCTACGCCTTCTAATAGACGAACTACATTACCATCTGCTTTTACCCATTCAATGTCGTATACAAAACGACCATTGCCCATAGCGGCAGTCTGTGTATCTGTTAAACTCCAAGCGACTACACCATTTGCACCATCTGTAATAGTAAATGCAAAAGTTGCTTCTGTATCTGTTGACGTGTGTTTCTTTCTTACTTGTCCGCGAAACGTATCTGATGCAATGTTAATAGCAACATCCGAATCATCCGTGATAGTAAGAGTTTTAGCAAAGGTAGAACCTTGCTGTATCGTAATGTCATGAACTGCCATTATTATTCTCCAGAGATTTTTTGTTATAACACATGTATTTATGCTTTCTGATTTTATGATAAAAAAGGTGTCAGAAACTTGACACAGTGACGAATCATCGTTATACAGTAATAGTGTTAAACAAAAGGAGATACACAATGACTTATGAAACTGTAAATGAAGAAACTCTTGTAAATGTAGTAAATTGGTGTAATGAGCAAATGTTAGAATTGTCAATCTGTTTAGTAGATGTATTAAGTTCGCCAGCAACTATGCAGATAATCAATAACTGGCATTCTGTATACAATTAAACAACAAAAAGAGCAGTCAATTGACTGCTCTTTTCATATAAAC
>Ga0228674_1001192_pt1 | contig 15871 bp, 28 predicted proteins | sample 1D_rmetaG_FD_189054 | JGI IMG/M metagenome (GOLD analysis project Ga0228674, IMG submission 189054) | Seawater microbial communities from Monterey Bay, California, United States - 1D_r | ecosystem: Environmental > Aquatic > Marine > Coastal | place: USA: California | collected 2016-09-26
TTTGTTATGGTGCCGATTGAGAGATTCGAACTCCCGACCTACGGTTTACAAAACCGTTGCACTACCACTGTGCTAAATCGGCTTATCTTCTTACTTTACAATTAGGACACCAATCTCCGTGTCCTAACTCTGTTTTACATTCTGGGCAAGTATTCATATCAATACTTATCCTGTGTTGTGGAGCGGGTGAGGAGAATCGAACTCCTATCATTAGCTTGGAAGGCTAAGGTCTTACCATTACACAACACCCGCATTAGCTATGGAAGAGAGTATGGGATTCGAACCCATGGAACGCCATAAACGTTCAAGGGATTAGTAATCCCCCGCCTTAAGCCACTCGGCCAACTCTCCAACTCTAGTATTTAAATATGTTTGCTAACAATGCCTTTGCTTCTGGATACTCTGTCATTTCTTGGATTTCATCTTCTAAAAAATCTAGACGAGCAAGCTCATTTTCTACATCAACTAAAGAATCATAAATCTGCGGAGCAGTCCATCCATTATAGTTTGGAGTGTAACTAAAACTGTAACTAATACCTTTAAACTTATCTGACATAGTAGTAACCTCTAGTTTGCATTAATTGATATTGATACAGGAATACGGTCACCTACACTATATTGATTAAATGTATAGCTACGTCCTTGAACGCCGTTCCAATCGTACCAAATTGTATAGTTTTTTACTCTTTCTTGATCTTCATAAAACAATACATCGCTACATTGACGTTGTGATTCGTAACCAATAATTTGACGTTGCCCAGCTCTTTTGTTAGCAATGTCAGCACCTACAATAGCACCTAACACAGTCATTGCATCTTTGCCACTGCCGCCGCCAACTTGATTACCAAGGGCGCCGCCGATAACTGCACCTAAAACTGTGTCTCCTGTGCTGGCCCGTCCTTGTGTAGTTCCGTAGATAGGTACATCTTTTATAACACATTGCTGTCGTGTTGCTGGTACTTGTACACGTTCCCAATTAGTCTGGACTTTTGTAACTGTAGCTAGTTCAGCGGATTGTGCTGCAGTTGTAAATGCCAATAAAACTGCTACTGTTGCTAATAAACGTTTCATATTCTACTCCGTAAAATTAAGTTATACTATATAGTAACACAATTATACAGTTGTGTCAACCGAATTATACCAACTTTGGTTATATTCGTCTATAATATTTACACTATTAATACGATCATAGCGGAAACTGCGCCAACCTTTAGCATTCACATCCCATACACTTACAACAGCATCAGATATCTCACGAACTTTCTTTTGGCTCATTGTGTCCGTTTTAGTTGCTGGCGGTTTCATGTCTTCACGTAATGTGCAAGTCATTACACGCTTGTCGCCGTTGAGCTTTGTAAAGTCAACTACTACTACGTTTTGGTCCAGTAGGTTTTTTAGATCCGTCTTTGTCGGGATCCCCTTTAGACTTGCTACTGTCTCGCTTACCGAAGATTGCGTCCCAGTTGTCTCTGTATTTTGCATCGTTTGCATCTTTTCTTCTTCCACTTCCTTTACCTCCATGCCATTGGCTCATAGTCTTCTCTCAAAGTAAAATTCTAATGGCTCACTTGGTGTTACAAAGTCATCTCGCGCCATTGTAAATTCACCGCCGTTTGCCCATTCATTAATTTTATGTGCAAAGATTAGATTGTTTTTGTTATTCATATGACAAGCTCTTAGCTCTTTGCGCTCACCAGGCTTCCACGTACTAGTTAATAACTTTCCATTCTTGTCAAATTTATCTATACCATAATGTACAGTATCTATAATGCTTATATCATACATACTGAAGACATCTCCAGCCAAACTCATATTATGCGGGAAACAAGGTATAATTAGAAGATCATGTTGTTGCAATCTTGCTAACAATGCTGCATGAGAATCTTGTTCTTGTTGATCATTCCTAACATTAACAAGATAGTTGTGGGCCGAAGTTAAAATTTCTTCTGATCTTTGATCAATATCAACAGAGTTTAAAGCTAAGTCGATTTGCTGTATTCCGGGCCAATGAGGTTGAGCAAGAAAAGGAATATTTAATCTACCCCAATTCGTCACAAACATAATATTTAAATCAAAATTGTTATGATTATCTAGGAAGGTTCTATAAGCATGCCAAAAGTTTGCACCCATGTGTGCAAAATTAGTAACTTCATGATCTAATAAGTTGTACCATGCACTTTCTTCACGTTCAAGGGCATGTCCAAAACTATCTCCATGAATTGCTATCTTCATAATTCTTCCACAATACCTAATACTTCAGCCACAATGAATAGTGTACCGGCTACAACAAAATTACCAAAACATAATTCTACGCCTGCTACAATACGTACTAGACTTTTAACAATACTAATATAAAAATGTTTTTTACTTGGATCTACTGGTTCAGCCATCTTCAGGTAATTTCCCTATTTCTTCAGTTTCTTTTGCACTATAATATAATGTGATGCCTATGCAAATAGGGGCAATCATCATTACAGCACCTATTCCTAGTATTACGATCATCGTTTGGCAACTACCTTGTCAGCAAGTCCGTGTTCTACAGCTTCTTCAGCTGTTAAGAACGTATCAAACTTCATAGTATCAAACAGTTCATCATATGTCTTATTAGCGGTATTGTGTCTAACGTAGAGCTCTGTAAGACGCTTGTTGATCTTCTTTGACTCTTCAAATGCACGTTGTGCATCTTCAAACTGTAGCTCTTGTACGTGTACACTACCGCTGGTTCCGCGTGTACCACTTGACACTCTATGAATCATTGTGCGTGACTCTGGCAATACTACTCGCTTGCCTGCTGTGCCTGCTTGTGCAAGGAAACTGCCCATCGAACAGGCTTGACCCATTACAATAGTACGCACATCGCACTTGATGTACTGCATAGTATCGTAAATAGCCAAACCTGCTGTTACAGCGCCGCCTGGACTGTTGATATATAAATTAATTTCTTTATCAGGATTTTCTGATTCAAGATATAACATCTGTGCTACAATGACATTTGCCATCATGTCTTCAACTGGACCGTTAAGCATAATAATGCGGTCCTTCATTAAGCGACTGTAAATATCCCAAGAGCGTTCGCCACGGGCTTCTTGTTCTACTACCATTGGTATCATAGGCATGTTAGTATCTCCCTTTAATTGTTATTTCTTTCGGACCTTGAGTAGTAAACTCCATTCCGTGGGCATTACCAACATAAGTTCTGCCGTTCCATTTCATATGAATCTTATTGTTTGCAATAAATGCATTTAAGGATTCATTTACTCTAATATCGTCAACTTCTGCTTCTACTGCTTGGTCGTTGCGAGTGTTAACAATAGTTGCTGTCTTTTCAAATTGTTGTCTCATTACTGTTTTCCCATTAATCTAAGGTTAAGTACAAAGTTCTCAACTAACAGTTTAACAATAATTGCGCCATCTGTCAAGTGATTTCTTTCCATTTCTAAAACATGTGCTGCCATCATTACGTATGCTTCATCTTCTGAAATATTTAAATCGCCCCAATCAATAGGATCCATTGTCTCGCCTTCTCTAGCAAGTTCAACTAACACTTTTACATCCGGGTTAGTGGGTTCAAACATATCATGTTTCATATCTTAGTAAACTGTCCATTTTTAATTCTAAATGTACCGTCCAACCCTGTCGAACGTGTATATGCTCTTCCGCCATCAATCATTTTGCCATCAACAAAAATACAATCATGGTGACTGCTTGAATAAAACCATTTGTTGTCTTTGTCTTTGATCATGCCAAATTCAAAGTCTTCTACCATGTCAGCATTTGTGATTAGCACTTCTTTGTTATTCCAAAGTAAACCAAAATACTTATTACCAAACTCCGGGTGCGGAGTATCTCTATAAAATATATCCGCAGGTTTATCACTTGCTTTTAGATCAGTAGTACATACATAATGTACAGGTACACCGTCTTTTTCTGAATAGTGTTCTTCTAATGCATCTGTATCAAATATTTTTGGGTGTTTAATATCCATTATTACTGCTCCTTATCAATCATTAACCAAACAAATAATAGTACAGCACAGATTGTTAATCCAACTAATTCAAATCCTGTTATCATCTGGTCTCATACCTTTTTTAGTAAAACTTTTTGCTCTACGAACAATTTCAGTTTCATTTAGTCTACTATCACTAAGATAGCGTTTCCATTCTTTGAACAATTTTTTGCTATCATTTTTGTTCTTTTTCAGAGTCATCAGTTTCATTCCATTTGAGTATTTCTACCTCACCGTCGTCGCCACGCTTGTAGCGCAAGAAGCCGTTGTCAATAAGACTGTCAATTGTTGCTTCTGTTGCGTTTAAGAAATTTTGTCGTAGAAACAAATACCAAGTTGCTCCTGACCCTGCAACATATGCTGCCAATAACCACATTACATTTTCTGTAAACATTATGCTCTCTCCGCTCTAAAACTATCAAGTCCTAATCCGCTATACTTGCTTGCTGATCCAAACTTCATGAATACTTGCTTAATAGCATCGCTTTCATCAAACGCTTTTACTAGGTCCATGTGCTTGCTACCTGCATATACATTAAAGTAATACATCATGCGCCGTCATCCATTTCAAAGTGTCCCCAGTAGTTTTCTGGCTCTACTGTATCTTCATCCATTTGACGGTGTACTTCGTCCCATACAGCTACATTACTCAAACCATGTCTACGAATAAACACATCTCGGCTACTCCATGTGGCATCTTCTTGCATTTCTACTACCCAATTTCCAATCTTGCTCATTTGATTATACCTTATATAGTTTTACATAGTTGAGTCGTGTTTGATTTGCGCTAAACAATTTGTTTTGTGTTTGTGCTTTTACTTTGGCTTTGATTCGCTTTGTGTCACCTATAGCATGTTCATGCTTATTCATAAACGACACAAGGTTGCCTTCTGGGGTAACTGCTGTATAATTGTATGATTCCCAATGACTACTAAAACGTTTATCAAGAATCTTAACAACACCTTCGACTTTGTCTTTCTCTTTGCCTAAGTATTGACTGTCACGGTACTCTACACGAATTTCTTTTTTTAGTCCTGTTTCGTGCTTGTCACGTTTTACAAACTCGGGTATAAACGCAACTCGTCCTAAATTGTTTACAGCAACAGTATCTTGCGATACACTTTCAATCATATCACGTTTGAAGTCGTCTAAGTCAGCAAGTCCTAGCATCACATAACGCTTCATCCACTTGTGGATTTCAGCTACTTCTGCGTAGTCTTCTGCTGTAGGTATTGGACGCTCAAAATCAGTAGGCAAATATGTAGGATCTTCATGAAACGCAAACTTTACAATCTCTTTGTTGCTAAACTGTGTTTTGTTTTCTTCACAGCTGAATCTACGAGTGTCTTTGATGTAACTACCATTAATACGGTGTGCCGCTACTGCAACAGCTAGTGCTTCTTGCGTAGGTACTGTTTTTAATGGTTTCATTGTTTTTGCGCCCTTGTGTACATAGCCGTTTTTAACTTCTGCGAACATTGTGTGCCTCTGTGTTTGCCTAATTAATATAACTATTATAGCACCAGATCTGGCTGTTGTCAAGTCTTTTTAAACAAATAAATACCTTCACTTTTATATGCATTTTCAAGTTTATTATTGCCTGTGCCAGGTCTAACGTTCAAAAGCATATCAATTTGCTCAATAAACTTAAAGCCTTTTTGTTCACTTAGTTCTTTCCAACGATCTACAATTTTAAATTCTTCTTTACCATCTTTGTAGTCTGCTATGTTTACAGCATAGAGCGCATCCTTTGCTAGAGCTGTATGTAGCATCTGTACAGTTGGTTCTACATAGTTTCCAAACCAATCATCTAGTGTACTACAACTATTCATACATTGTGTATCTTCGTCTGTGTATGTTTCTAAATTAAAATAAGGTGGACTACTAAATGCGGCATCGAACGACCCAGGCTCTGGACTAAACTGTTCGCTAGGCATATGATTCATTTGATATCCACTACCTAGTCCTAGTTCGGTCATTAATTCTCCTAATGCTTCGAGACCGTTGTATGTTTTAGTATTAGGATCAATGCCTGTATAACTAAACCTCATATTACTAGTTAATGCACCAATCATACGACCACCATAGCCTGAACTAAAGTCTAAAACATTACCCCACATAGTAGGACAAATGTAATCATATACAGCCCTAGCATTCATTGGTTTAAAGTTAGCAATAGTTCCTCCGCTAACTAGATCTAGTGCTCTGCGGATATTTGCTGGCAATACACTTTTATCACCTTCGTCTCTGTATTTGTAACAAAAACTGATTGCTCGTTTTAGTCTAGTATCATCATAGAATCTTGCCCGCATACTAACCATTTTATCTTTGCGTGTGTATGCTTCTTGCATGTTAGGAAACCAAAATCTACTTAAATTTTGTCCGGATGTATTACCAACACTAATCTTTTTATCCTGTACACTATGTGACTTAAGACTTATAGATTTCAGTTCGGCCTTACACCCATCTAGTGTAAAATATGTAATTGGAATAATGTTTATACTACGATAGATATTAAATACGTCTTCGACTAGTTTATCTTTGCCGGCGTCATCAGCCTGTGTCCAGCGTTCTTTAGAGTATGACATTAGTTGCTGTTCTACAGTTTCATAACCTGTATAGGTATCGCTAGTAGGAACCACTCCCCACTCTTGACATATATGATTGTAGTAATTTTCAACTAAAGTGTTTGTCATAAATTTCCTGTACCTTTTTGTAATTTTTGTAATGAGGAATCTTTGCCCAATGCCCTACGCCGTTTGCTGGACTAGTTTCCTTTAAGCTCAATACTAAACGTCTAATTTCTTTGCTGTTATAATAATTAATTATTTCTTCTGCTTCTTTTTTATCTTTAGTCTGGATCCAAATAGCATTATGGCCGGTTCCGTATTTAGGCGCAGCATATTTTAAAACACTTTGTATAGTTCTATTGCCGTTTTTACTAATAACAACTTTATGTACCCCAACTCCTTCACGTGATGTAATGATACTTTTATCTACGCCAACTGTTTTCCTAAAACCTGCTCCGGCTGTACCAACTTGATAGATAAGCTGAACTTTGCCCGGATTGTTAACTACTTTTTCATGATTGATATAGTATGATCCATAGTTTGCATCAAACGACTCAAATTCTTGTTCAAACAGTTCTTTTACAAACAAGTAAGTCTTTAGATCATATGCAGGCAAGTAACTAGGGTTATCAACAATAACACTGTCAGTATCTGTAATAAACTCTACCTTAGTGTGTGTCTTTGGCGTAAAGTACATAGCACAGATCGGTGTTGAAGTCTTAGTAATGCCTAAGAACTTATACTTGGTAATTTCGTTTATATGCTTTGGCTTTGTATAACGATTCTTATTTGGTCGTGTAAGCACTAATACATGCTCACATGTTGCTTTAAACTTTGTTACAAAGTTGTTAGTTGTTGCAAAGTCTATAGCACTTAACACTACAGTATACTCTTTGTCTGTGTCAGCAAAATCCTGTTGTGTAACATTAACTTTAAATGTTTTATTGTTTAGTGCTTTCTTAAAGTTTGTTCTGCATACCAATACTTGCAAACTATCAATATCATTTGCATAAAGTTGCTTGCTGAAGATGTGTTCGATGCGTTCGATTTCATCCGGAATAGCCTTTGCTAGTGTTACCATTAGACGTTCAGCAAGATAGATTAAAAGTGTTCCGCTTCCACATTGTGGATCGTAATATGTTGTCTTTGGATTTTTAAGTAGTTTTTGATCCAGCAGACTAATTGCATCTTTTGCAAATTTTTCTTGAATAATAGTTTGACTACCATTGCTATCGTATGCATTAAGTTGTGCAAGACGATTTGATATATTATTGATACTCATAGTATTGCCCTAACGCCCGGTTTGCTGACACAGTGTTTATAGTATTCATTATACTAGACCATTCACTATTTGTCAACCCCGTAACTTGTGCAACAATATCACTATCTAATTGTGTTACGTCTTGGATTTTTTCAAACTCTAAATCGTTAGCCCATGCAATATCTGCTAATTTATAAATCTGCTTTAAACTGTAACGAATACGTTGTATGGTTACATTTAACGCATCTTCTTCAGTGTCCGTAGGCTGATTGTAATTTTTCTTGCGTTCTGTATTCTTACCTTCTTCTATGTCGTTAGCATTAAACTGTGTCCGACTTTTATTACTGTTAGAGTCTTTACTTTTATTTTGTAGCAAAGCAACGATGGTATCGTCAATTTCATGTTGATTGATGGATGAGCCAATACGGTCAATATGATTTGTTATGTCAGCAAGGAATCGTGTACTAATTTCGGCGCCTGTTAAGATGTTCCAAGCATTGCCGTCGTAGTCATATACGTCACTAACTTCTAACCAAGTGCTAATTACTTTTTCAGGTGTTGTATTATCTGCATCCGCAACACGTTCACAGTAGTCGTATACTACGCTAACAAAACGTTCAGGTGCATAGTCGTATACTAATACACTTTCTTTGCCGTCTGCAGGACTCTTGCAACGGAAACTACCTTGAAAATAGTCTGACGCACTTTTGTCATTATTAATTTGGTGTACGCTCCACCATTCGGGTACTGTAGTTCCTTCTAAGAAACGTCCACAAGTAAGTGTGATTGTACCTGCGCCACCATCATGATCATTTCGAGAAATTATATCTTTTACTTTCTGTATGTTCTTAACACCTTTGCCGCTTGCATTAATAATCTTACGCTTACAAAAGAACGGATGTGCTTCTAATACTTTTGCAAATAATTCAATTGCTTCTACGTTATCAGGTAATACAAAAAGAGTATGACGACTAAGTTTGTCAGCAACATTACTAAACTTAGCTGGCGGTTTTTTAAAGTTTTTCATAATAAACGTAACAAACTCATTAACGCCCATTACATTCTTAAAGTTTCCATTTTCGGTTGCAAACAGTTTAGAAAATGTAAAGCCTTCATCGCCTAATAGTGCTTTAACTTTAGTCGGCACGTTGACTAGTGCATAGTTAATATCAGCACGTTTACGGAACTGGCTTGTTAAGAAGTCATCTGCGTTTACATCCAACAATTGCTTACGTATAGTTTGCTCGTCTACGTAGTCAAAGTTGTATGTGTCTTCACTTGTATATCGACCACTCAACATAGTTTTGTAAGGTGTACCGCTTAGTTCTACTTTAAACTTAAAGGTTAAACTTTCCCAAAGCCGCCGTGTGTTATCAGTTGATGTAGCATAGTGTTGTTCGTCAAAGAACACACTGTCCCAATTAGTAGCTAGTACTTCTTTTAGGAACTTATTATCAGTGCCCATATGTTTATTAATAAACTGTAGACTAACAAAGACAACATCTGTAGTGTTTGAATACTCAAGTGATTTAATTTTTTTATAGTTATGGTACTTCCACCCTGTATAGTCAATATGATTTTCTTCGCCACCTGGCAACAAACTAGCCCAACTATCGTTTACGCCAACTTTTGCTGTAACTATTAGAATCTTCTTAGCACCCAATGCTCTAGCAATTTCGTAACTAATTCGACATTTGCCTGCTCGCATAATAGCATTAATTAAGACGTCAGATGAAACACTTGAACGCTGTACAGCCCAATCAATAATATCTTGCTGGTAGTTAAAACTCTTCCAGTCTTCAAGTGCCTCAACTCCATTAATTAACCCGTTGAGTATTGTTCGTACAGATTGACTTGCTTCTTTTGCTGTATCACAATCTGGAAAGTCGAACCATTCACGATTCTTATCGTCGCGGCTTTTAAAGTAACCTTTACGTTGCAACGATTTGTGTAATACAATATCTGTAATATGCGAAGGAACTTGTCTTGAATAAATTATTTCAAGTTTCTCAGAATTAGAAGTACTATCTTGTTGTGCAACACGCTCATCTGCTGTTAGCATTGTTTGGCCAACTTTAAGTCTTACATTAAAGACTTCACCGTCGATTGTTGCTACACTACGCTTACTTTGACTGTTAGTAGTATACAAGTAAATAGTATTCATTTATTTTGCCTTTATATAGTTGCCTCTGTTTTAATAATAACATCTTGCTAAGATGTTAAGCATTTTCTTGGGTCCAACTGTATTTTCCAAGATCATTTTTTTCAGCGTATTGAATGAATAGTCCACTTTCTCGTCCATGTGCTTCAATTTCCCAAGGATGGTCCCAGTAATCTTTTTCACCTCTAATCCACTTGCCTTGCCAACGAGTTCTTTCGTTATCAGCACTAACGTACAGTTCACCACGTGCATACTGTTTGACATGTATCATCTCATGTGCTAACACTTCAAGTGTCCTGCGTAGCTTCATTCCGTTGTGTAGTTCAATTTCAAAAGTACGAGGGCGGTCGCTACGGTCTTCACCGTCTGCATTGGATAGACAAAAACCGTAAGCATCTGTCTTGGTAAGATTTTTAAAGATAATTCTCACTTCAAGATCTTTAATGCGAGGCATTAGTTTCTCAGCAATAAATGTTACCATTTTCTTGCTATGATCTTGTTTTGCTTTGCTACCGCCTTTTACTCGTATTTTCATAATGCCACCCATTGTTTTACAAGTTATACATATATTATAGCATCAACATATGTATATGTCAAGAAAAACGTTTCTTTATAAATCAATGACTTACAAATTAATCCATGACTTTTAGATCAGAATCTAGGGTAGGAACTGCTACTGCCTTCTTATTTGTAGGCTGTGAATCAACTATTTCGCTCAAACGAGCACCTCTTGATTCTGCAATATATGCTCGAACGGTATCGAGTGATCCGGGTCCTTGCCAAACTTCATTTAATGCTTGGTTAATATCTTCTAGTGATATATTGCTTAATATATGTTTTCTAGTAGCAAGCCATTTATTATCGACTTTAGCATAAAAACGCTCTATTAAATATTCAACCAAAACTTCTGGTATTCTGTGGTGATCGGAAATTGCAAATGTGCCTGCGAATTCATCTAGTGTGTGTTGCATAGGTATTTCCTCTATAAGTAGTCCGGCTATTTAATTATAGTATCTTGCTGCCGGTATAGCAAGTTACTTGTCTTTTTTAGAAATAGATATTACGCCATCTTCAACTGATATGTTAAGTGTGTCTCCTGGAACCCATCCCATGCGCTCTAGTATTTCAGGAGGAATGTTCATTAAAACATTTTCTTCATCACCTTCAATATCTTCAAAAATATCTTCTGCTTTGTATGTTATAACTTTAGTCATTGGTTAGCGTATCTCCCCATTTCCATTTCAAAATTTTGTGCGGCATAAATGTTTTCAAAATGAAATGTATGTTCGTAGTTGTCTGTCCATGTTGTACAACTCCATTCATGTCTTTCACACTGCCGTTTGCACCAAGTTTTCCCTTTGTCAACTACATCGCTATGTAATCTAACTGTGTGACCTGGTAACCAGCTTTGCTTGTATTCGAACTGCTCTTGCGGTGTCATTGTATTTCCTTATATAAATAATAATATGAAAGACGCATATACTGAGGTATTATTTGATGCCGTAAAAGAAACATCCGTAAAAAGCGGATATGACTTGCCTGAGCCGATCGAAGCATATGTAGTTATGCTCCTTACTAGTTATGTTGAAAAACCCGACTTTCTTCCTGAAGAAGGATTTGGTCCAACACTGTTTAGAATCAAACATTTTAGCCAAGCAAAAGATCTTGCTGATACTTGTCTTTTTGTTGCAGGAGTTTTTCCTACTATGGGCAACCGCAAAGGTATTAGTCGTAGATACTATCAAGACATTGGCTCCACATCATATGAAATGGTTGCAGAGTCACTCAATCCTGAGTTGTTTAGTACTCTTGCTAAACACTTTATTTTTCTAAGCGATTTCATAGAAGTTACTGTTAACACTTCCAAACACTTGCCGAATAACCTTTTCCGTTAGTATCGCCGCCATCGTTTTCAATGTTAATGCCGTCGTATTCAATATTACTAACAGTGTCTTCACCATTTAGATATTCTGTTGTGTATACTTTTAATTTTTTAATATCAAATTCTCCAATAGTCTCAATGACGCCGTCAAAGAACTGACCTTTTTCACTTGAATACATCTGTGCAATAAATTCTGTTCCTTCTGGAACTTCGTCTGAACATCCCATTTCAGTTAGCTCAAGTTCCCAGCCGCTTTCTTCTTCAACGGTATTCAGTAACTCTTGCAAATTCTCGCCTTCGATAACGTCAGCAACTGTGTTTGACATATATTCCATTGAATCAACTTCTTCTACTACTATGTATGCACTGCCCCATTCAACACCATATGAGTGTTCAAACTCTGTGTGCGATTCATACCAAGGACGCTTGTAGTTGCCTTCGTCTTTGTCATGTAGAAACTTTGCTTCGGGTGGAACGTTCTCAACATTTTCAAATTCTGGCTCGTCATCGTCATCACTAGTCATATATGCACTTAGATCGTAATCACCGTGATCTTCACAAACAGATTTCCAAAAGTCGTGTGCCTTTTCTGAAATACTCATGTACGCTGACTCACCGCCATAACCATTTAGTTGGATACGATAGAAACGTGGGCCTTTGATTGTTTCTACTAGTTCTGTTTTTTCTTCTGTTGTAGCCATTTAAATCTCCATGTCTGCCGCTACTATATAGCGCCATTGTTTCTTTTCTAGTTTGCCAGGACGATGCCAAGTTTTTCCTGGAAAGATTAACCAATGTCCTTCTTTTGCAGGAACATAAGTCGTTGCACCTTCAGGTGTTGTATGTGCAAGTTCAGTACCACTTGTTTTTAACTTTGCACCTTTGGGTATGTCAATGTAGTAAACACCACTAAGTGTAACAGCACCTGGACGATTGTGTTGATGCCAATACGTGTTTCTATCTTCTTGCGTGTCTATATTTGTTTTATATCCCCAGCTCTTAATACCTTTTATTTGTTTCTCTTGCTTCATGTATGCAAAGCAACTCCAAATAAAACTCATCTTAAGGTTAATCCAAACTGTATTGGGCAATCCAAATATGTTTACATTAGTTTGAAAAGGAGGGGAGTTAGTCCAGTACTGTCCGCGATCAATCAAATGGTCAATGCCAGTGACCATTTCTTTTCTATCTTTGTTAGAAAATAACGAAGTCCAGTTGTATGTTTCATAATCCATGCTATTATAATAACAGACTGGACTTCGTTTGTCAACCTTTATTTTACAGTTTCTAAATAAGCCATAACTACATCCGGTGTTGTATGTTCATACGGATCCATGTCATCGCCTGTTTGGTTGATTCCTGGTTCTTGAAAATCCATTTCTACAACGCCGTCATTAACGACCATTGCATATCTCCACGAACGATTGCCAAATCCTAAATGATCTTTACATACCAACATACCCATTTTTTGAGTAAATTCGCCAGTTCCGTCTGGAATAAATTTAAGATTTTGGATATTTTGATCAATCATCCATTTGCGCATAACAAACGTATCGTTGACACTAATAACGTATACTTCATCTACGCCCATTTCCTTAATAGCTTCGTAATTTTGTTCAAAGCCTGGAACTTGTTGTGTTGAACAAGTTGGTGTAAATGCTCCGGGTAGAGAAAATACTGCTACACGCTTTCCTTTAAAAATGTCATCAGTTGTTACGTCAGTCCATTCAAACGGATTTTCTCCACCGTTTGTAGTATTTACGAATGTAATGGGATTCCCGTCAGTACGAGTACGGTATTTAAAGGTCACCGAAGGTACCTGCATTCCTATCTTCATAAGTTCTCCTAATGTATGTGTGTTATAGTATTGGATGATGGATTCATCCAGTTTATTTATTATACATTCAAAACATTACAAAGTCAAACGATTTATTCGTCTTCGAAGTCTATTACCCAGTTACTAACACCTTGTGCTTTTAGTATTTTTGTATATTGGTGTATAAGTCTACTAATTGAATCAATTTGTTTACTGTACAAATACAAAGAATGATCATTCATATCGGTTGCCCACTCTTTAATTTCTTCAGCCGATCTGTCTAAGTCATTCATACTATCCATCAAGGTTCTCGGTGGAACTTCTTCAATGTCATCTGTCATTTTTTGCTCCTCTTGTACTATATTTAGTTGTTAGTTAAAGGATTGTCTAGAGCTTCTTGTATTTGTTCTCCAAGTTTCTTTTCTAACTTTTGCATTGAAGCATCAATACGATCTTCAGTTTCACGCATACGATCTCTAGTATCCTTTTCACTTTCACGACTAACAATTTCAACTTCACGTAGTGTAGCATCAATATTGTCTTGAGTATCTTTTACAATTTGCTCAACTCTATCAACTTGTGTTTCAATGTTTTGTATATCTCTTTTTAGATCAAGTTTTATGGTGCGTGTATTGTCTACAGCATTTACAACTTGTTCTTCCATAACACTAATACGCTCGTTGATACCGCTTAGGTCTGGGGCAACATACTCTGATATTTGCTCCTTCATATTACGATAGTCGTTATAAAATTCAAATGCTCCCCATGCTACCCCACCTAGTGTACTAAGTGCAGTTATTACAGCAAACATCTTGCCCCCGGTGAACTTAACGCCACCTACTTCTACTTCAGCCATTTACTTCTCCCCATATTGCTGACGTACCATAGCGCGATGTTTTACATCGCTGGCACCATTAAAAAATCTTTGATTTGGATTATCATAGTTTTGTTGTAGTTCGTATATACCATCTGATGTGTACCATTGTGCTTCTACTTTCATCTGCGGTTGTACGTAGTCTCTAAAATTAGGATTATATCCTAGTAGTGCTGCCTGCGCTTCATCTGATTCATCGCCTGCTAGTGCTTTTGCAACTAGTTCATCTTCTAGTTGTTGTTGTTCTAATAAATCTTCTGGACTAACTTCGTCTAAAGGTTCGCCCATTTGATTTGCTTCTTCTAATGCTCGCTTTGTCATATCAATTATAAATGCGTTTATTTCTGCTGCAATTATACTTGATATCTCCGCTGCTACAGTTGCGTCTATGTTGCCGCCAAAGGAATATGTTGACTCCTGAGTTTGTCCGTAATCAGCTGCGCCTGTAACATCTACTGTAGACATCCCTGTGCCTGCAAGCATTTCTGTAGATGTTCCAGAATTGAGAGCAGCTATGCCGCTATCGCCCTGTTGTAGCGTTGTTTGTCCTGTGCTAAAATTTTGCATAGAACTGTTACCGCCTGTTGAAAAAGATGATTGTGATCCTGTTGAGCCTGTTGAGCCTGCACCACTATTGTTAGCAAAGTTGCCGTTGCTTTGTCCTGTATCTTGTCCTGTACTTTGTCCTGTATCTTGACTAGCGCCACTATTGTTAGCACTTGATCCTGTATCTCCTGTATTACTATTTCCAGTACTTCCAGTATTCTGTGCTGTACTGTCTGCGCTGTTGCCTGTACTATAACCGCCTGCGCTAGATTGTGTACTTTGTTGTGCTTGTGTTGACGCCACTTGTTCTGCTGCTGTAGTTGCGGCACTTGCAATATCAAGTGCTCTAGTTTTTACACTTGATCGTTTTGAAACAGTTGCAACTGGAGATTCTACTGTTTCCTCTTCTACTACTATTTCTTCTTCAATTTGCTCTTCAACACTTTCCTCAATACGTGTAGTTTCATCAGTTTCTTCAATTGTTCCTTCGTCATCAATTATCTCCTCTACTGCTTCTACTACTTCTACAGTTTCTTCAACTATAGCTTCTGGCTCTTCTACAATTGGCTCTTCTACAATTGGCTCTTCAAAAACTTCAACTGTCTCTGTAAACGTTTCTACTTCAGTAAATTCTTCTACAGGATCTGTAAATATTTCTACAGGCTCTGTAAATTCTTCTTGCGTGTCAACTACACCTGTTGACTGTTCTACATCAACACCCGTTGACTGTTCTACATCAACACCTGTAGTTGCTT
>Ga0228674_1001196_pt1 | contig 15828 bp, 9 predicted proteins | sample 1D_rmetaG_FD_189054 | JGI IMG/M metagenome (GOLD analysis project Ga0228674, IMG submission 189054) | Seawater microbial communities from Monterey Bay, California, United States - 1D_r | ecosystem: Environmental > Aquatic > Marine > Coastal | place: USA: California | collected 2016-09-26
ATCTCGAGGTAGTCCTCGATCCCGTACTTGGAGCCTTCGCGGCCCAGGCCGGAAGCCTTCACGCCGCCGAACGGCGCGACTTCGTTGGAGATCAGGCCGGTGTTGATACCCACCATGCCGTACTCCAGCGCCTCGGCCACGCGGAACACGCGGCCCAGGTCACGGGCATAGAAGTAGGACGCCAGGCCGAACTCGGTATCGTTGGCCATGGCAATTACCTCGGCCTCGTCCTTGAAGCGGAACAAAGGCGCCAGCGGGCCGAAGGTCTCTTCCTTGGCCACTGCTGCGGTTTTCGGCACGTCGAGCAGAATGGTCGGCTCGAAGAAGGTGCCACCCAGGGCATGCGGCTTGCCGCCCAGGGCCAGCTTGGCGCCTTTGCCCACGGCATCCTCGATATGCTCTTGGACCTTGGCCACGGCCTTCTCGTCGATCAGCGGACCGGTGGTAGTACCGTCTTCCAGACCGTTGCCAATCTTCAGCTTGCCCACGGCAGCGATCAGTTTCTCGGCAAAGGCATCGTAGACGCCGTCCTGGACGTAGATGCGGTTGGCGCAGACGCAGGTCTGGCCGTTGTTGCGGTACTTGGAGATCAGCGCGCCTTCGACGGCGGCATCCAGGTCAGCGTCATCGAAAACGATGAACGGCGCGTTGCCGCCCAGCTCCAGCGACACCTTCTTGATGTCCTGGGCGCACTCGGCCATCAGCTGGCGACCGATCTCGGTCGAGCCGGTGAAGCTCAGCTTGCGCACGATGGGGTTGCTGGTCAGCTCGCCACCCACTTCGCCGGCGCTGCCAGTGACCACGCTCAGCACACCTTTCGGAATACCGGCGCGCTCGGCCAGCTCGACCAGGGCCAGGGCGGAGAACGGCGTCTGCGAAGCCGGTTTGATCACCATGGTGCAACCGGCGGCCAGCGCCGGGCCGGCCTTGCGGGTGATCATCGCGGCGGGGAAGTTCCACGGGGTGATGGCCGCAGTGACACCGATCGGCTGCTTAATCACGATCAGGCGCTTGTCCGGCTGATGGCCGGGGATCACGTCACCGTAGACGCGCTTGGCTTCTTCGGCGAACCACTCGATGAAGGAGGCGGCGTAAGCAATCTCGCCCTTGGCTTCGGCCAGCGGCTTGCCCTGCTCCAGGGTCATCAGGCGACCGAGGTCGTCCTGATTTTCCATCAGCAGCTCGAACCAGCGACGCAGCTTGTTCGCACGCTCCTTGGCAGTCAGCGCACGCCAGGCCGGCAGCGCCTTCTCGGCAGCCTCGATGGCGCGGCGGGTTTCAGCACGGCCCATCTTCGGAACATGGCCGATGATCTCGCCAGTCGCCGGGTTGTTCACGGCAATGGTCTGACCGCTGTCGGCGTCCAACCACTGGCCATCGATATAAGCCTGTTGGCGCAGCAGCTGGGGGTCTTTCAGTTGCATGGCAGTCTCCTTCAGTTCCGACACCCGGGCGTCGGCGTAAGTCGTTGGAGTCACGGGCAGAGCCCGCAGGCCGAAATCGAGCCGTGCGGGGCCTGGTAATGGATTCAGAGCCGTTGAACGTGCGAGGGTTCAGAATGACCGAACACGCCGTTTGAAATCTCAAACGAATCCTAGGATCGGCAGGGGTAAAGGGCAATAGGTGGCCGGTCAAAATCCGCAAAATAATGGCAGAAACTTCTGAAAGGCAGGTTCTGACGGCCCGAAAGTGTAAAGTCCGTTCTGAATAATGCACACTCATGCAGAATGGACGCTAACCGCCGAGATGCGTATGATTGCGCCCCGCAACGCATCCGTAGCTCAGCTGGATAGAGTACTGCCCTCCGAAGGCAGGGGTCGTGGGTTCGAATCCCGCCGGATGCGCCATATAGCGAAAGGCCCCAGATGAAAACCTGGGGCCTTTTTCGTTTATTGCGCAACTTCGCAGCTGGCTAAATCCTGGGTCAGTAATGACCTTCGATATAGGCATAAGCCTTTTCAAACAGGCTTTTGTCCTTGCTCAAACCAAACTGCGCCAGGGTCAGCATCAGGGCCTTCTGGATTTCACGCGGGCCGCTGTTGGAGTTCTGCCAGCCTTCGAAACGAGTAGCCTTCACGATCTTGTCGATCTGCTCGACCACATCGCCAATCAATTTCGGCGTGGTTTCCGGGCGGGTCTCCAGGAAGAGCTTGGTCAGCGCTTGCTTGTTGTCTTCCTCCGTTACTACCTTCTCGCCGGTTTCACGCTCGGCCCGCACCGTATCCTTGGCCGCCTCAAGCAAACCCTTGAGCCAGTCGATGGCCTTGATTACACCGGCCTCATAGTCGCGACGCAGCTTCTCCAAGCGTTCGCCAAGCTCGACGAATGCAGGGTCTCCGCTGCCGCGTAACCGTCCCATCAGGTCGATTTCCAGACGACGTGCGCGCTTCTCCTGCTCTTTCTCAGTGAGTGTGAAGATCGCGTGCTCATCCATGATCAGCTCATCGATGTCATCGCGGATGCGTTTGATATCGGTGTGCTCGTGAATCATTTTGATGGTCTCTGGGCCCAATGCGGCCCAGACCAGAGCGCCCGTCTGGCCAACCGGGCGCACCGATTCATAAATTTGCGCCAGCCATTTGTAATCCTGGCGGTAGGGCGTCAGGAACGGGTCAGGGTTGATGGCCGACCAGAGCTTGGCCAACACACCAAAGGCGGCTGCAAACTCATCGCGCTTCTTGTTGTTAGGCAGGCACTCCTGAGCGGCCATGATGCCGTCGAAGCCTTCCAGGCTACGGTCCACATTCGGGAAAAAGGCCAGGCACTGTTTCAGCTGTTCCGGTAACAGCTCCTTGAATTTCTCGATGCCCTCGACAATGCCGTCGATCTCTTCCGGGTTGTAGGCCAGCGCCGTGCGCAGGTTTTCGAATACGCCGAGGTAATCGATGATCAGGCCCATACGCTTGACCACGTCACCTGCCTCATACAGACGGTTGGTACGGCACATGGCCTGCAGCAGGGTGTGATCGCGCAGGGGTTTGTCGAGGTACATGCAGTAGCAGATGGGGGCGTCGAAGCCAGTGAGCAGCTTGGCGGTGACGATCAGCAGTTGCAGGGGCTGCTTCGGGTCTCGGTAGGTTTCCAGCAGGTTCTTCTGCGCCTGCTCGTCATCATCGAGTGCCTGCCAACGCTCAAAGTCGGCCTGTTTGATCGGCAGTCCAAGCTCTGCATGCCAGCGGTTCCAGTCCTTGTTGACCTTGCCGTTCTCATCCTTGACCGGAGCCTGATCGACGTTCATCACCACTTCTATGGCGTCGAAGCCGAGCTTGCTGCCGAGCAAGTGGTACATCTGCACGCAGGCTTCGCGGTCATAGACCACTACCATGGCTTTCATCTTCTTCGGTTGCACATGGCTGGTGAAGTGCTTGGCGATATCGGCGCTGATGGCCTCCATGCGCTTCGGTGCCTTGAGCATCACCGCCAGCTTGCCGGCACGCTTGGACAGAGCCGTCTTCTCGTCTTCGTCCAGGTTGTTGTCTTTAACCAGTTGCTCGAATTCCTGGTTGATCGCCTCGCGGTCGACCCGCAGCTCGGCCAGACGTGGTTCGAACTTCACCGGGTTGGTGGCGCCGTCGCGGATCGACTGCTTGTAGCTGTAGCGGTTCATATAGCGACCGGGGTCGTCCTCGGCGCCGAACAGCTTGAAGGTGTTGCGCTCGATACCCGAGATCGGCGTACCGGTTAGGCCGTAGAAGTGGGCATTGGGCAGCGCCCAGCGCATCTTCTCGCCCAGGCCGCCTTCCTGGGTGCGGTGGGCTTCGTCCACCAGCACGATGATGTTGTCGCGATTGTTCAGACCATCGGGGTTGCGCTCATCAACATCGACATCCTTGAACTTGAAGATGGTGGTGATCAGGATGCCACGGCTGTCCTGTTCGATATGGGCACCGAGCTTTTTGCAGCTCTGCACCTTGATCAGGTTTTTTACGTCAGCGCCGCCAAAGGTCTCGCTGATCTGGCTGTCCAGATCGCGGCGGTCGACCACGATCAGCACCGTCGGGTTTTGCAGATCATTATCGGCTCGCAGCATCTTCGCCGCGTAGAGCATCAGCAGCGACTTGCCGGAGCCCTGGAAGTGCCAGATCAAACCTTTTTTCGGGTAGCCCTTTTTCACCCGTTCAACGATCAGTTTGGCAGCCTCGAACTGCGGGTAACGCGGCAGTAGCTTGATGCGCTTGGGCGGTGTGTCTTTACCGGCTTTGTGGGTCGAGAACAGCGCAAACGAGGTCAGCAGTTGCAGTAGGGTTTGCGGGTTCAGCAGCCCTTCGGCGCTGGTCAGCACGGAGGCAAGCGTGGCAGGAATATCCTCGCGCTGCTCGGTGTGGTGCCAAGGGCCCCAATCCTTGACCCGCGCATTGATCGCGCCATAGGCGAAGGTTTTGCCTTCACTGGCGAAGCACAGCAGGTTGGGCACGAAGAAGGCCTGCGCATGCTGCCAGTAATGCTTCTTGCCGCCCATGAAGTCAGCGGCACCGTCCTGCCAACTGACGCTGGGGCGGGTAGCGCTTTTCACTTCGCCGACCACCAGCGGGATGCCGTTTACATACAGCACGATATCGAGAAACACCTCGCCCGCCGCCACATAGTGCACCTGCTGGGCCACCACAAAGTGGTTGTTCTCGATCTGTTCGAAGTCGATCAGGTTGATGGTGACGTGCTCGCCGTTCTCGCCAAAGGGCAAGGTTTTTTCGGCCAGCAGCCAGGCTTGGAAGTTCTCGTTGGCTCGCACCAAGCCGCTGTGCGGTGCTTCCAACAGTACACCGCGCAGCTTGTGGATCACCTCATCGGCATAATCCGGCTGCTGGTCAATCGCTGGGTTTAACGAACATAACGCGTCTTTTAGCCATTCATCGACAAAGATATCCTGCGCTTTCTTAGGCAGGCTCTCGCCGTGGCAGTAAGTCCACTTTACCCCGCTTAAATTCTTTAAACGGTTGATGATTCCATTTTCGGTGACGGTTTGTTCGTTAAACATTCTGTTTAGTCCATTAAGAGACGGTCGTGTAATAATGAAAATTGAGAAACCTTCTCAAGCTTTGCGTTTAAATCAAATATGGTTTTGGATAGGGTATTCATGATTTCTGAAATTTTTATTTGTTCTGCGTAGTCGTTCGGCACCAAAATTGGAATACTTTCAACTTCAAAATTATATAAGTGCTTTACTTTTGTCCCTACAGGCATTCGGTGTAGATGTTCTCGGGCTAGCCTGCTTTGTAAGGCCCAGAAAAGATAGTTCTTATGTATTTTCTCTCGCGGAGAAATTCTTGCCAGACGCTGATTTAGAAGGCAGTGTTCGCCATTCGTTGTCATGCACACGCGACCTAAAAAGCCATCATCTAAGCTTTGCGCTGTAAGATTCATTACTATTTCGTCAGCTTTTACTATGTAGGCCGAGCTATTTACCTCGTACTCTAGGGGCAAATATGTAGTGTCAGAATTGCTCCACCCCACAATGCCAGAGCAGTATAAGTTTCCAGGCCTTAGTAGTTTTATGCCGGAGTCACAATAAGCGGTTGAAGGGAATACTTTTCCTAGCTGATAGTCTGCTACATCAGATAGCTTTTTCAGTGACCATCCTTTGGGTATATCTTGCTTGATATTTTTCTCGGATGCATTTGCGCATACAAAATCTTGCAATAACACGCGCATCAAAGTGTTGGAGCTGCTCAATAGATTTTTAATTCTATCGATGGTGTTCTCCTTGGATTTTATTATGGCTTTTAATTGAAGCTGTTCATCTTTTTCTAAAAGCGATATCTTTAGTTCGCTCAAAGCAGAGAATTTTGTTCGTGGTGACAAGGAGCCGGACGATGTTTTTATAGCCCAATCCCAAAATCTACTGGACTGTATAACAAATGGGAGCAAGTCTTTATCAATAAGATCTTTTTTTGACTTCTCTAGAACTATAATGTCGCCAGAGCAGATTCCATCAAATTCAGCAATTGCGGCCTTCTTCAAATATGGTCGGCGCTTGCCAAAAAGAATATGGCCTTTTTTGAATACTCGCGTGAAGCCTGGGTTGTCCTCAATGGTCTGCCCCCAGCGTTTGATCTTCAGAGATCCAGAGTCTAAATGCTCTAGGCCAATATAGCGGTCATAGCCGTCAGCAATCGGATCCTTGGTGGTTATTTTCACTTCGCGGCAAATGTCGCCGAAACTAACGATTTGCTTCCCGCTCATTCCTGTAGCTCCTCATTAGTTTTATATCCGAAGCTGCTTAATCCATTGAGTAACTGTGTGGTACGTTTCTTGAGCTGCAGTCGACTAACTTTCCATGACTCAATGATATGCTCAATATCATGTGTTTCCTCGTCGCTTGCAGTTTGTACATAGAGCAGAATTGATAAGTTGTGCTGGTTCTCGCGAATCGCCTCGATATCTACCAAAGCAGTAATGCTCGGCTGCTTATCCGGCTCTGAATAGGCCTCGATCAGCGCAGTCAGATCACCCTCCGAGAGTCGGCTATGAGCACGTTCACGGGTGACATGCTCGACGCCATTGATAAAGAGGATCTTGCCTCGGCGCTCGGCGGGCTTATTGCAGCTGAGCACCACCACGCAGGATTCCATCGGCGAGTTGTAGAACAGGTTGGGACCAAGTCCGATCACGGCTTCGATGATGTCGGACTCGATCACCTGCTTGCGGATGGCCTGCTCGGAGTCGCGGAACAGCACACCATGCGGCCAGAGCATGGCCGCGCGACCGGTATCGGGTTTCAGGCTTTTGATGATGTGGGTATAGAAGCCGTAGTCCGCGCAGCCCTGCGGCGGCACACCATAGAGGTTACGGCCGTAGGGGTCGGCGGCGAACTTGTCGCGGTTCCATTTTTTGATGGAGTACGGCGGGTTGGCGAAGATCACATCGAACTGTTTGAGCTGGTCGCCCTCGATAAATTTCGGCTCGGCCAAGGTGTCACCGCGTAGCACCTCGAACTCTTCGATCTCGTGCAGGAACATGTTCATACGGGCGATGGCGGAGGTGAGCAGGTTCACTTCCTGGCCATAGAGTTTGACGCTGCGCCATTCCTTGCCCTCGTCGCGCAGGTCCATCACGGCATTGAGCAGCATGCCGCCCGTGCCGCAGGTGGGGTCATAGGCGGTTTCACCTGGTTTCAACCCCATGATGCGGGTCATCAGGTGTACTACGGTGCGGTTGGTGTAGAACTCAGCGGCGGTGTGGCCGGAGTCGTCGGCAAACTTCTTAATCAGGTATTCGTAGGCTTCGCCGAGATCGTCCTGAGCCACGGATTTGATGCCCAGGGGGATCTTGCTGAAGTGCTGAATCAGGTCAGCCAGCAGATGGTCGGGCAGGCGCTCCTTGTTGGTCCACTGGGCATCGCCGAATACGCCGTGCAGGCGTTCGTTGTGGGTCTCGATCAGGCGCAGGGCATTCTGGATCGCTTCACCGATGTTCTTGCTGGTGTGGCGCACCTTTTCCCAGCGCGCCTCCTGGGGAATATGAAAGCGGTGAAACATGGGCATGGCGGCGTAGCTGGCATCGCCTTCACTCACTTGCAGCGCCTCGGAATACTCTTCGAGGTAAACATCCGAGAGGCGCTTGTAAAACAGCAGCGGAAACACGTACTGCTTGTAGTCGGAGGCATCGATCTGCCCACGGAGAAACTCGGCCGCGCCCCACAGCAGGTCTTCCAGTTTCTTTTTGCCGAGGCGCGATGCCTGGTGTTGCTGATATTCAATCATTCTTACGGGTCTTGTCTGATAGCTGGTGAGCCAATTGGCTCAGGTCGGCGAGGCGTTTGTCGGCATCGGCGGCATCGGTCAGTTGGCGCTGCTGATGAAACAGCTCGTACTGCGCCTCGGCATGCTGCTTGGCCATGTCGTGCGAGATTTTGCCGGCGTTGGCCAGGATGTCGCGATCGTTCAGGGTCAGGAAGCCATCGAGCTTCTTCACCCAGTCGGCCATGGACATCGGAATGCGCCGCATGGCCTGGCCTTCGGCGAATACCAGGTACTGCTCGACCAGGTTGTTGAGGGCGCTGAGTTCATCTGCAGAGAGGTAGTTCTTGGCGTTGGCGACATCCTGCTTGCGCACCTTGGCGCCGCGCCAGTTGGTCAGGCCCATATTGGGTTTGCTGCTGTCGGCACGGGCGTGGATCAGCTCGGCGGCTGTCTGCCCGGTAATGGCCCAGTGCACCTTGTTCTGCACTGTTTTGAAGAAGGTGATACTGGTTTCCTGAGTCGGGTCATAATCCACGCTGGTGGCGTAGATATCGGTGATCTTCTGGTAGAAGCGCTTTTCGCTGGTGCGAATATCCTGGATGCGCCGCGTCAGCTCTTCGAAGTAATCGAAGGGCTGATCGGGATTCTTCAGGCGCTCGTCATCGAGCACGAAGCCTTTGACGATGTACTCACGCAGCTGTCGGGTGGCCCACTGGCGAAAGCGCGTTGCGGTGTGGCTCTGCACCCGATAACCCACAGAGATGATGGCATCGAGGTTGTAGTGCTTGAGGCTGCGTTTTACCTGACGCGTACCCTCCTGGCGAACTACTAAGAAATCCTTAGTGGTTGCATTTTGATCAAGCTCGCCTTCGCTGAAGATGTTCTTCAGGTGCATCAGCACGTTTTCTGGCGTGGTGCTGAACAGCTCTGCCATCAGGGCCTGGGTGAGCCAGACGGTTTCATCGACAAAGCGTACGTCCAGCCGGGTTTTGCCGTCTTCGCTCTGGTAGATGATGAACTGCGAGGTGTTGCTGTCGGCAGCATCCGTGCTCATAGCTCGAAACCCTCCTTGATCAACAGCTCTTCAAGTTCCTGCTCAGCCTGCTCCAGTGCCGCCAGCTTTTGCTGGAAGTCCTTCAGCGCCTCTTCGACGGTGATGGTCTCTTCTTCCAGCGGCTTTTGCACATAGCGGGCGATGTTCAGGTTGAAGTCGTTTTCTGCAATTTCGCTCAGTGGCACCCAGCGTGCCACACCCTCCAGCGCCTGGGCATCAGGGCCTTGCTGATACTGCTGCAGATAGGTCTGGTAGATCTGATCCGCCTGGACGTTGCTCAGGGTGTTCTGCGCACGGCCTTTGGTGAAGATCTCTTCAGCATTGATGATCAAGACATGGTTGCGGTGCGCATTTGGCCGCTGTTTGCGCAACAGCAGAATGCAAGCGGGAATGGCGGTGCCGTAGAACAGGTTGGGGGCTACGCCAATGATTGCTTCGATGCGGTTTTCCTTGAGCAGGCTGGTGCGGATTCTGCCCTCCGCCGCCCCTCGGAACAGCACCCCATGAGGCAGCACAACCGCCATACGACCGTTGTCATTGAGCGAAGCGAACATGTGCTGTACCCAGGCAAAATCACCATTGGTTTTCGGCGCAAGCCCGTACTTGTTGCGGCCATAAGCGTCCGCCGCCCACTGTTCATGGCCCCACTCGCTGAGGCTGAATGGCGGGTTGGCGATCACGCAGTCAAAGGTATCGAGCCGGTCGTAGATCAGGAACTTGGGATCACGCAGGGTATCGCCGCGCACGATCTCGAAATCCTCCTGGCCATGAAGGAAGAGATTCATACGAGCGATGGCTTCAGTGGTCAGGTTCTTTTCCTGGCCCTTGAGCGTCAGAAGGCGGGGATCACCAGCGTTTTCACGAACGTGATGGATCGTCTCCAGCAACATACCGCCCGTACCACAGGCGGGGTCATAGACGCTTTCACCAGCTTTGGGATCGAGGATATTGACCATCAGCCGCACGATGGTGCGCGGGGTATAGAACTCACCGGCCTTCTTGTTGGCTTTGTCGGCAAAGCGTTTGATCAGGTATTCGTAAGCGCGGCCCATGTCGTCGTTACGAACGCTGGCAACCCCAAGATTGACCTGATTGAAGTGATTGAGCAGCGTAGCGAGCAATTCATCCGGCAGCCGTTCTTTATTCGTCCAGCTGGCATCCCCGAAGATACCGTGCAGCGGGGCGTTGGCTTGCTCGATGCCTAGAAAGGCGTCCTTGAGCGCCTTGCCGATATTGTGGGTTTTGGCGAATACGTCATCCCAGTGGCAGCCAAGGGGCACTTGGATTCGATGGAAGATTTTTTCCCGCGCCAGCTCAGCACTGCCGACCTTGGCGAGCACGTCCTGAAATTCTTCGTCGTAGACATCGCAGATCCGTTTAAAGAACAGGATCGGGAAGATGTAGGTCTTGTAGTCGGAAGCATCGATGGGGCCGGTGATGATATGTGCGGCATGCCAAAGATGGGCTTCAAGGTCTTTCAGGTTGATGAGGGTCATTTTTAATCGAACAGGTCTTGGTCAACTACAGAATATGGAGCTCTATCGCCTCATCCCTTAGTTCGCGGCCATAAGCTGCGAGGGGAAAACTGAGCTTGTTTAGCTATCGAAGCAGGCAAGTCTACTGGAGATCACAAATGACGCGGCGAACGAAAGATATAACGTCTACCGCGCCCTATATCACCCCCAACGTCAGCGCCTTCAAGGTTGCTGCCGCGCGCGTCGAACACTGCAGCTTGCGGAACACGCTTTCGACATGGGTGCGCACCGTGCTCGGGCTGATGCCCAGGTCGCGCGCCACTTCCTTGTTACTCGCCCCGCTGCTGATGCGCTGCAGGATCTGCGCCTCGCGTTCGCTGAGCAGGCCGTTGCCGGGTTTACTGGCCAGCGGCGCCTGCTCGCCGTGCGCAGCGCTGATCACCGCCTGGCAGGCCCGCGGGTCGAAGCGGCCCTGCTCGGCTTCATCCAGCAATACTTGGGCGGCCTGCTCGTCACTGAGGGCAGCGCGCCAGGGGCGTTCGCCACGCAGCGCCAGCCAGGCCAGTGCGGCGCTCAGCAGTCGGTGTTCGGCACTCAGGGCATCACCGCTCAGCGAGCGAAAATAGCCGCTGCCATCCAGCCGTTCGTAGGCGTGCGCAGCCAGTTGTCCGGCTTCGCTCAGGCCACCGATCTGGCTGCAGGCGCGGTGCGTCCAGTAGGGCACCAGACGCACCGCCTCGAGATCACCGTCGAGCAGCGGGCCGGGCGTACTCCAGATTCGATTGGGCACTGCCGCCCGGCCCAGGCCATGGATCAGCGCGGCCTTGGCCAGCATGTCGAGGCGATCTTCGGGCAAGCCCCAGAGCCGAGCAGCGTCGCGCACCAGGCTCGCGGCCTGGCGTGAATAGCCGGCCAGCCAGGGCAGTTTGAGATCGATCACGTCGCCCACGAGGGTCAGGGAAACCTCCGCCCCGCTGGCAGGCTGCACGCCCTCGGGTGTGCGCAGCGCTTGCAGCCAATCCGCTGCATGGCCGCTGAGCAGGTCGACGAGTTCAGCGGGATAACGACGATCACCCTGCGCGCCGATCCACTCCAGCGCCGCGTCCAGGCCGTGGGCCCGCGAGAGGATTTCCAGATCGCCAGCCAGCACCACGTGGTAAACCACCTGCGGAATATCGGGATGACGCAGGCCCAGCGGTCGGCCACTGCCGTCGAAGCACTCGAAGATATGGCGCAGACCTCGCTCGACTTCCACACCCAGCGCCAGGGTGCGGGCAACCTCACCCGCGATCTCGCAATGCACCTGGGCCAGCGGCGTGGTGCGCAGCATGGCACGCTGGCCGGCGGCATCCAGGGTTTGCGCCAGCATGTCGCGGCGGCCGCCGACGTCGTCACCGAGCAGACGCATGAAGCCGTCGGCGTTGGCGGTACAGCCGGACCAGCGCAGCAGCGCCACCTGTCGGGCGGCATTCTCCTGCGCCTGATCGCCGCCACTGGCCTGTACCAGCCATTGCGCCAGGCGTGCGGTGCGCCGCGACTGGTCGATGGGCTGGCCCATGCTCAGGTCGCCGACCATGGCCAGCGCCAGCATGGCGTCTTCGAGCGCGACGACGTCATTCACCTGCATTGCAGCTCTCCAGTTTTTCGCTGGCCTCGGATAAACGACCGATACCGGGATACCGCCGCATTATCGACACTGAACTCCCCCAAGCACAGGAGATTCAATCATGTTCAATACCAAGCCGCTTATCCTGGCACTCGCCATCGCCAGCCCCTTCTTCGCCGCCAGCAGCCAGGCTGCCGATGCCAAGCCGTCGGTGGTGATCGTCCACGGCGCCTTCGCCGACGGCTCTGACTGGGCCAAGGTCGTGCCACTGCTGCAGGACAAAGGCATCAAGGTCACCGTGGTACAAAACCCGCTGACCTCGCTGGCCGACGACGTCGCCGCCACCCAACGCGTGCTGAACAATCAGGAAGGCGACGTGGTACTGGTCGGCCACTCCTGGGGCGGCACGGTGATCAGCCAGGCCGGTGCCGACGAGAAAGTGCGTGGCCTGGTCTATGTCGCCGCCTTCGCGCCGAACGCGGGCCAGTCCAGTGGAGAGCTCTACAGTGGCTATCGCACCGCGCCAGGTTCGAGCCAGATCGCAGCTGACAAGAATGGCTTTCTGTACCTGACACCGCAGGGCATGGCCACCGACTTCGCGCAGGATCTGCCAGCCGAGCAAACGGCGATCATGACGGCCACCCAGGGTCCGATCCGCGCGGCTGCCTTCGATGAGCGCACCAGCGTCGCGGCCTGGACGCAGAAGCCGTCCTGGTACCTCGTCGCCAGTGACGACCGCATGATCGTGCCGGAGATGCAGCGTGACTTCGCCAAGAAGATCGGCGCACAGACCACCGAGATCGCAGCCAGCCACGTGCCGCAGCAGTCGCGCCCGGGCGATGTGGCCAAGGTGATCATCCAGGCAGTGGAGAAAACGCAGGCAGCGCGTTGAACGAAGGAATGAGCGCAGGGCGAGCGGTTGCTCGCCCTGCCGCTCGTCTTACAGGATCGACAGCGGGTAGTTGATGATCAGACGGTTCTCGTGCAGATCCTGACCCACATCGCGACGCACGTCGGAGTTGCGCCAGCGGATGCTCAGGTTCTTCAGCGAGCCTTCCTGGATGGTGTAGGCCAGCTCGGATTCGCGGCCCCATTCCTCGGCGTTCTCGCGGGTTTTCACGCCATTGGTGTAGACGTCGATGTTGCTACCGCTGACGTAGCGGTTCATCAGGGTCAGACCGGGGATGCCGAGGCCGGCGAAGTTGTAGTCATGGCGAACCTGCCAGGAACGCTCTTCCGGGTTGTCGTAGCTGTTGGTGAAACCGTCGTTGACCAGAGTGCCGCCGCTGGTGCCGTCGATACGCATGAACTTGGTATCACCGCTGAGCTTCTGGTAAGCGACCATGAAGGTGTTGTTGCCGGTCTTGGCAGTGAACGCCCCCTGATAGACCTTGTTATCCAGGTTGCCGGCCTTGGCCGAGCCTTCTTCCTTGCCGGTGACGTAACCCAGGTTGGCACCGAGTACCCAGTCACCGACCTGCTGGCTGTGGGTCAGTTGCACGTAGCTCTGCTGATAGACGTTTTCCAGGCGGGCATGCCACGCGCCGACCATGGTGTTGTTGCCGTTGAAACGGTACTCACCACCGGCGAAGTTGAAGTCATCACCCTCGACGAGACCAAAGGGAGTGCCCGAGTTGAACGCCATCTCTTCACGGCTGGCATCGTTACGCTGGCTGTTCTTCCAGAACTGACCGCCGTACAGGGTCAGGCCATCGATCTCGTTGGAAGTCAGCTGAGCGCCCTGGAAGGTTTGCGGCAGCGAGCGGCCGTCGTCGGCACGCAGGATTGGCAGCACGGCGAACCACTCACCGACCTTCAGCTCGGTCTTGGACAGCTTGGCTTTGGCGGCTACGGCAGTACGGCCGAAGTCATCAGCGGCCTGGCCGTCGTCGTGGATCGGCAGCAGCTGGGTGTTGGCGGCGCCACGGTTGCCGTCCAGCTTGATGCTGTACAGGCCCAGCACGTCGAGGCCGAAGCCGACGGTGCCTTCGGTGTAGCCGGAGCGGGCATCGAGGATGAAGCTCTGCGTCCAGCCTTCGGCCTGGCCCTGGAGTTCGCCCTGAATTCGCGGATCGGTGCCGTTGAGGTAATTGCGGTTGAAGTAGTAGTTGCGCAGGCCGAGGGTGACCTTGGCATCTTCGACGAAGCCGGCGGCGTGGACACTGCCGACAGGCAGAGCAGCGATGGCGCTGACCAGGCTACAGGCGGCAAACAGTGGGGTACGGCAGAAAGTAGGTGTCATATCTTGTTGTTGTCTTCGACAGGTTAAAAAAAGCGGTGCCAAAGCACCGCGAGGGATAACGCTGCGCCGGGACGGGCGCAGCATCATGGGGTCGAGCTGAAAGACTCAGCTCAGGGCATCACGGCTGTGCACGCCGTCGACCAGGCGCTGGATGCCCAGCGGGTTAGCGTTCTGCAGCGCCTCCGGCAGTACCTCGTCCGGGTAGTTCTGGTAGCACACCGGACGCAGGAAGCGATGGATCGCCAGGGTGCCGACCGAAGTACCACGAGCGTCGGACGTTGCCGGGTACGGGCCGCCATGGACCATGGAGTCGCACACTTCCACGCCAGTCGGGTACCCATTGAGCAGCACACGGCCGGCTTTGACTTCCAGCAGCGGCAGCAGGTCGCGGAAGGCGATGAGGTCGTCACGCTCGGCGATCAGGGTCGCGGTCAGCTGGCCGTGCATGCTTTGCAGCGCGCGGGTCAGCTCGTCACGATCCGCCACTTCGACGACGATGGTGGTCGGGCCGAAGACTTCTTCCTGCAGCAGGTGGTCGCCTTCGAGCAGCATGCTCACGTCGGCCTTGAACAGCTGCGGCTGCGCCTGGTTGCCGGCCTGCTCGTTGCCCGCCAGGTGAGTGACCTTGGCATGGCCTTTGAGCTGCGCCACGCCACCGGCGTAGCTGCGCAGGGTGCCGGCGTTGAGCATGGTCTGCGCCGGCTGCGCGCCCATGGCATCGGCCAGGCCGGCGACGAAGTCACTGAACTCGGCGCTGCGAATGCCGATGACCAGGCCTGGATTGGTGCAGAACTGACCACAACCCATCACCACCGAACCGGCCAGTTCCTTGGCCACGGTGGCGCCACGCGCCTTGAGGGCGCCCGGCAGGACAATCACCGGGTTGACGCTGGACATCTCGGCGAACACCGGGATCGGCTGCGGACGGGCAGCGGCCATGTCGCACAGGGCGCGGCCGCCTTTGAGCGAACCGGTGAAGCCAACAGCCAGGATGGCCGGGTGCTTGACCAGAAGCTCGCCGACACCGCCGCCAAAGATCATGTTGAACACGCCCTTGGGCATGCCGGTTTTCTCGGCCGCGCGGATCACCGCATCAGCCACGCACTCGGCAGTGGCCATGTGGCCGCTGTGCGCCTTGAACACCACCGGGCAACCGGCGGCCAGGGCCGACGCGGTGTCGCCACCGGCAGTGGAGAAGGCCAGCGGGAAGTTGCTGGCACCGAACACGGCAACCGGGCCGACACCGATCTGGTACTGACGGATATCCGGACGCGGCAGCGGCTGGCGATCCGGCAGTGCGCGGTCGATGCGCGCACCATAGAAGTCGCCACGACGCAGCACCTTGGCGAACAGGCGCATCTGGCCACTTGTACGACCACGTTCGCCCTGAATGCGGGCAGCCGGCAGTGCGGTTTCGCGGCAGACCAGGGCAACGAAGTCGTCACCGAGGGCATCGATCTCGTCGGCAATCGCCTCGAGGAACTCGGCGCGGCGCACGGCCGACAGGTTGGGATAGATCGGATAAGCGGCAGCGGCAGCCTGGGCGGCAGCGTCGACTTCTTCCGGCGTGGCCTGGATGAAGGTGTACGGCAGCGCTTCACCGCTGCTGGCGTCGAGGCTCTTGTGCTCGACGGTGCCGGCGGCGCGGCGCTCACCGCCGATGTAATTGTGGCCAGTCAGACTCAGCATGGCGTTCTCCTGTCAGGTGGGGCGACGGGGTCGCCGCCAGGGACAATGAAAATGAATGAGGCCCCGGCTTTTTGGGCCAGGGA
>Ga0228674_1001199_pt1 | contig 15812 bp, 21 predicted proteins | sample 1D_rmetaG_FD_189054 | JGI IMG/M metagenome (GOLD analysis project Ga0228674, IMG submission 189054) | Seawater microbial communities from Monterey Bay, California, United States - 1D_r | ecosystem: Environmental > Aquatic > Marine > Coastal | place: USA: California | collected 2016-09-26
TTATAATATTTTTAGACCAATTTATTGATTGTCCTTACTATCTAACTAATAGAAGTATTACTGTTACTAGCGAAAAAAAAGCAGTGGAGTTAACTCTCTTTAGTGGAGATCTACGTAAATATGGTTTAATTAAAGCAATGAAAAGGCAAGAACAAGAATGACTGTTTTTAATGAATGGAGTCAGCTTAAAAAAGTTATTGTAGGAATAGCAGACAATGCTAAAATTCCTGCTGTAGATAAAAGTGTACGTACAGTTAATTATGCACATTTAGATGATGTAAGTAATGTAGAAGTTGGACAATATCCAAAGCAAGTAATAGACGAAGCAAATGAAGACTTAGAAATATTTGTAGACTTTTTACAAAAAGAAGGTGTAGAAGTAGTAAGACCAAATGCTACTGATTGTGCTTACTATAACTATTGCCCAAGAGATAGTGTGTTTATACACGGAGATAAAAATATTGCAACTCCGATGCCTATACGTGCAAGAAGTAATGAGTGGAAGGCATTCGAACATCATTTACACAATCCAATAGATTTATCAAGTACAACACCCGACCCTTTATATAATTTAGACTGTATAGGCAATAAAGATATTTTAGCACTAAATGAAACTTATCCTGCATTTGACGCTGCTAATATAATACGTGCAAACGATCATGTACTATACCTTGTGAGTAATAGCGGAAATAAATTAGGAGCACAGATTTTACAAGATGCACTTCCTACAATATCTGTACATACATTAGAGGGTGTTTACAGTTACATGCACATAGACAGCACTGTAGCGTTTCTAAGAGAGGGTTTAATGCTACTTAATCCTAGTAGAATAAAAGATGTAAACGTGCTACCAGAGCCGTTTAGAAGCTGGGACTATATTATGTGCCCCGAGCCCACAGACATTGGATTCTATGGCAACTATAACAATGCTAGCACATGGATTAATATGAATTTGTTTAGTATAAATCCTAACTTAGTAGTGTTAGAAGAAAATCAACATAGTTTAAGAAAAGAATTAGAAAAATACAATATAGAGTGTGCTATGTTGCCAACTAGGCATCAACGTACTTTAGGTGGTGGATTTCATTGTGTAACATTGGATATTGAACGTGCGATGGACTAGCGGAAATATATACCCAATATGGGACAATAGTTATAAAAATTATAACTTTGTGAAGCAACCTATTTCGCAAGACGAAATAAATTTATGGCGTTCACAAGGGTATGATCACAAAAGTTTTAGTGGCACAATGTATGGTGGTAAAAATGTTATGCCAGCTTGGATACACAAAGTTTCAGATATACTAAACTTGCAAAAAAGTGGCCACGTAATTTATCGTATGGACACTAATGACATTATGCCTACACATTCAGATCACTATAATACGTATTGCAAAGTCTTTAATGTAGAATATAACGATGTGTATCGTGCAATAGTTTTTTTAGAAGACTGGAAGCCTGGACACTATTTTGAAATAGATAATACAGGGTGTACAAATTGGAAGGCAGGAGATTACTATTTATGGAAGGGAGATGTAGTACATGCCGCAAGTAATATAGGAATTGATCCTAGGTATACACTACAAATAACTGGAATAAAATAATGTCTAATTTTATGAATAAGGTATATTATTTTAATTTTCCTTTTAAAATGCGTTCAAACAATAGACTGTTAGGTAGGACAGCAAAATTACCATTACCGAGCGAAGGTCCATATATTATTTCTACAGCACACAACAAATTAAATTTAGACGATTTGTTATCACATACTAAACTTGAGAAACTTTCTAAAACAGGACTTGACGTATATCTATTTGAAGTTTTAGCAACTTACAAATTAGAAAACGGATATAAAGAGCGCAATAGATCATTTTATACAGAAATATTATACAACGAAGACGAACATAGCAAACTATATAGTCATGAATTTGATGTTATACAAAACCTTGCAGAAAAACTGAATATTAATATAAATGTCTACACATGTGAAAGAAATGTTAGACAGTTTTTTGGTTCTAAGTACAAAAATTTAAATATATTTTGTTTTGATATATTTGTACAAACACTGTTAAATTTAAATTTTGATCCGGGCAATGACACTATATCAAAAAAGTTTTGGTGTGCAAACTGGCGATACACTCCTGCAAGACATTCTATTATGGGATATCTAGCAAATAAAGACGGTAACTACAGCTGGCATTATGAAGCGCCTGAAATTGACTTTATTGACGTAGAAGAAAAGTATTTAGAGGTATTACACAAAGGTAACAAAATTCTTAACAAAGAAAATTTCTATCTTGATCAACCAGTAAAACGTAAAGTAGATGTATTAAACGATCACAGTGTATGCTATCCCGAAAATGAAAAATCTATGACAACAAAATATAATCCTACTTTTTACAATTCACTACTTTCGTGCTTTGTAGGTATAATTACTGAAACTAGATTTGGGCAACCACAAGCAAATTTTAGTGAAAAAGCATTACATCCTATTCGTTGTAGAAGACCTTTTGTACTAGTTGCGCCGCCGTTTACTCTACAATATATGAAAGAATTAGGATTTAAAACCTTCGATAAATGGTGGAGCGAAGATTATGACTCAGAAACTGATCATTTTAAAAGATTAGAAAAAATATACGATCTAATCGACTATATCAACACCTTAACTATAGGAGAAATGCAGGAAATACTCGTAGAAATGAGAGATATTTTTCAACATAATTTGCAAGTTATTGATTTTTATAGAAATAATTCTTTTCCTATTTTAAAATAATGATTGACAAATGTTATATTGGTGCTATAATTAATGTATAGTAAGAAATTAAGCAATTCACTAGAGGGAAACATAAAATGGATACAGCAACTAGAACAGTTAGTCCAAATTCTGCAAAATCTTCAATTAAACACGCTTTAACTAAAAAGCGTCCAATCTTTCTTTGGGGGCCTCCGGGTATTGGTAAGTCTGAAATTGTAAGTCAGATTACAGATAATCTACCTAACTCACACTTAATCGATGTACGATTGTCACTATGGGATCCAACTGATATTAAAGGTATTCCGTTTTTTGATTCTAACTCGGGTACTATGCAATGGGCGCCGCCTGCAGAACTTCCTAGCCAAGAGTTTGCATCACAGTTTGATAATATTGTGTTGTTTTTAGATGAAATGAACTCTGCGGCGCCGAGTGTACAAGCGGCAGCATATCAGCTTGTACTCAATCGCAAAGTCGGTACTTACAAACTACCTGACAACGTTCTAATTGTGGCGGCTGGTAACCGTGAAGCTGACAAAGGCGTTACTTACAGAATGCCTGCTCCGTTAGCTAATCGCTTCATTCACTTAGAACTTGCTGTATCATTTGATGACTGGTTTGCATGGGCAGTTGATAATAAAATACACCAAGACGTAGTAGGTTTTTTACAGTTTAGCAAAAAAGACTTGTATGACTTTGATCCTAAAAGTCCTTCGCGTTCTTTTGCAACACCTCGTTCGTGGACATTTGTATCTGAACTTATTGAAGACGATTTAGATGAAAATACAACTACTGATCTTGTAAGCGGCTCAGTAGGCGAAGGACTTGCTGTAAAGTTTATGGCGCACCGCAAAATTGCATCAACAATGCCTAATCCAACTGATATCCTTACTGGAAAAGTTAAAGAAATACAGTCACAAGAAATCAGTGCTATGTACTCATTAACTGTATCTTTGTGCTACGAACTAAAAGAAGCCGACAACAATGGTGACAAAAAGTTTGATGCTAAGGTAAATAATTTCCTTAGATTTGCTATGGATAACTTTGATACAGAGCTTGTTGTAATGGGCATCAAACTTGCACTAACACAATATGCATTGCCCATTGATCCTGATGAAGTAGAATGCTTTGATGAATTTCACGATCGCTATGGTAAGTATATCAAAGCCGCGCAGTCAGCATAATAAATAAAGAACGGTTCTTTTGGTGCCGTTCTTTATAATATTCTGGTTGACAGCCTAGATAATTAATGTTATACTATATGTATAGAAACTAGCAAAGTGAGTAGGGCAATGACTACAGAAAAAACTGCAAGTAAGTTAAAAAATTGGCAACCTAATCCCGATATTACTCCCGAAGAATTAGAGGAGATGCGTGTAGAAGTATACGATCGTATTATCGTAGCACGAGTTGGTTTGCTCTTACGTCATCCTTTCTTTGGTAATATGGCAACACGTTTACGTATACTTGCCGCAGATGACTGGTTGCCCACAGCCGCAGTAGACGGGCGTAACCTTTACTACAATACACAATTCTTTAATGCAATGAATAACAAAGAAATTGAATTTGTTATTGCGCACGAAATACTACATATGGTATACGATCATCTAGAGCGTAGAGGCGATCGTAACCCACTTCTTTATAATATTGCTGCCGATTATAAAGTAAACAATTTACTTGTTAAGGATCGTATTGGCGAAAAGCCAAAGATTGTAGATTGCTATCAAGACTTTAAATACGATGATTACACATCAGAAGAAATTTATGACGAACTGTTTGAACAAGCGGAAAAGAACGGACAAGAGCTTATTGAGCAACTTGGCGAAATGCTAGACGAGCATTTAGACAGTAGCGGCGAAAGTGATGGCTCTTCAGATAATGGTGAAGAAAAAGATGTAAACGGTAACGGTGTAAGCAAGAGCCGTCCAAAATATAGCAAAGACGAAATTAAAAAGATCAAAGACGAAATTAAAGAGAACGTATTAAGTTCTGCACAGGCAGCAGGTGCAGGCAATGTTCCTGCTGGTGTTGCACGTATGATTAAAGATCTTACTGAGCCTAAAATGAACTGGCGTGAGATTCTTCAAACACAAATACAAAGTATTATTAAGTCTGACTTTACTATGAGTCGTCCGTCACGTAAAGGTTGGCATACTGGTGCAGTACTTCCTGGTATGCAATTTGACGAAACTATAGATATTTGTATTGGGATAGATATGAGTGGTTCCATTGGTTGTACACAAGCAAAAGACTTTTTAGGTGAAGTAAAAGGTATAATGGATCAGTATAAAGATTATAATATTAAAATCTGGTGCTTTGATACAAATGTATACAATGAAGCTGATTTTTCGTCAGACGGCGACGAAGACTTAACTGAATACGAAATATTAGGCGGCGGTGGCACCGACTTTATGGCTAACTGGACGTATATGAAAGAAAACGATATCCAGCCTAAGAAGTTTGTTATGTTTACAGACGGATATGCATGGGATAGCTGGGGTGACCCAGACTATTGCGATACTGTATTTTTAATACACAGTCATCATGATAAAAATATACAAGCACCGTTCGGTACTACTGTACGATACGACGAGGCAGCATGATTAAAGAAAAGCCAATAAATGTTTTAGATTTATTACAAGCAAGACAATTATCTACTGCCCCGCCTCACTTTGAATACATAGATATTCCGGTAACATACAATCTAGAAGACACATTAATTAAATGGATTAAATCCCATTTAAAGAATAGATTTTACGTAGGAAAAAAGTTAACGCTTTCTAAACAAAACGACAAAGCAGTTTGTTTATCTATCGGATTTGAGGACAACAAAGAAATGAGTTATTTCATGTTAGCGTGTCCACATTTAAAGTATAACTAAATAATATGCGCATATATATTAATATAGGAGAATAAATTATGAGCAACGAGAATAATCAAGCTGAAGAATCAGTAGTAGAACAGGAATCTACGGCAAGTGCTGAAGCACAAGGTCCAGATTTAACAGTAACTGATTTACAAGCTCTTAAGAGTATCATCGATGTTGCTAGTCAACGCGGTGCATTCAAGCCCAATGAGATGATGGCAGTAGGTCAAACTTATCAAAAATTAGAGACATTTTTAACTGCTGTAGCATCACAACAGGCACCAGCAGCCTAAGGAGAAATTATGTTAAAACATGTAGGTAGAATAGGTAAAACTAAGCGCAGAGTAATAGTAGCATACAGAGTAGTTCCAAATGAGCCAACTCAGTGTGTTGTTGTTACTACAGAAAATTTAATGGCAGAAGAGCACGATGCTCTTATGAAACTAGTTGAATCTGATGCAGGACAAAATACACCCCACCTTGCAACAGCTATGGCAAGAGCAATCCTTCCTGATGGAAGAAACATGTTAGCATCGTTTCACAAAACTGGAAAAATGCTAAAAGTAAATACTTCACAAGTAGAAATGACACCTACAACAGTCGATGTCATTAACTTAGATAAATTAAACGAAATTATTGCTGAGCAAGAAGGTGTATCTGTTGCAGACCTTGCACCTAGCCCAGGTGTAGGCGAAAAAGCAGATGAAGCCTTAGTACAACCTGAGCAAGGAGTATTGTCTGACGATGATTTGGCTGCACAGTATAGATCACAGGCCGATGCTATGTTTAAAGAAGCAAAGGCACTTAGAGAACAAGCAGAAGAGTTAGTTCCTACTAAGAAAAAAGCAGCAAAGCCAAAGTCTGCAGAAAGTGTCTGATAAACTTCCGCAGGAAATTATTGATCACTGGCCCGAAGTGTTCCAAGATATCGAAATCAAAGCGATTCCTATAGAATATATTAGGACTGCAAATGTCTATTTTGACAATGGTGATATGTGGGAAATAGACATACAAGGTGATTTTATTGAAGACCACGATAGTGCCGAAGAGGCACTAGAGTTGTTTTTTGAAGAATATGACGATAGTATTGTAAAAGTTGATTTTAAAATCGATTCGGAAAAAGTAATTAAAGATGTTAAAACACGAACAAAAACATTTATGAAGAAAAGAAAATAATATCACCTGAATTAGATAAATATAATTAACAAGAAGAGTTCAGGAGTAATATAATGGCATTACGTTTAAGACGTGGCACTAATGTTGAAAGGCAACTGCTAACGCCGCTAGAAGGTGAATTAATCTACACTACAGATACTAAATCTTTATATGTAGGTGACGGGGTTACGCTAGGCGGCGTTCTTATTGCAGCATCCGGAGAAGTATCAAATACTCTAAGCGGATTACTTGATACTGATATCGTAGGTCTCCAAGACGGCGATGTGTTGGTATATAATGGCACAACCGGCGAATGGAGCAACAATCAAAGTGCACTTGATATAGATGATCTTAACGATGTGTTACTTACAAGTGCAGTAAATGGCGATGTTCTTTTTTATGACGGCATTAATTGGAAAAATATAAATTTTGATTCATTAGTTGATAGTTCAAGTACTATACAATTAGATGATATTCAAGATGTAGTCATACAAGGTACTCCCGAAAATGGCCATGTATTGTTCCACGACGGTAACATATTTAAAAATGTTCCAGCGTCCACTTTAGCAGATACAATTCTTTCCTCTCAGCAAACACATACTCTTACACTTAAAGGTAACGATAGTACTATTTTAGTTAATCCTGTTACTAATACATTTACAGGCGAACTGCAAGGTGATGCTTATGGTAGTTTGTATGACGGTCTTGGTAACTTAATAATTGACGAATTTTCAAAAGCAGCTATGGTAGATGTAAGAGATCCTACAAATACACATACTGTATTAGATAACTTTACAGGTGAACTAAGAAGAGGCGAGACTGGTGACGTAATCATACAGGGTGGCGCCAATCCAGTATTTATTGGTAATTTAGAAGGTGCCGTAAAGGGAGCTATTGTTGGCCCAGATTTACAAATTATTTTAAATCACGATAATGCTACGCTGTTTGGCAGTGTAAGTGGTTCACTTCGTGGCGACGATAGTACTGTAGTGTTTGATGGTGCAACAGGTAAATTTAATCTAGACGACACTATTACTGGTGATTTTAAAACTAGAGTTGTTGATGATTTTCCTAGACTAGTTATGGTAAGAGAGTCTGCTGCTGATATATCAAGTAGCGATTTAACATACGGTAGTATTCAATGGCGCAGAGATGATGCTAATGGAGATGAAACTACAGCATTTATATCAGGTGGAAATGAAGCACTACTGTTTGTGCAAGATAATACTGGTGCGATGGCAGCAGACAAATTTATGGTATTAGACGAAGGGTCTTTATCTATTGGTGGATTTACTCCTACTGCTAAATTAGATGTTCGTGGAAATGTTAAAGCAAGCGGATCAATACAACCGGGTGTATATGCAGATAACACTGCTAGGGATGCGGCTATTACTAGTCCAGTAGCAGGTATGATGGTGTTTAACTCAGCAGGAGCTAAATTCCAAGGTTATGACGGTACTGCTTGGGTTGACTTAAACTAATAAATCAAAACTAACTATTATACGTTAACTTCAACTTAAATACAGTATGAAAATAGCTGTTATAGGTGCTTCGGGATATATCGGTAGTCATCTTTCCTCCCAACTTGTAAATTTAAATTATTGCGTACACGGTTATGATTATAATTTATTGCAGAATAATTTAAATTTTGTCGATAAATTAATATCATATGACATTAGGCAAGAATTAAAAGTATCTACATTATACGATTGTGTTGTGTTACTTGCTGCTAAAACAAAAGTTCAACATAGTGTTACAAATCCTTTTTCATATTACAAAACAAATATATTAGGTACAAAGAATGTACTTAATTCATTTAAGACTAATCATATAATTTTTGCAAGTTCCGGAAGTGCATTTAACCCAGATACGTCACCATATGCTAGAAGCAAGCGATCTGCAGAAGATGTTATTATAGAACACGGAACTCCATATACAAATTTAAGATTCTATAATGTTAGTGCAAACAATGGCTTTTATAAGTTTGATGATGAAAGATATCATTTAATAAGAAGAGCTGCTGCTACAGCAAATGGCATTTATAATTCTATGAATATTTATGGTAATGATTACGACACAATAGATGGTACTTGTGTGCGCAATTATACACATATCAATGACATTGTAAATGGAATAATTAATAATATTCATAAAGGTCCGATGAATACACCATACGAATGTTTAGGAAATACTAAAGGCTATAGTGTAAAACAGGTAATAGATACTATTAAAGATATATCAGGTGTTGATTTTCCTGTGTTTATAAAGCCGCGAAGGCTAGGCGATGTTGCTAAAAGTGTAGTTCCGGAGTCAAGTTTGTTATTTGTTGAAAACTATAATTTAGAAGATCAATGCCGTAGCGCATTAGACTACGAACGACCATTGTAGATAAAGATATTATCAATGTTATCTACAATATCGTTTGTCTTATACCATCCTTCTGCATAACATAGATTTCCCTTTACATAAAGTACATTGTCTATAATTTTAATATCACAATATACAGTGTCACCTAAAATTGTTTGACTATTTACTCTTTGCTTATATTCTTGAACTTTATCCATAGTATCAAAAACAGTATTAATAGTAATTGGACCTACTTCACTCATTCCCCAGTTAGGCTGAACAACTGCGCCTTTACTTACAAATGCTTCTATCATTTCCCACGAAACCGGATCACTGCCTCCTAGTATCCATTTTCCTGACAAATTGCAATCCTTAAATCCTTTTGTTTTCATAAGTGCTGTCATATGAGCAGGAGTTAAAAATGTATGGGTATAATCTGCAAAATCTTTTAAAAATGTAAAAGCATTAAATTGCTGTATCTTAAAATCAGCCCCTATACTGTATGCAGGAAGCGTCTGTGTAAGCAGGCCGCCTGCATGGGTCATTCTAGTTACTGTAAGCACTCTACTACGCTGTGTAAGCTGCTGTGCGCTTACAGCAACGTCTATACACGCTTTTAAGTTACTAGGAGAACGATATACCTGTTTTGGAGTTCCTGTAGTGCCAGACGAACTTATAGTTGTACCATTATTTAAAATGTCATCAAAGTTCATTAATTTTTCCTAAAAATTGTATTCTTTTATCTTGTTTTTCAATCCAATCGCTATATACGTATCTCAACGGGTCATCTGTCGATACATCACATTTACTGCATTGCTTAGTACAAAGTCTATTACCTTTTGCTAGTTGCTTACTATATGTATTAGTTATATTGTCATATATAAATTGTAAATTTTCGTTATGTACGCTACCATATGTTGCCTTCTCGGTCCAATCGTGACAACATAAATTAACTGATCCATCCCAATCTATAAACATTCTGTTTAATGGTATATAACACGGAGCATTATTTTTAGCAATATATAGAGCACCTGTCCTATTTGTAATAAAGTGTTTTTGATTAAAAATAGGATTGTCAGTTCCTTGACCTGTGTCGTAAGTTTTGTAATAACGTACATCTAAGTAATCTGCAAACATATTTTTTAAAGTATTATATTGGTTTTCGTCATCATATAAACTAATAGTTATACTATGATTTCCACTGTTAAGATCTAATATGTTATCTAACTTATCAATGTATTGCTCAAGTCTATCTCCATTTGTCATTATACGAATTTTAAAATCTTTAGCAAATATGGATACGATATTTAAAAAGTTTGGATGTAGAAGAGGTTCACCTCTTCCTACAATATGAATAGTATCAACAAATTCCTTTGCTTGGTTTCGTATCTGTACAGCAGTTTCGATACTCATATTTAAGTTTAAATTAGGATAGCCGTGTGCCCTTGGACAAAAACTACACTCTCTGTTACACAACTCTGTAATATTTATTTCGATAAAGTGGGGAGTTATACTCATTATATTTTCTTTAAAATAATAAGTTTGTTATCATATGTATTACAATATTCCAAATTAGGTATGTCTTTTAAAATATTATTATCTTTATGTATAACATCTAAATATAATCCATTAGGTACTAAGTTTTGTATAGCGTAATCTAAACCTGCTTGTTTACTTATTGTATTGCACTTCCAAGAACCGAGACCATTATAAAATAAAGAACACGATATAGGATGTTCTTTATGTATTTTTCGAAAGTCCCCGTATATAATACTATCATCATCGATATAATTTTCTATATCAAATCCTATGCAATTTTCTTTTCCGAATATATCTTGCAATGTAAAATACATATCACCATTCCACGTACCTGCTTGTACAATATTACCAGAAGGAATATTATATTTAGATAATATAGATTTTAAGTTTTCTTTAATCCATATGGCCCAGTTATCGAAAATTATAGGATTATCTTTATAAAGTAAATCCATATACCTTGAATTTTGGTCTACAAAATCTATATTACTAGTCGGATCGAGTTTCATACTATTTTTTTCTAACATAAATTCTGCCTGCATCATATTGTGATAAAATTTCAAGTTTGTTAAAATAACTATTTACAAAACTATCTATAGCAAGTTTAGGGGAATAACTAATAGAATGCTCGCGATATCTATCTACCCATAAGTAATCATCAAAAATCATTATACCACCAGTCTTCAACAAATGATATGAGAGAACTGCATCAGATAATACTATATCCGGTTTATGATGACATCCATCTATATAAATTAAATCAAAGTATTCTATATGATTCTGTGAAAGATCTAATAAGCCATCTCGACTGTCTTTTTTAATTACTGTTAAATTTAGATTTTTTGTATTTTCACAAAAAGTTTTATAGACTCTGTCCATAGTTTCTTGATGCCCCTCAGAGTTTTCCCAACTATCTATACAATAAAAATCTATGTGAGGATAATTTTCTAGGGCCCAACACGGAAAGGCTCCCTCAAAAGTTCCTATTTCTAATATTTTATTTACATTTTTAGTTTTTAAAATATTTTTTAAATACGGCTTAAAGCCTTCAAACCAATCATTACTAAACTTCATATTTTTCCAAACTTTGATTAATCTGATGATTTACCTTAATAAACTCGGCATTGGCATGTAAGTGTTTAATATTGTCAACTCCGACATAAGTGCATACACTACGTAATGCGCCTTTGATCTGATTTATTGTTTCAAGAATACTTCCTGTAACAGGAATTAAAAGATCTCTTCCTTCATTTGGACGGTATTCAGCTTCGGTAGGTTTATTAATACTATACATTTTGTTGCTACCAAGACCGTAAAAGTTAACATATTTTTTGCCATTAATTTCTACAATATTATCACATTCATGTGACTTGCTTACCATGCCGGCAATCATTACCATATCGGCACCTGCAGCAATGGCTTTACAAACATCGCCACTAGTAACACATCCGCCATCTGCAATTGTTTTTACACCAAGCTCTTTTGCTCGTTTACTGATTTCTTGAACTGCACTTAACTGCGGAACACCTACACCAATTTCAGATCTAGTTTTACATGCAGCACCAGGTCCGACACCTATTTTTATAATATCTGCTCCTGCATTAACCAATTCATCTAAAACTAACGTATTACAAATGTTGCCGGCAACAATAGTCGTATTAGGAAATTTATCTTTATATAATTTAATAGTATCAATCATACCTTGTACATTTGCATATACATTTGCAATATCAACATTAATAAATCCAACAGGAATTTGAGATAAAACTTCTATTGTTTTTTCTTTATCCCAAGGTTGTACTCCGCTAGTAATACCTACATATCTTGTGTGTCTTAATTTTTCTAAATTTTCTAGATGTTCTTTTACTTTGTATTCTTTATGTAAGAATGTAAGTACACCATTATTTGTCATTAGGTTAGCAATCTTATAAGTGCCTGTGCTTAACATGTTTGCTATAATAATAGGAGTTACTTTATCGTTGTTATGTTGAATTTTAATATCAACGTCTTTACGAGTAATAGATTTACTACTAGGCTTTGGATTAATAAGTACATCATTATAATCTAAATATGTCATAACCTAATTCCTTAAAATCTTGCTTGTATATGCTTTGTATTTTTAATTTTTGTTTATTAGTTAGTTTATAACTATGCTGAGTTGTATTTACTTTTTCTTGTATAATACTAGTACCAAGAATTTCGTTTAAAATGTCAGTGGGATTCTTATCTTCAATTTTAAAGACGCGGTCTACTTCATTGTTTATGTACTCGATTTGTAGTCGCCACCCTTCTGGTGTCCAACATCCTGTAGCTTTGTGATTAATCTTATTTTCTAAGAAATAGTCTATACTTAACCCAGTGTATCCTTTATGATAATCGTAATCAACTAGATAAGCATATTTGCTAAGGAATCGATCATACGGATTTCTTACAAAACAAATGCTGTAATCATAATCTGCTATTTTTTTTGCTACTTTGATAGGAATATGGTCGTTGTAATACCCGTCGTTTAAATTATACCACTTATGACCCGGTACGTTTTGTAACATATGACCTAAGGTAGTACCAGCACACTTTGGGATATGTAATAATAAAACTTTACGGTTGTTTTTATCCTGAAATACGTGCATATTCTTTTTGCAATCTTTTAGTCAACTCAAATGATTTGAATTCATAATCGTTTATATGACTTACAGATGTTAATCCACCCGATGTGCTACATATAAAACATTCTTCAAAATAAATTTTTGTAAAATCTGCTCGGACAAACGGTATATTTAACTTTGTACATATTTCTTCTACCACCTGTATTGTAACTGAATTTAAAACATCGGTTTTTGGTGTGTAAACAGTTCCATATTCTACAAAGCAAACACCAAATCCAGGACCTTCATTAACGTATCCTTCTATACTACGCACTAATGCTGTATCAAATCCATGTCCATCGGCATGCCTTTGTGCTTGTGTAAGTTCTATCCATGAAAAGTTTTTATGTTCTTGATATCCCGGAGACCTTGGCAAATCATTGTACATTTTTAATTTGATCGGTTTAGACGCAATAGGATAATATGGCTTAGTATACACTAGAAAGTTATCAGGTCCTGTCATATCACGTGGTGATCCTGAGGGTGGAGTACCTTTCCACATAATTAACCAAATAAACATATCGCCGTCTAATAAGTTATTAATTATTTCTTTTAAAACGTTTTTATCTGGAGCAGTAAACCCATAGTATTCGCAGTTACTTGTAAATCTTTCATAATGTTTATCAAAATGAGTAAGGCCTCTCATTACATCGTATGTAGCATGACAATGAATAAAACCAAAATCTAAGGGAGATATCCGTACATCATCTAGTGGCATGTACTTGCCATTAAAATAACTATTCATCAAAGTGTACCTTTTGCAATTGGGGGTCGTCTGGAAGTTTTTGTTTGAGTAATTTTAGACGGTTAATGCGCCACTCTAATAGTTTAAAGTCTAATACCCAAGGAAAAATTGCATGTATTAAACTTCCTACTGTAATGACTAAAAGAAAGAAAAATTCTCCCATTGCTAAACGCAGATGCCAGAAATAACCGACATCTTCACGACCTGCTTTTGTTTTAGCCTCCTGTAAATGATTACGATTCCACCACATACTTACCTATAATCCTTTCTCTTCTTTTTTTATATTCTTCTATGTTTAATCTCCATAGTGTCTGCTGAGTATAGTATAACACACAATCGCCATAGTTGTCAAGTATTCCTTGCTTTGCTAATAAGCCCATTAGTCTATGATTACGTGCTGCTTTACCGTTAGAATGTTCATGTGTTGTATTTGTAGTAATATATAATTCGTCACTCGGTATATGTTCAATCATTAATGGGATAAATTCACGCTGTGTGATACTGTTCCAATCTCCTTTGCCTAACCCTTTGAATGTATCGTTACCGGGTAATTCGCAACCTCTAAACATTATGCGCCATGCATTAGAGCTTACTTCGGTTAGAGGATGACACCCTGCTACAGCAATAATTTTATTATCCTTTATTGCACACCAATATTCACCTTGCATTTTACACCAAATTAATTTCATTGCACGAAAACTAGAATTATTTTCATATCCTAAATCGTTACATGTGTTACAAAATTCTTGTAACATGTCTAAATGTTTATCTTGTATAATTTCTATTTTCATACGCCGGGCACCTCAGGAACTCCTCCGTGTTTTGCTCCAGGACTATTACTCCATAATGTAATTAAAAATTCGCCGGGTATAGGTGTATGACGTTTTCCTAAACAACAAACAAATGCAGGTAAAAAATCAAAAAATGTATTATTGTAATTGTTATAATCTATAACTTCATAACTCATAAAAGTGTCAATAGTTGCATACTTAGAAAAATTTTCTTGTGCATTTTCTAAAACTTTTTCAGTAATACTTTTGCACTGATCATTTCGCCAAACTATAATACTTGAGTTAATTCTGCCATTCCATAACTTGTCCCAGTTTTCTTTCCAATTGTATTTCCAATACATATCAATAATCCATGGCTTTGTATCCGGAAGCGTTGTAAGAAAAATTAAATCTTGGTTTACTTGTGCATCTAAATCTAAAAATATATTAGTGCCCGTAAATTCTTTTTTAAAATCTGTAAACAAATAAAGTTTTGGTCTGTCCCACATAAGTGTTTTATCTAATAAATGTTCGTCTATATAATCATTAAAATTTAAACTACTATGTGTTGGCATATCTAAAACAACAATGCCAGGGTCAAGATCTAAAGGATCATCTGTTACGCAATAAAATGTAAAATCAAAACTGCATTTATGTTTACACTCAGTATAAATTCTATTTACGTGCTTACTATTATATTTGATCCCCCATTTTATTGTAATAATATTAATCATAACTGTTAATCGTCCTTACCAAAGACTGTTATCTCTTCAACTACACAATCTTTGCCTATTACAAAGGCAATAGTTTCTAGTATTTGATTGTCAGTTAATTTATCAATATAACCAAAGTTTACACAAGATACTTTACATGCGCCATTAAAGTTAGCATGTTTAGTAAACTCGCTTAACACATGCTTACTAAATCCATATTCACTTTTAATAAAGTCTTTTGCTCGACTACCTATATTAATAATTTTTTTAGAAGGATCATCTTT
>Ga0228674_1001200_pt1 | contig 15807 bp, 22 predicted proteins | sample 1D_rmetaG_FD_189054 | JGI IMG/M metagenome (GOLD analysis project Ga0228674, IMG submission 189054) | Seawater microbial communities from Monterey Bay, California, United States - 1D_r | ecosystem: Environmental > Aquatic > Marine > Coastal | place: USA: California | collected 2016-09-26
CGCTCTACATCCGCCGCGCCATCAGCGAACCGGAGGTCTTCCTGGCGACCCAGGCCCGGCTGCGCGAGAGCGGCCAGCGCGGCAACTTCCTGCGCATTTTCCATCGCGACCTGCTGCGCACGACGCTGCTGGCCAGCCTCCTGGCGACCGGCATGCAGGGGGCGTATTACTCGGTGACGACCTGGCTGCCCACCTTCCTGAAGACCGAACGCCACCTGTCGGTGCTGGGCACCAGTACCTATCTGCTGGTGCTGATCGGCGGGTCCTTCTGTGGTTACCTGACCTCGGCCTGGCTGTCGGACACCATCGGCCGCCGCCGCTGTTTCATGCTGTTTGCGGCCATGGGGATCGTGCTGGTGCTGAGCTATACGCAGCTGATCATTACCGATGCGTGGATGCTGGCGCTGGGCTTCGTGCTGGGGTTTTTCCTATCGGGGATTTTTTCGGGGATGGGAGCTTACCTGTCTGAACTGTTTCCCAGCGATGTGCGCGGTTCGGGACAAGGCTTCTGCTACAACTTCGGGCGTGCGGTCGGGGCGATCTGCCCGGCGCTGGTGGGCTATCTCAGCAACAGCCTGCCGCTAGGGCAGACCATCGGGTGGATTGCGGCGGGGTGTTATGGGCTGGTGATCGTGGCTTGCCTGATCTTGCCGGAGACCCGGGGCAAGGAGCTGGAGGCGGTGGTGGCGGCGTCGTGAAGGAAGGGGCGATGCATGCCCTGCCGGATGCCGTGTTGGCTACAGACCGTGGGGCCTTTTCCGGTGTCTTTGGCCAAGGCGGGCGCACGTTTGGAATAGGGCACGCTCCGCTTAAAACGATCAGTGGCACTGGCACGGCTGGAAGCAGCATCAGTTGGTCATGGCAGGCGCGCGCGAAGTCAATGCTCGCAGGACCTTTGACCGGAGGAAATACAGACCGGCAACAAGGGAATAGATAGCAAATCCCCCGAGCAACATGATGGAGGCGATCGTTCCGTCAGACCGGATCGCCGACCAGCCGGCAAGTAGTGTACTGAGCAGATAGAGGATGCCGAGCATGTAACGCGCAAAGCGAGAGCCACTAAGCAACCATGCAAACAAGCCGCTGAACAATATCATCCGTCCAAGACTCTTGCCGAGAGGAGCACCGGCTATCAAGGCAAGAATCTCGACCAAAAAACTGATGCCGTATATCAGTCCGAGTATTTTCATTGACGCATTTCTCTTCAAGCTATTCCTCATTTTTAAAGTTCTATTCGAGCCGATTACTCAGTCGTGCCACGGCGAAATCATTGCACCAAAAAGAAACGTAGTCACCGAAACAGCGGCCAGCAAAACTGGAGATATCTTTTCCGGTGAAACACGCAGTCTCGTCAGGAGAAAAGCCCTGACATACAGAAGGAGAACTCCCGGCAATATGGCGATGGCCGGATACAGAATCACACCCCACCCTACTTGCGCAGCTTCATTCAAAAGCGCCACCCCGAACAATACGAATAACGCCGGTGAAAAGGGCAATACGATGTCTGAGGGAAGCAAGGTCTTGTGTTTCCGGAGATATCGCCACGGTGCGATGAGTGCTGTCAGGAATGCCAAGAGCGTCACAGCGAGAAAGATGTATGTCAGCGTCATTTTTTATTTCTTCGAAATGGCTGTGTCTGCCTTACCTTGCCTGCTCTTGGCCGGAATCGGAGCTGATGAAGCTCGTTTTTCTGGCCCGGCCTTCAAGTTTTTTTCAAGTCAAGCGCACGCTCGACTGCAAGAGCTTCTTGTTCTCGACCAAGCAAACGCAAAGCATTGGCTTGAATTTGGTTAGGGAAAGAACCCACTCGAGGAGTGTATCCGCTACTTGTTGATGCCAGAGAGCCAACGTTGGCCATCGTTCGTCTGTAACTCCATTGTGAGACCAATAAACGATGCTCCCATCCGGCGTGATACAGAAACACGCCTCCCTACAGCGCTGCAACAATGATCCATGCAAGTAATGCACTGCTTCTTTTTTCAGCAGTGCGGATGACGCGAAAAAACGCTATCACGTGCATCACTAAAATAATGAGGAGAAATGACCGAAGTACGAAGAATACGTAGAAAGCATCTCCCGGACCGCCAGGAGTTCCCTCTTCGCCACCGATTGGCCATAGGCGAGATGCCAGTAACAAGTAGAGCGCCATTCCCGCAATGTTACAAAGAGTCCAAGTCGAGCTCATAGGCAATGGTTTGCTCAAAAGTGGCATAGAAAAATGCAGGTTTTTCGGGTATGCGATTTGTGATCGCAAAGGCTCGGGCTACAAAGGTCCGCCTTTGGCCGCTAGTTGCCTTTTAGCGCAGTTGAGATGTCGTGCCACAGTCTTTCTCGTTCAAATCTCTTCGGCATGACATAGGCTGGCGATGCAAGCTCTTCCAAGAACAATTCTTGAAGGTGGGAAGATAATTTTCCGGGTGGATGTTTGAGAACGATTTCTGGGTCGACCGGAACGGCGATTCCGACAAAACGAACTGTTTCACCAGTCAATAGGTGTTTAAAGCGCCCCGACCGGTTATTTGCGATGCAGTAACGTTCATTCTCCATTGGGTCGGAATCCACCGACACGAAGAACGCGACAAACAGGTCTATTCCTGTGCCGTATTGGTTTGGTTCAATGATCGGACAAAGTCTGTCCTCCAGCACGGTTGTTATGCCGCTAATCAGCGTCCCTACTTCCGAAGAGGTGATACTTGTAATTCGAAGTTGCATGGCAAATGAGAATTTCTGCTTTTGGCCGATTGAAGACATGGCCGCCTGTAAATATGGACCTAATCGCATATAACGCCAGTAGCGACAATGACCCAATGCGTTGCGGGTCTATCTATCTCAAAGCTAGAAATGCACGGCCCACCATCAGAGAAGGCAATTTCAATTCCTCCTGCGTACAGACGTGAGACACGAACGTTCCGAGCTTCTCTCCTCACAAGAACAATAGCAGCGCCCGCCACCTGAACTGCTGCAAAGTGCCCATGCTCATCATAACTTTCAGTGTCTACACTACGGATTGTTTCCGCAGTATGCGAAATTACGTACTCGTAGGACTGATAATTGTCTCCACATAGCATTTCATGCGCCAGACGCGAGGCAAGCGCCGGTTCATGATTTGCGGCAAGAACATGTATTTCGGCCTCTATCCGCTGGCGCTCAGAGGAAACACAGGCATTTTGATACACTTGAAATCTGTCATTAAAGGGGGCTGGTTTTAATGGGAAATTTTGTGCGTAGGCAGATGAAAAAAGGTTGAGCGCAGACAGAATCAGTATCGTAATGGCAGGGCGATATCTTTTCATTTTTAGCAATCCTGGTTAGGCACGACCATGATGGCCTCATTGCCAACGACGGCTATTTTGTCTTCTTCCAGCCGATAGCTGACCTGCTGAGACAGCCCCGTTGCAGGAGACATTAATTACTCAACGCTCGCGTTACGAAATGTCTGCGTGTCGTTCGATTGGCGACGATATTCGATCTGAACACCTTCATATTGCATCAGTGCTTTTCCCGGCATGCCACCGTCGATACGCTCGGGGCAGTAAGTAACCAGGAGTCGTTTGGAATTGACCCATGTTAGTTGTGGAGACCGCCGCAGGGTTTCCCCTCCTGCATTGGCATAGAAAATGACATCGCCTCCACTTTCGCCATGTCGTTTGATCGCTGTTGAAGGCGAATGAAGATGTACCTCGTCATAGACCATTCCCTGGCCAAGTCCTTGACCATTGTCCACCAACTCCAGGGTTGCGATCCACTTTCCGTCTGGAGATGGGGCGTTATACACCTCATTGGCCTCCGGTGCCGCATGATCCAGGAATGCGAAAGCTACCAGCAAGACAACCGGGCCTAATACCATTAGGCACAATCCGAGGCAGCTTGCGATGCGCCATCCGATTGAACGCTGGCGCAAACCGCCACATGCTATTTTTGGCTCACCGATTTGCATTGAATGTTGATCAATAAATTGGCTAATTTACAGAAACTTCGCCGGTAGAGCATCTCTTTCCTTCAGCTTGCTACGACAGTTTCTGGCGGATAGCGGACTACCTATCGCAGACAATATCTGTCAAATCGTAGTAGAAGGCTGGATACGCATCATGAGAGGCGTAATAACAAACGAACTCAGCCTTCGTTTCCCTTGAACTGCGCTTCTTGCTCATCATTTCCAGCAACTCGACTACGCCGTCCGTTTCGAGAAAATAAACATAACCTTCTTGCTTGAAGTGCGCAGGAATTCTACCGTTACTTTCCATCTGTACTATCACAGCCTCACTACTTTGATGAAATGGTTCACGAGCACATACGACTGAATTTTCCGGCATCTGTGCCGAGAGGAAGATCGCATCAACAAGCTTCATTGGGAATGATAGAAAAAGACCTATGGTAGGTAAGTAGCATCCGGTAATGGCCGAAAGCGCAGGTCTATTAGTTCTTGCAAGACCAAACGTGCTTTAACTTGATCGCTTTAATACCCTCTGGCATCGCTTCGCCATTCTCGGAGCCGTACGTAACATCAAAGCGGGACAAATAGCCTTCTGCATCAGCAAACAGGAGAATTGCAATTCCACCTCCAAAATTGGACTCGAAACCCAATTCACAGAACGGTGTTGACTTCGACCTCAAGGGACGTATCAGCTAATTGCGCGGGACATGGAAGTCAAATCCATGGCAGCCACAATCGCATAAGGCGACGATGCTCCCGGCGTTAATTTGGTCGGAAACGATTTCTCGTTCGGGTACTTCCTGCTCCTTCACGAGATCAAGCCATTCTCTCGCTGCGCTCAAGCTATTAGGCATCCATCACTACCTTTTTGTTAGTTTCATTTGGACCGCTTCTGGCCAATTACGGACCTCGTAGCCTGTATCGGGACCGGTGACATCATTCGCATTCAGCTTGAGCATTTCGCCTTCGCTTTCAAATCATTCACACCTTCCCTGAAACTTGCATATTCCGGAGGCAAGATAATCTTCTCGGACGGATTGCGCCGAATCCGCTCCTCTTCAGCGCGCAGGCTCTCATCAAATGCAGCGCAGCCTTCACTTCTATTGCCTTGCACCAGATTTGTCAGCCCAATGTTCAAATAGAGATTAGGAAGGATATCGACCAAGTTATTTTTTTTCGCAAGGGTAGTGGCTCGCTTGAAATAGAGCAATGCGCCGCTCAAGCGAGTACCGAAGCTGACATCCTTGTCCTTGAATCCATACTGCATGTAATGTTGCTTTGATCGGCCTACCGCTTGCGACCTCAAGAACAGCCCATAGATACGCTGTCCCTCGACCACCCCCGCGACATCATGTTTTTGCTCATAAATGGAGATCGCCTCGACGATCAGTGGTTCGGCGGCCAACGGCCGGTCACGATTCTCGAAGAGATCCTGGGCGATTCGCAATTTGCGCGCAGGATCGTCAACTTGCGGAACCAATGCCGCAGTACATGACGCCAAAAGCAGGATAGTTGCAAAAGCAATGCTTGTTGAGCGAAGCATCAAATGCATCCATGTTAGGTTATTTCTCAAAGTGAACTCCTGTCCGATTGCCGCTGCCAGTCATTACTTTCAAGCGTCACCGCTTTAATCCACAGGGCAATTTCATTTTGCACCACTGAGTCCGCATCTAGCGGAAATCAGGCCGGCTACTCCGATTGCCTGACCGTCTTCCCGAAGGCTGGCAATCCCAGCGAAAGGGCCTGCTGATAGAAACTCTCCTCCGTGAAACTTGAGACAAATGGCAGTGCGATGCGATTCACTATCGACTCTCGTCCATCATTCCGCGATGACCTGTTCGTCCACTCATGGCAAGACATACGGCTTGCCGATCAACTGGGTCTCAAAAAGACGGAACACGGCCTTGGACGTATCAAGGTCAGGATATTGCTGTTTGACTTTGTCCAGATATTGCGTGAAGTCAGCACCCGTCTCCGGATAGAAACGCCAAGGCATGGGGGCCTGCACGCAATCAAGCGCGAAGTGTCCCACGTAGACAATCTCCCCGGCACCGACCTTGAAACTCCCTACCTTGGAGCGCCCATCCTGAAACAGGCTCTTGCGGTCACCGCTGAAATGCGCTGTTTGCGTCATGGAACGTGCCACATGAATCAGATAGAGACTGAATTCATACTCCCCGGGATCAACCAGGAAGGCGTAATTGGAAAAGGGAATTTGCTGCGCATTGCCGGATTCCGAGCCCTGAATGACCAGTTCGGGACGCTGGCTCAAAGGCCGGGTGCCTGGCTCGATCTTGTCAAAACCCAACAACTGCAACTGTGCATAGTCGTTGCGGCCGCAGCCCCAGCTGCGTCCCCAGTTGGCTGAAATCAGCACGACACCCTTGGTGACTGCTGCCTGCTCCTGCGCCGCGCTGGTGAAGGGCTGCGCGGGCTCGGCCTGGGCCGGGTATGCCAGCAGCAGGCAAGTAGCCGCGGTGATGGGCAAGAGCCAGTTTCTGGCCGACCTTCCGGATATCGTTTTCCACAGCTTCATGGATTCCCCTTTTTCTTTGTTTATCTCAAGTTCACTGTGCAGCTGATGACGCCGCATTCTGTCAGATTATTCTTTTTTGGCGCAACGTGATGACAAGACCGATCGCTCCAGAACGTCGCTGACTTTTCGAATCGCTTCCGGCGTACAGTTTTCTGCATTGGGCGTTGACGATATCTTTGCCGGCTGACGTGTGAAGCTTCGGTAAGCAAAGACGACCATGATGGCCACTGCAATGACTGCGATGGCCAGATTCGCGCGCGGTTTCAAATCAAGACTCCTCGTTGATCCTGAAAAACCAGGGATGATACCGTGCGTGAGTGCTCTTGGTCCGCAACGACTGCTCTTGAGAGCGCGAAGAGCTTGTCCGCGATACTGCTCTGACCAGCCAAGATGTCGTGCTGTCCACTCATCTACTTCAGATGCATCTACATTGGAAGGCAATGCGTCCAGCTTGAATTGCTTCCACATCACCTATGCTGATGTCCACAACGACCACCATAGCCAGCAGCAGCCACCGCCCTCCTCCGGCCCCTCCTGGTTAGCTCCCAACTTTTTTGCTCATCCGATTCTTTCTTGGCCAAAGTTTTGTAGGCGGCTCGTCATTCCAGGTTAAAGGTGACAGCCTGCTTCTACAGGTGGACGCGATCACGCTCCCTCAGCCGCCCAAGTAATCTCTGAACACTGTGGCTCTTCGGAACTGAAGACACTCAGGCAACCGTTACCTGTTACCACCATCCATTCGCGAGCATCGAGCTCCGAATCCTGGAGCAGTTTTTCTTCCGACAGCCAACCGCCATCAATCACCTCGATGAGATGAGTACCGCGCGGAAATCCTTTGGTATGGACATAGCGATGCAAATCCAATCCATCCAGAAAGCGAAACCCTGCCACCGGAGCCTGAAAGACAATTCTGATGCCGCGGACCATATCCCCGTCTGATGAGCAAGCAACGTTGACGACCAGCTCACCTTGGGCATCCAGGACCAGTGATGAGATATCGGAATTCGATTGAACGCCGCTAGCCGGCAAAAGCGCGCGAGCCGTGAAGTGGTTGGATTTCATTTGATTCGCTCACATGGTCAGGCGAGATAACTGACAGGGTCGAAGTTCTCTGATTGTGCGGGGTCACATGCGCAGGCACGCTTACCGGCCATCAAGAACAGGAAGCTGTTCCATCGATTCCACCTGAATAGCCTGGCACCGGAATGTTCCTTTCAGGCCCCACGAGGATTCGATGCTTACGCTCGCTGCCAAGGTATCCGACATCGCGTCCACAGCGACCTCGATAGAATGAAGGACATTCTGGCCGTTGAAGTCAGACATGACGAGATCCTCTATCCCCTTGAAGACGAGATGAACAAGAAGATTTTTAGACAGCTTCAAGTGATACTGCGCAGTTCCCAGTCCAATCTGCTCATGTCGCCGGACGTGAATGCTCAGGCGAAGTGATGAACTCCCTTCCGTACCGGGGCCTGCCTCTCGCTGAAGAAGAACTGCAACGACTTCATCATCATGAAAAGACGGCCATTCTCCCAGTTCAACAAGCAGTTGCTCTGAACCATCGATGAAATCAAGAATGTCTGCTTTTGCGTTCATTGTTATGAATACAGCGCGAAACGCCGAGTCTGCATCCTGCGGAATTCAGGCCGGCTACTCCAATTGCTTGATCGTCTTCCTGAAGGCCGGCAATCCCAGCAAACGGGTATACCGATAGAAACTCTCCTCCGTCATGGGTCCTGTAACGCTGATAGCCGGATCAGCGTAGAGACTGTCTTTTCCAATCTCCAGGAAGAAATACTGCACGATTTTCCTATCGTTGTCTGGATGCCGTTTCGCGACGATGTAGCGCTCATCCCAACCTACTGCGAATACCGTCTTCTGAATTCTGCCGATACAGTTTCCCCCGGGTAGCTCGTAACACAGGTACATATCCTCCTGGCTGTCGAGATGGGCCAACAGGTAGGGGCCGACCAAGCGCTCATCTGAAGAACCACATCCAGCCAGCAGAAACATGAGAGCCACTAAAGCAAAGAAGTTAAGCCCCTTGCGATTTATCACCATGGTTGATCTACCGTCTCTTTCAATCGGGTCCTGCCTGTTCATGGTCGACCCGCTCAGGAGGCAGCACTCGCTCGTGTCGGCGTCCACAGCTTCACAGGGCGCAATTCGCGTTTTGCTGCTGGCCAGATGTAGACCGAATATAAGTCTTCGGCGGGCTCCCATTCATTCTGAACGGTATCTGCTCCGCTGATCAGGTAAATGAAGCCATAAGACCCGGGCGCGATCTCCAGTCGAGACGCGTCCTTGAAGTTCTCTGTGCAACCCAGCGCCAGGAGTTTTCCTGTGGGAGAGGCGAATGCACCTTCTACCCCGTGGTCGCATTCGTCCAACTGGATCTCGGGAGGCTCGTCGACAACACGCAGCTCAACTTGCACATCAACATTTCTCAGGGTTCCAAAAGACAACGCTGTTTCGCCAGCGGCGACCATCATGCCAACGGGTGCACCGCGCCAAAGCTCGCCGAAATCATCCTTCGATTCTTCATCCTGGACGATGAACTGAAAATAGTCCGCAAAAATGGGCCATCGATATTTCGCCATGTTTCCCTCTTGATGTCTCGCTATTTCCGAACTGACTCTCCACGCGAAAATTGAGGAGAGGACAGCCTCGATTGCAGTGTCCTGCAAATATCGAAGACGGCTACCGGCCCATAGCGAAGATGGCGACCCCATCAGCTAACAGCCAACAGCCAGGTTTTTCACTTGCAGATTTGCGCGAGAATTTCCTCGACTTCCGGGGTGATCTCCTTCCGGGCTGCGTAGGCTCCCTTGTCCAAAGGGGGAAAAGTCACCCAGATTTTCAACATGCGACGGCCCATCGGAACACCCCAGATGGCCGTCACAAAATGCTCTCCCGTTCTCTTGTCTTTCCAGAGGAAGCCCAGATCCATGCTGGCCATACCCTGCCCGCCCACGTTCAGCGTCCCACGCTGGGAATAAAACATCAACACTCCCTCGTGCAAGGATCTCACGCCAGAGACGGACTGCGCCATATCCTTGATGTCATCGTCCCTGCTGTCTCCTTCCCGGTCCATCAGGAAGATAGTGAAGTCAAGATAAGGATCTCGGCGAGTGTAACCGGACAGCATGGTATTTCGGGACGCCCTCGCTTGAACCAGGAATTCCGGAGGATATTCCACTGCCGTAAAACCTGTGGTCGAAGCTGGCGGGCAGATTTCAGCCTCGCCGGACGCGCTCTTGCACGAATCGCATTGCACGGCCGCCTGAGCCAGATTCCAGCTCAAGAGCATTTGTACCAGGATGACGATGGCTAAAGCTGGCTTGAATATTTTCTTCATGTGCCGTGTATGGGCGGAGGAGTGATTGGACATTGCTTATCAGCACAATAAATTTGAATTCAGATTGGTGGTGCGAAAACGCCGGATTCAGCACTTGAGGGAGTGCGCTGCTTCACTTCCTTACGCTGCAGTAGTTCGAAACGGACGCATTTTTAGACCCAACAGAATGCCTTCATCAATTATGCCCGCCATTGGCCGCTAGTTGCCTTTCAGCGCAGTTGAAATGTCGTGCCACAGTCTTTCTCGTTCAAATCTCTTCGGCATGACATAGGCTGGCGATGCAAGCTCTTCCAAGAACAATTCTTGAAGGAGGGACGATAATTTTCCGGATGGATGTTTGAGAACGGTTTCTGGGTCGACCGGAACGGCGATTCCGACAAAACGAACTGTTTCACCAGTCAACATGTGTTTAAAGCGCCCTGACCGGTTATTCGCGAAGCAGTAACGCTCATTCTCCATTGGGTCGGAATCCACCGACACGAAGAACGCGACAAATAGGTCTATTCCTGTGCCGTATTGGTTTGGTTCAATGATCGGACAAAGTCTGTCCTCCAGCACGGTTGTTATGCCGCTAATCAGCGCCCCTACTTCCGAGGAAGTGATACTTGTAATTCGAAGTTGCATGGCAAATGAGAATTTCTGCTTTTGGCCGATTGCGGACCTTAGTTTTTTGATTTTATTGACTGCACCTTTTCTATCTCTTCTTTCCGCTTTCGATATTCGGCTATATCTATCCGGCCATCTACCAAGGCGGCGACATCGGGATCAGAGTGCGAAGAAAATTGCTTCAATGCGGTTTTGAATCTAGAACCTACCCTTAATAGCCAAACGACAAAGAATATGAGCGCCAGCCCTAATAGGTTGCGATAAGACAATGTTGTCTTTGCGACGATTTCTGGAGCAAAAAAGATAAGCAGCCATGCAATACAGAACGCTGCCAAATCCCAATATTTTTTGAGCACGAGATTTCCCCCTCTCCCGGTTTGAATCTATGTTGAGCGGCGGCTTCTGGCCGAAAGCGGATTCAATCTGCCCCTAGCTCGCAGTGCCTTGGCTCTTACTGCGGCGTTTCAGGTGGCAAGCAACGGAAATGGTCGCAAAGCTTCCTAACACCGAGAAGCATACCGTTGCAACCTGATCCATGAACGGTGATATTGAACCCATGAAGCCTGCTGTCTTATCAATGCCATTTGAATAAGGCCATGGATAACCTAGCTCGCAGACACCGCCCCAAAAATATCGATCCACTGCATGGCTGATAGCAATGGCAAGAAGTAAAAAAAGAAACGCCTGAGCGCGAATAGCTATAGGTTTTGCAAAGAAAAAAAGAGCACTCGCCAACAAAACAAGAATAGCCGTCCCGAAGTGCAAGACTAGCTCAGTGTTGGTGGAAAAGAAAACCACTAACAGGCTTACTACAAATACGCCAACGCTCTTAAGAAAAATAACCAAGGTTTTCAACATTGGAAGCTATCCAGATTGTGATTTGTGCGGCTGATTTTTCCGTGTGAATTCAAATTACCCTGACGTCCAACTTGTGGGCGAAGCAGGTGATGGGATGAGAGTCTTTGACGATGCGTCAATCCGTAATCACCGCCAAGTTTTGAGAGTCTGCAAACAACCAAGTCATAACGGAAAGTCCTCACTACTAATTTTAATGGGCTTCTTGCCTAAGAGATTTTATACGTCCACTCTCCGCTACTAGTCCGCTTCTGGCCGATTGCGGACTTTGAATCAACCATCGCTGCACCATGTATTAGATCGTCAGCATCTGACGGCTTTCGGCCATACTTCCACAACTCAACATTCGCAATATTCCAGCTTTATTCCGCGCAGCTCGAGATAAATGGCGTGTTCCTTATCCCATTGTGGAGAAATATAAAAACATGACCGCAGTGTTTGCATGTTCTCGTCCCGAATGACGACAATATCTCTCACCATAAGATAGGGCGGCAGCTCATCTTTTTTCAGATTTTCTGGAACGTCACGGGAAGCAAGCCATTCCAAATTTGCATCGAAGCCCCGATAGTGTTCATAGACTTTATCCAATAATTTATCGGGATGTGCTTGCATGAATGAGACTAATCTTTCAGCTTCATTCACCATCCGCAAATCTGGCTCGCCAATATCCGGGCGAAGTTCGACGGCAAATAAACCCAATACGCTTGAAATTAAAACCGGGTGGACCCAAAAATCGAAAGCGTACGGCCCTCGTGGTGCTTTAACAAATTCGTAGAGCTGAAAAATTCCTGGCATGTGGTCCGATTATTGAATGTCTGCTACTGGCCGGAGCGGACAAGTGACACTGCGTCAGTTTCAAGAAGTCCTGCTCCAAGGTATCACCTGCAAAACGAGGGCCGGCATCCCAACTGCGGTGGCATAAATATGGAAGAACCAAGCTTCATGTTGGTGATTCTTCCTGCGCCCAATCATCTGGACCAGACCTGATGTCATCCAGCGTCGCGGCAGGTTTTTCTCGCAACTTCTTGCGCATGGCTGCGGCGCTACCTGAGGCTTCCCTGAGCGCGCGGGCAGCGTGCAAAATCAGATTCTCGGCCTCATCATCGTGCACAGACCCATGCTTGATCAATTCAGCACACACCAATGCGCTTCGACACTGTTCGTACAAACCTAACTTATCCAGATCTCGTTTAGCCGCCTCGAGGCTTTCGTTAACCATTTCGATTCCGTGAGGAATGAACTCAGGATTCGTTCCTCTGCGATAGCTGCTGACGGCACCCAATGCGTAATCAAGATTTTTCTCTAGCTCACGCAGTTCTTTCTTACCCATCCCCTATTTTCCTTTTTCAATGGCCCCGGGCCAAGTCCATCATCAAGCGTAACGGATACGCCCTGGCGAAATTCCCAGAATGCATTGCCAGAGAAATCAGCCGACAAGGCTCACCATGCCTGATGCTCCATCCACTGCCGAACGCCGGTGTGTTCGTCAAACAAATGCCGCTGATTGTCGGGCAGGCGGCTTCGTTGAACACGCAAGGTGAAGCCACCATATAACTTGCCTTGATCGTTTACAAACCAATCGTAGACATCTGCACGTCGGAAGTGCACATATTTTCCGGGTGGATACCAATCATGGAGTTCAGCAGGTACTTCGAAGATGATTCCAAAGAACGCATCCCCATCGTCTGGATCAGCTTCGGCGATATTCACCCAAAGGAAGAGGAATCGCTCCTCTCCAAGCTTCTTGGATGCTACCGGATCTTTGAAACGAAGTTTCACGCAACATGCGGGGACTTTGCCCTCACGCACGAATGAATCCAGTTGGTCAAATGTTGCTGCAGCCGATTGGTAGGCGACTTGCATCTCTGTATCGCCATCGTGTGTTCGCGTGAATAAGGGTTCTTTCGATGAACGCCTGAAGACGTCTTTGATTTTTCCCCACATAGGCCTTCCCCTTTTTGATTCTTGTAATGCGCTCTGCGAATTTATTATTGAAGAAAAGTATTGCTGACTATAGCAGGGCTTGTTTCAACGCTCCCTTCTGGCCGGAGGCGGATTTCGGATGGGAACCATCCATAGCGTCGCCTCTGGAAATTGAGCGCTGCTCCACGCAGCATCCTGAACTGCGATGCATCGAGCGTGTGCAGCATCTGGCGGACGATGGCCTCGCTCTACGCGGTCAACTGCCAGGGGGCAAGGCTTGCCTACGGCGCAAGCGCGCTGTCTTCAATGGATGCGATGAAATGAGAGAGATGCGCGGTAGTCATGATGCTCCGGCTGAACGATCGATGAGAAATCCCATACAAAACAGAAAATGTTTCCCCAACCGCAGAGAGCGACATTGAAGCAAAGTCAGCTCGCCAGCGCCGCGCCTATCCCCAACGTCCTCTCAAAATGCCCCACCACCGCCCGCACCTTGGCCGAATGCTCCCGGCTGCGCTGCCACACGATATGCAGAGGCAAGCCCTGCGTCACATGCGCAGGCAGGATAGCCACCAGACTGCCCTCGCGCAAGGCCTGCTCCACCACCCAGGTCGCCAGTTGCGCAACACCCAAACCCGCCTGCACCGCCGCTACCTGCGCCTCGGCCTGGCCGAGGATGATGCGCCCTTCCAAATGCTGCCGCACCACCGGCTGGTCGCCCTCCTTGATGAGCCACGGGCTGCTGCTGCCATCCGCGCGCGCATACAGCACCGCATCATGTGCCTGCAATTCCTGCAGCGAGCGCGGCTCGCCACGGCGGGCAAGATAAGACGGCGCAGCACAGAACACCAGTTCTTCATGACCGAGACAGGTGTAACCCAGCGTGGCCGGCCAGACATCGCCACCACCGATGCGGACCACCACATCAAGCCCCTCTTCCACCAGATCCACAAAACGATCCGTGAAGGACACCTGCGGCGTGACCTGCGGATGCTTCTCCGCAAAGGCCAGTAGCGAAGCCATCCCGCGCAGGCGGCCAAAGGTGGCTGGCATGTCCACGCGCAGCCGTCCCGAGGGCGCAATCTCATCCGAGGCCAGCATGTCCTCGGCGCTCTTCAACTCATCCAGCACGCGCACGCAGACCTGGTAGAACGCATCGCCCGCATCGGTCAACTCGACGCGCCGCCGGCCCCGCTGCAACAGCGGACGCTTCAACCGCTCCTCCAGCCGCGCCACGGCCTTGCCTACCGCTGAATTGGTGAGATGCAGGCGCTCGGCCGCTGCCGTGAAGCTCCCGGCTTCGACGACGGCGACAAAGGTCTCCAGTCCTTTCAACCTTTCCAGTGGTGACATCTTGCACTCCCAAAGATGGAATATTTTTCTATCTAATGGACGATTTTATATCCAACAGTGGAATTTCTTTCTCACATACCATGGCGGGCCCCTGTTCAAAACGGAGTCTTTCCCATGCCAGCTGCCCCCAGCGCCGATGCGCGCACACGCCCCCAGCCTGCACAAGAGGCAAGCGGCGGCAGTGCCTCCATCGCCATTCTCGCGGTGGCTGCCTTCGTCATCGTGACCACTGAATTCCTGATCGTTGGCCTGCTGCCCGCACTGGCGCGCGACCTGCGCATCAGCGTGGCCACTGCGGGCCAGCTGGTCACGCTCTTTGCCGTCGTGGTGATGCTGTGCGGCCCGCTGCTCACGGCGAGCCTGGCGCATCTGGAACGCAAGCGCCTCTTCATCGCCATCCTGGTGATCTTTGCGCTCTCGAATGCGCTGGCCGCCGTCGCCTGGAACATCTGGGTGCTGGCCGTCGCACGCCTGGTGCCGGCGCTGGCATTGCCGGTGTTCTGGGGCACGGCCAGCGAGACCGCAGCACAAATCGCCGGGCCGCAAAAAAGCGGACGTGCGGTGTCGACGGTCTATCTGGGCATCTCGGCGGCCATGCTGTTCGGCATTCCGCTGGGCACACTGGTATCAGAGGCCGTGGGCTGGCGTGCCGCCTTCAGCCTGCTGGCGCTGCTGTCTTTGCTGGTGGCCGCGCTGATCGCCGGCTTCGTGCCGCGCGTGCGCACCGCATCCAGCGGCGGCATGGCGGCGCAGGCACGCATCCTGAAGAGCCGCTTCTTCCTCGCCAATGTGGCCTTGTCGGTGCTGGTCTTCACGGCCATGTTCACCGGCTATACCTACCTGGCCGAGATGCTGGAGAAATCGGCCGGCATCGCGCCCGCGCAAGTGGGCTGGTGGCTGATGGGCTTCGGAGCGGTTGGCCTGGCCGGCAACTGGCTGGGCGGGCTGTGGGTGGATCAGAAGCCGCTCGCCACCACCGCCCTCTTCTGCACCATCCTCGCGCTGGGCATGGCGGGCAGCATGCTGTTGAGCCACGCGGGCTGGGCCTTTGCGCTGGCACTGGCGGTATGGGGCATCGCCAATACGGCGCTCTATCCGATCTGCCAGATCCGCGTGATGAAGGCCGCCTCGGGTACGCAGGCGCTGGCCGGCACGCTCAATGTGTCGGCCGCCAATGGCGGGATCGCGCTGGGTGCGGCCGTGGGTGGCGCGGCGCTGTCGTCGTGGGGCGCGGGTCAGGTG
>Ga0228674_1001202_pt1 | contig 15790 bp, 15 predicted proteins | sample 1D_rmetaG_FD_189054 | JGI IMG/M metagenome (GOLD analysis project Ga0228674, IMG submission 189054) | Seawater microbial communities from Monterey Bay, California, United States - 1D_r | ecosystem: Environmental > Aquatic > Marine > Coastal | place: USA: California | collected 2016-09-26
AAGTTTCTTAGGAAAAGTAGAATTTGGGATTATTTCGATTGGGGTTTAGGTTATAAAGTTTTTTCAGGACAGGAGTCAACACGGATTGATCTTGTAGATGGAGGTGGGAATTTAGTTTCGAGTGAAGAGGGTAGAGGTGATTTTGATCTGAATATGTATTCGGCAAGACTGTCTGCCCACTCATTAATTTATTTCGGTAAGAAAAAAATAGATAAAGCTCGAAAACATTTTATTGACAATGCATTTGGAATCAATTTTGAATACAGACCTAATACCGCTGATACAGTTTATAATTCAGGTGTATTATCTTTTCCGCTACCACACGAATTTCAGGGGTTATATAACTTGCAATTTCATTACAGTTTGGGTTTTGGCGTAAGATTTAATCGAGCCTGGATGATGATTCCAACACTCGAAATTCCCTTAATTGGAATTCATGAATGGAACGGGGTTCATGGGAAATGGAATTGGTTTTCTTCTCAATATTGGCCGGTTCTTTTCAAACTAAAATTTATAAAGCTTTTTGAGCGTGTTCCCAAGTGTGGAGCCTATGGTGATCCAAGCGAAATGAATTTTGATAAAAAGTTCCGATCCGGAAACTTCTAGTTTTTACCCCACTTTTTAGCCATTCGCTTGGGTAGTTTTTTTCTAATACGCTTAATTACAGAGTCTCTATCTGAAATATTACTGCATTTAAGAATGTCACGAAATACCATTGATCCTTCTTTGTAAAATGTGAATTCGAAACTAACTGAAGTTGCCTCCTCCCTGTAGATGTGGTAAATACTTGTTCGTCCCAAAGCATCTTTGAGGTTACCCTCTTTGTCACTTATTTTAAATTTTCGGTCATAACCTCTTACATTGACAATTGCAATATTATTGATTTGCATTGCTTTCAATTCCTTTTGCAAGCTATCAGTTGCTAAAATTGAAGGGTCTGAACCTTGCTTTATAACATTTAATGAGGGTATTGAAGGTATGCCATGTTTTGTGAATAAATCAGTGATCGCCACCTCTATAGCATATCGCTCATCAGGTTTGTCAAATTGCCCTATGACAAGTGTTTTTAGTTTGGGTGCTATTTCTTGTGCCATCGAAAAATTTGCACAAACAGAAAAGAATAATAAAAATAGGGTCTTTTTCATTTAAAAAATATTTTTAGCAATTGCTTTTACCGCATCTGAATTCGACATGGTGTAATAATGGATACATGGTGCTTTTTGAGCCATAAGCTCCTTGGATTGGGTTATGCCCCATTCAATTCCTACCTGAGCTACAGCTTCATTTGTTTTACATTTTAAAAGCTCGTTAGAAAGAGCTTCAGGGTAATCAATATGAAAAAATTTCGGAAGAAACGTAATGTGATTTAAAGTCTTTATGGGTTTCAGTCCTGGTATTATTGGCACATTAATTCCAAAATCACGACAGGCTTTGACGAAGTCAAAGTATTTCTGATTGTCAAAAAACATTTGAGTTACTATATACGATGCTCCAGCTTCAACTTTCTCTTTTAAATGAATTAAATCTGTTTTGAGGTTCATTGCCTCGAAATGTTTTTCTGGATAACCTGCAGCTCCAATGCAAAAATCAGTAGGTGCCATTTTAATATCATCTACATAATATTTTCCATGATTCATATCATTGACTTGATGAATTAATTCAGAGGCGTAGTGGTGTCCGTTAGGGTGTGCTTTAAAGGTACTTTCGGTTTTTATGGGGTCTCCTCTCAGTGCCAAAACATTATCAATGCCCAAAAATTGAAGGTCAATTAACGCATTTTCAGTTTCTTCTTTACTAAAACCACCGCAAATTAGATGTGGTACGGCGTCAACTTTATATTTATTCATTATTGCCGCACATATTCCTACTGTCCCCGGTCTTTTACGAATAGATACCTTCTCCAATAGACCATTCCCTTGTTCTTTATATAAATACTCCTCTCTATGGTAGGTTACGTTCACAAACTTAGGATTGAATTCCATTAAGGGATCAATTCCATCATAAATAGATTGAATGCTTTTTCCTTTAAGAGGGGGTAATATTTCGAATGAAAATAATGTTTGTTTTGAATTTTGTATGTAATCTGTAACCTTCATATTAATTTAATCAAAGTGTAAATGTAAAGAATACCAACGTTGATATAAGGAATATGTTTAAATACTTTCTTGAATGGCTTCAAGGATAATTTCACTAGCTTTTAAAATTTCATTTTCAGAAATAGTCAGCGGTGGTGCTATTCTGAAGCTATTCGGATGTGAAAGAAACCAGAATAAGATTAATCCATTCTTTAAACAATGTGCTACAACCTTTGCTACTTTTTGACTGTCTTTCATATCAAAAGCAAAAAGCATTCCTTTTCTTCTAGATCCAATAATAGCCGGATGACTACTAATTTCTTTTTCTAATAAGTGCCCCAATCGTTCAACTTCTTTTAAATTAATTTCTTCATGGAGTATTGCACAGAATTCAGCCGCTGAGGCCGCATTTAGCGGGTGACCACCAAATGTAGTGATATGACCCAGCTCAGGGTTATTACTAAAGGTGGCCATTATGCTTTGCGGAGCAACTAATGCTCCGATCGGTAAGCCACCGCCAAGTGCTTTACCCAGGGTTAGTATATCAGGGGTAATATTAAAATGTTCAAATGCAAAATTTGCGCCTGTTCTTCCCAAGCCACACTGTATTTCATCGAGAACTAGCAGCGTTCCTGTCTCTGAACATTTTTTCCTGAGTGCTTTCATGAAACAATAGGTGGGTATTTGAACACCTGCATCTCCTTGTATCGTCTCTAAAAACACCCCTGCTGTTTTGTTTGAAATTAAATCAAGGTCCTCTATACTATTTAAGGATATAAAATCAATGTTTGGGAGTAAAGGTTCAAAGCTTTTTTTTCTTTTTTCATTGCTTGAAATACTTAAAGAACCATTTGTACTTCCGTGATAAGCACCCTTGAATGCAATAATGTTTTTTCTTCCTGTAAAACCGCGACATAATTTTATTGCTGCCTCAATAGCTTCAGTTCCTGAATTTACAATGTATAAGCCATCTAATTCTTTGGGTAGAAGTTTTCTTAAATTCTGAGAGAGTCTAAGCTGAGGTTCTTGAATGAATTCACCGTAAACCATGACATGTAGATGTTTATCTATTTGATTTTGAAGCGCCCTTTTGATTCTGGGATGACCATGTCCAAGACTGCTAACAGCAATACCTGAAATCATGTCCATATATTGTCGTCCATTTTTATCTTTTATATATATGCCATCTGCTGATTCAACTTCTAAAAGAAGAGGATGCTCTGTAGTTTGACCAAGGTGCTTAAGAAATTCTTTTTTTTGTTCCATTATCTATTCAGCGGTAATCAATTCTTTTATTTCAGTTCCTGTTTCCGGTCCTTTTTTCAATTTTAAGATTTGTGATAAGGTTGTTGAAATATCTGTGATTGCTAATCTTCGGGTGACTTCAATTTTTTCTATCCCCATACCGTACCATAAACATGGTACATGCGTGTCATAGGCATATCCTGAGCCATGTGAGGTTCCTTTAAAAGGTTCCACACTCAAGCTTGTTTTGGGTAAATAACCATGCTCTAATATGAGTAAAAGGTCTCCACTTCTTGTAGGATAAAAACCTTTAGATAGCATTTTTAAAAGCCCATCATCAGTTTCAAGGTTTTCAAGTTGTTTTCCTTTAGCTGATTGTTTAATTCCTTTTTTCCCTTTAATATTTAGTGCTATAAAGTTTAGTATATGCTCTTTTTCTATACCAGACGTCTTTATTTTTTGATAATCTAGATAAATATTGAGATTGTCCTGGCCTAGTATAAAGTCGACACCATAAGCATTTATACTTTTTTTTCTTAGCTCATTTATTAATTGATCAATAAACACATAACCACCCTTTTTACCGTCATCGATGAGTTTTTGAGGCACGGGGACAACTCCATGGTCAGCCGTTAAAAACAATAGTATATTAGATTTTCCATAAGAGCTCTCTAGTGTATTTAATAACCGAGATAGTTCAAGATCGAGACGTATGTACATGTCTTCAATTTCTCTAGAATCTGGACCAAATGCATGGCCTGCAATGTCAGGTGAGGAGTAGCTAATACATAACATATCCGGGCTTGTTCCCTTACCGAGCTTTTCTTTTTTTATTGCACGTAAAGCCAAGTCAGTCAGTAAAGTATTTGCAAACGGTGAGGTTGTAAAAGGAGTAAGAGAGCCACTTATTTCACATAAATTTTTTATGTCATAAGGGAATATAGGTTTTGTTTTTCCTCTTAAAATTCTTTCATATGGACTGTCGTCCTCTGCACTGTAAGCTTCAGAATTCAGAAGAGGTTCCCAAACTTTAGCATAGCTTCGAGCATTATTTTTTTTATTGAATTTTTTCAGCCAGCATGGTAATTCTTCCCGATAGAAGGAACTTGTTATGAAGGTCCCATTATTATAATCAAACCAATAGCTTCCGTCACTTTGGTGGCCACCAGGTAATATGGCTCCGCGGTCTTTTATAGAAACTGAAACAACCTTTGACTTGGGATATGTTTCTTTCAGCATATCTGTTATGGTTTTTTTATTCAGTCGATGCGGTGAAGATTGACCGTATAGCGAACTGCCTCCAATACCATAAACTGCGGCATCACCAACACAATTGACTTGAGTTCTCGTTTTTCTTTCTATCCAATCATTTGCAATAATTCCATGATGATCAGGAGTGGTTCCTGTGTAAATCGATGCATGTCCCGGACCCGTATAGGTTGGAATATAATTATAGTGCATGTTTTTTAAATGAGCACCTTCATTTATGATCTTGTTAAATCCATTTTGTGAAAAATTCGCACCAAAGCGATTTAAATAATCATAACACATTTGATCAACAACAATCCCTACAATTATTTTAGGTAAATCCTTTTGGGAATAGGCTATTGAGGTAAATATGAGAAAGATAAAAAGACATGATTTTTTCATGAACTAAATGTAAGAATTAATTGTATTGATAAACATTTTATTTCTCTATGCAACTTTTAGAAATGCTCTCGCGTCTCTATTTTGAAACTTAAAACATTTTTACTCTTATCAGCAAAAACACCGCAAACGAGCGGTGTTTTTGTCTTTTAAGGTGTTTTGTTTTCTTCTCATTTTGTTACCGTTAAGGATAACTAAAAAAAATAAAATTTAGATTGATGCAACTTTAATAAATAATGAGACGTCTGTAAAATAGACTACGAAAAACTTAAACATTTACTCTTATCGAAAGCACTACCTAGGTAGTGCTTTTTTCGTTATTAGAAAACTAATTAGGTCAATTTTCCATTTAAAATATCCGTCGAATATCTCTTTTAAATTCATGATGCAACTTCTTTTAATATGATTGCGTCATATTTATGCTAACACTATTATTCAAAAAAATTAACACTGCTTTTGGGCAGTGTTTTTTTGTTTCAGTTAGATTAAGAAAAACGCACAATAAATCAATTCAAAAACAAAATTAATTGAACCATGCAACTTTTATGAATAAACATGCGTCATAATAACACTAAGACTTTTAACTCAATCACAAAGAACACCATCTCCGGATGGTGTTTTTTTTATTTAACACTTTGTGATTCATGTGATTTATTAGAATTTTTTTCGCGATGCAACTATTATTTAAAGTCATACGTCATGATAACACTAAGACTTTTAACTCAATCACTAAGACACTGCTTTTAAGCAGTGTTTTTTTTAAGGAGAATTTTAATTGTTGAATTTGTAACCTACTCCTTTAATCGTTGAAATGTAATTACCTCCAAGTTTACTTCGTAATTTTCTGATGTGGACATCAATTGTTCGGTCACCAACAATAATTTCAGTTCCCCAAACGGTCCGTAATATTTCATCTCTGCGAAAGACATGGTTGGTTTTGGACATTAATAGCGAAAGAAGTTCAAATTCTTTTTTCGGTAAGATAATTTCATTTCCATCTTTATTTACTACGTATTTGTCGTAGTTAATGTGAATTCCTTCATTGACAGTTACAACACTTTCTTTATTTGATCTTCTTAAAATTGCATTGATACGACTAATTAAAACTTTAGGCTTAATTGGTTTGGTTACGTAGTCATCACCACCCGCTTCTAAGGCAGCAATCTGGCTGTAGTCTTCACTTCTGGCAGTTAAAAAACAGATGAGAATATTATTGTTTTTTGGATCAGACTTAATTTGCTGACAAACTTCAACACCATCCATTTCTGGCATCATGATATCTAGTATTATAAGCCGAGGTTTAATCGTTTTTATTTTTTGAAGACATTCCATGCCATTTGATGCAGCTTCAACAACGTAACCGGCTTTTTGAAGATTGTATACGAGCAAATCTCTTATGTCTTCCTCATCATCAACAATTAGAATCGGTGTATCATTCATATAACAAATATACAATTAACTCTTTTTGACCTAGCAATGTGAATATCATGTTTATAAAAAGAAAATCTGTTTTGTGAAAAAAGGAAAGTGAATACTTAAATTTAAAGTACGGTAGGTTAGGTTGATTTAGTAAAAGAGCTCTGAAAATGAGCTCTTTTTTTGTAAATTCGCTTTTATGAAAATGAGGATTTTATTGGTGGAAGATGACCTTAATTTAGGCTTGGTAATTGCAGATCATCTCAAGACGCAAGATTATGAAGTGATTTCCGCAGAAGATGGTGCTGAGGGTCTTGTTAAGTTTAATGAAGAACAATTTAGTCTTTGTATCCTAGATGTAATGTTGCCGGTATTAGATGGTTTTTCCTTAGCTAAGGACATTCGAAAAATAAATGAAGATGTTCCAATTCTTTTTCTGACGGCGAAGTCTATGACTGAAGATAAAATAAAAGGTTTTGAGTCCGGAGGTGATGACTATCTAACCAAACCTTTTAGTATTCAAGAGTTTGAACTAAGGGTAAAAGCCTTGCTTCGAAGATCGAAGTCAGAGCTTGTTGTAGAGGAAAAGACATACGCCATTGGCGCGTATCGATATGATGTTGAAAACCAATTGCTCAATATTAACGAAACTCAAAAGACACTCACAAAAAAGGAAGCCCAGATTTTAAAAATTTTATTCAAACATAAGAATCAAGTAATTTCCCGTGAGATCATCTTAAAAGGTGTCTGGGGCCAAGATGATTATTTTGTTGGTCGCAGCTTAGACGTCTTCATTACCAAACTTAGAAAATACTTTGCCGAAGACGAACGAATTGTTATTTCCAACCTACATGGGGTTGGTTTCAAGTTTGAAGTTCCTGAATAATGAAAGAATTTATTTTACATATCGAAACTGCGACCAAAATATGTTCGGTTGCAGTTTCACAAGAAGGGAATATCTTGGCTTTTCATGAAGAACAACCTGAAAATTATGTACATGGAGAAAAGCTGACAATTTTCATTGAAAAAGTTTGTGTTAAAGCAGGTATTCAACTATCTGATTTAGATGCAGTCTCGGTATCTATTGGCCCTGGTTCATATACTGGACTCAGAATTGGATTATCAACAGCTAAAGGCTTATGTTTTGGCTTAGGTATCCCGATTATTTGTATTGAAACTTTGGATAGCTTGTTAGTTACAGGTAGGTCTAAACATCCAAACGCAAAACTGTGTGCGATGTTAGATGCTAGACGAATGGAGGTTTATACGAAATCTATTGATGATAAAGACGAAACCATTCATGCGCTTTCCTCTACGATTATTGAGGAGGAAACCTTCAAAGCGCACGAACCATTTATTTATTTTGGCGATGGAGCGGCTAAACTTGAAAATATTTGGAAATCAAGATTGGCTCATTTTGATTCTGAGATTTCTATTACTGCTGTTGGGCAAGTTAAACTTGCACATGAACGCTTTAAAAATCAATCCTTTGACGCTTTAGCACAATGCAAACCACTGTACTTGAAACAATTTGGTTTAAATACTTAAACACAAAGCATAACGTTATTTTTAAAAATAAATCCTATTATTTCATCAAAATTTAGTTACAATCTTAACTTTGTATTAAAGTAGTCTGAAATGGTTGATCAAATTCAAAATCGTATTTCTGAAATTTCAGAAAAAGTGAGCTTGCTTGTTCAAGGTATATCAGCCCTTAAGTCAGAAAATCAAAATTTAGAGAATGCTCTTTTGAAGAAAGAGCAAGAATTGAATGATTTAAAAGAGAGACATAAGAGCGAACTTTCGACCACCATTGCAACTACAAAACAAAATGTTACCGAGTCTAGCTCCAGGGATCTCAAAATAAAGAATCAGGAGATAGACGCACTAGTTAGAGAAATTGAAATCTGTATAGATGAGCTTAAAAAATAGCCATGGCTAAGATATCATTAAAAGTAAATATTGCAGGAAGGAGCTACCCCTTGACCGTTAATGAAAACGAAAAAGATGGTGTCTTATCCGCTGTGGATACGATTAACAAAGCCATTGAAAGCTTACGAAAGAATTATGCTGTCAAGGATCCTCAGGACCTCATAGCCATGACAGCCCTTCAATTGTTAATGAAGAAAGATTCAAATCAGACAGCATCAAGTAATAGCACAGATGACATAGGGGCTATTGATATGGCGCTTCAAGCGCTTTCTAAGAAACTGGACGAAGCTAATAAATAGGCATAACTAGCGGTAGCACGATTATTAATTTTAATTGTGTAAGGATGGAAATAGGATATTTGATAGCAGGTCTTTTAGGTGGAATTGTACTTGGGTTTTTAGTACAGAAGATGCTTCTTAAAGGAAAAGCGGATAAAATTATTAGCGATGCCGAATTCAAGGCAGAATCAATCAAAAAAGATAAAATGTTTCAGGCTAAAGAGCGCTTTCTTAAGCTTAAGCAGGAACATGAAACGAAAATTAAAGAACGCGAGCGTCGTATGCAATCATCCGAAGATCGTGCCAAGGCTAAAGAAAACAAGCTGGAACATAAGCTATCGGACTTAAATCGAAAAGAAAAAGATATCGAAAAAATTAAATCAGATTTTGATATTAAATATCAGGGCATCGCGCTTAAAATGAAAGAGCTAGACAAGACCCAAGAAAAGCGGGTTAATGAGCTGTCTAAAATAAGTGGTATGTCTGCTGAAGATGCTAAAGAATCCCTAATGAAAGCATTGGTTGATGAGGCGAAAACAGCGGCTATGGCTCAAATCAAAGAAATTACCGAAGAAGCTAAACTCAATGCAAATAAAGAAGCTAGAAAAATTGTAATCCAATCGATTCAACGCGTGGCTACAGAGCAGGCTATAGAGAATGCTGTTTCTGTTTTTAATATAGATTCTGATGAGGTTAAAGGTAGAATCATTGGTAGAGAGGGACGTAACATAAGAGCTTTGGAAGCTGCTACGGGTGTTGAAATTATTGTTGATGATACTCCTGAAGCAATTATGTTGTCTTGTTTTGACCCTGTTCGTAGAGAAATCGCTCGATTGGCTCTGCATCAATTGGTTACTGATGGCCGGATACACCCTGCTCGAATTGAAGAGATTGTTGCTAAAACAAGAAAGCAGTTAGACGAAGAGATTGCGGAAACAGGAAAAAGAACTTGTATTGATCTCGGCATTCATGGATTGCATCCTGCTTTAATGAAAATGGTAGGACGAATGAAATATCGTTCTTCCTATGGACAGAATTTATTAAAGCATTCTAGAGAGGTTGCTAATCTATGTGCAACAATGGCATCTGAATTAGGTCTGAATCCAAAAATTGCTAAAAGAGCAGGATTACTTCATGATATTGGTAAAGTACCAGAAGATGAACCTGAATTACCACATGCTATTTTAGGAATGAAATTGGCAGAAAAATATGGCGAAAAGCCTGATGTTTTAAATGCAATTGGAGCCCATCACGATGAAATCGAGATGACTACCTTGATTTCACCTTTAGTGCAAGTATGTGATGCCGTATCTGGCGCTAGACCGGGAGCTCGAAGAGAAATAGTCGAGGCATACATCAAAAGAATTAAAGATTTAGAGTCATTGGCAATGTCATTTGATGGAGTTGCAAGTGCATATGCTATTCAGGCAGGAAGAGAGCTAAGAGTCATGGTTGAATCAGAAAGAGTTTCAGATAAAAAAGCAGAAGAACTTTCTTTTCAGATTTCAGAAAAAATTCAAACCGAAATGACTTATCCAGGTCAGGTAAGAATCACGGTGATTCGTGAGAAAAGGGCAGTAAATTACGCCAAATAATAGTGTGCTTATAGATATGCCTAAAATTAGAAAGTCACATAGATTAGTTTATCTTCTTTTAGGTATTTGTTTTGTTTTTGTCAGTCACTCACAAGCGCAGATTGAAAGGATCGAGAATAGTCCTTATCCTTCATCAAGTCAACCAGATACGCTTTATGTTTTTCATGATGATTTATTTACCCATGACGAACTCCTTTTACTTCAAAGTATTCAAGGCCTATGCTCAAAAGTTGAGCCTAAAATATATCGTGATAAAGGAAGTGGAAGCTCAATTTGGATTCAAGATTTAGCTGAGAATTATGGTGTATACATCTCTGAAGAAATGGATGGTAATATTGATACTGTACTGACTCTAATTCCTGAAGGCGTAACTGGTTATATTCTGTGTAATTTGAATGATAATTCAACCAATGTTGCCAATTCTTTGTGCGGGCCTTTAAATGCTATTGCAGTTACCTCACAATTACAAAATCTTGTTGAAGCGAAAGGCTATATTCAGCTTTTGGATGTTAGAGAGAGAGATGAGCAATGGGTACTTGATAATTATGACACTTTACTCAATGATGAACTTGTGACTTATCAAAGGGAGGATAAGGCATTATTTCTAGGTGATTATTCCATCTTTACAAATTCATTTCATTTTTATGATGAGATCCATGGATTGACCACGGAAAATGCGTTTTCAAGAATGTCTCCTAATTCTTTACTTTTTGGATGGGGTGATGACGAATATCAAACTGTTTCTAAATCTTCACAGTTTTCAATAGGTGTGCACCCCGCTGATTGGGGTTTTAACATTTCAACTTTAACAAACTTCAACGCGAATACCGAACAGCAGGTTTCAAGTATGAATCATGAAATTGAGCCAGAGACTCATACCGTTTGTTTTTTAATGTCTGATGGAGACAACATCCAATGGATGCTTAATTTATTTGCTGAGGACAACAGGTGGTTCGGTTCTCAAAATAGAGGTTTAATGGATATTGGATGGACCATACCACCCTCGCTTTCTGAAATAGCACCTACCGTGATGTCTAAAATTTATAGTATGGCTGCATCTACTGATTTAGGTCTTGATTACTTCGTAGCTGGACCATCTGGTCATTCTTACCATTTCCCGGAACTTTTCCCGGAGCTTGAAGCCTCCTGTTCTTTAATGAATGATTATCTTAAAAAGTCAGGTTTAAGCATTGTTAATATTCTTGGAAACAATCCTAGTGAGACTGTTTTCCAGCCAGAGTTAAAACACTATTTGAAGCAAGATCAGGTGGAAGGTCTTTTTTATTATGATTATTCAAATTATAGCAAAATGAAAGGTCAGCTTGATTGTTATGCATTGAAGCCCGTGGTTGCTGCTCGATATAATTTATGGGGTGGTTTTGAAACTTGTGAAAGTCTCGCCCAAAAAATTAATGAGTCCTCAAGAGACCCTTACAATAAAGACGCTTATACTTTAGTTGCAGTGCATGCTTGGTCTAATTCAGTGGATAGTTTACTATATGTACAGTCTCTTCTAGATCAAGGGGTGCGCGTTGTTGCACCTGATGCATTTATTCAACTGATTAGTGATGCGATTTGCAAACCTCAGGAACAACAAGAGCTCATTTTAGACTTATTTCCCAATCCATTCTCAGAAACAATGAGGTTAAGAATTAAAGGCTATCAATCTGAAGATTTTGAAATTGAAATTACGGATGTCAATGGGAAAGAAATCCCCACTTATGTGGTGCGTCAAGAAACATTTGATGGCTGGGTTTGTGACTTAACGATTAAAAACATTTTGGCAGGTGTTTACTTCGTAAACTTCTCCTCACCAAATCATCATGAGATAATAAAAGTGCTTAAAGCTGACTAGGGATTTTGATCTAATTGCCTACTCGGATCTGGTTCAATATAAACCTTAAAGCGTACCAACTCTCTTTTCTTTCTGCTATTTGTGTTGAGGTAGATCATTCGATTTTGAAAATAATACTTTCCTTGTGTGTCAAAGACAACTTTTATAGTGCCAAACCCGCCTGGAGGAATACTTTCTGAGGGTAGTATAACATCTGTACAGGAGCACTCTGTTTCTGAGCTGTAAATTTCCAAAGGAATTTTTCCAGTATTTTTTACTTCATAGCTAAAACTCAGTATCTCACCTTCTTTAGTAGGAGGAAATTTAATGGTTTTATATTTTACAGAAAAAACCGCCACTTGTCCAAAGACAAGGGCGGTCTTAAATAATAGTATTAAAAGTAACTGTACTTTCAATTTACATTTTTGCTGGTGCACCAGAACTGTTTACAGGAGCGCCACTTTTAGGTGCTTGTCCAACCTCACCTTTAATTCTAAGAACTTTAGTTGAAGCGTTCACTGCGTTAGAAGTAATGGTTACACTTTTGTTAATAGGACCTGGTCTTTTAGTGTCATATTTAACTTTGATGCTTCCTGTTGCTCCTGGAGCGATAGGTTCTTTTGGCCACGTTGGAACAGTACAACCACATGAACCTTTAGAGTTTGAGATGATAAGAGGTTCATCTCCTGTGTTCTTAAATTCGAATGTACAATACGGATCACCGTTGTATTTAATTTTACCGTAGTTGTGTACTTCTTTGGTAAATTCGATTTTTGCACCCTTTTGAACTTCAGTTTGTGCATTTACATTCATGGCTAAAGCGCCAACAAATAGGATAGAGAGGATTAGGAATTTTTTCATTTTATTTTTTTTGATACCCCTAAACTACAAAGAAGAAGCCTTTCTAAAAAAAAATTAACAGAACATTAACAAGAACAATTATTGCTTGCTTTGTGACTTGTGTAAAGCACAGCTTTCGCATGAGTTTTGCTTCTTGAAGCGTCTGAATAGTCTAATGGCTAAGAATCCTAGAGCGCAAATTAACAGCAAAACAGACATGATTTCTTGAAGCATAATGTAAAGTTAAGCTAAAATGAAATAAGTGAGCCATGAAAAGGTATACGCCATAATACCCATAAAGGTAAATTGTGTCAGTGGCCATTTCCAAGATTGTGTCTCTCTTTTAACTATTGCAACTGTGGACATACATTGCATTGCGAACACATAAAAGACCATAAGTGATATTCCTGCCGCTAAGGAATAGGTAGGAGATCCATCTGCACGTTTTTCCTTTCTCATAGAGTCAATAAGTTTTGTCGGTTCGTTGCCTTCATCTTGCACCGCATAAATGGTAGAAAGTGATCCAACGAAAACCTCACGTGCTGCGAATGAAGTAATTAATGAAATGCCAATTTTCCAATCATAACCTAAGGGTGCTATAGCGGGTTCTATGATTTGTCCTAACTGTCCAATATAGGAATGTTTCAGTCCTGCAGATGATTCGAGATTCATCTTTTCCTCTTTATCAGCATTTTGATAATCTGCTGTTCTACGAATATTTTCTCGAGCATTGTTTATACTATTTCCTGGACCATAGCTTGCCAAGAACCATAAAACAATTGATATAGCTACAATTATTTTACCTGCATCGAAAATAAAAATTTTTACTTTTTCTAGTACTGATGTAAACACATCCGCCCATCTTGGTGGTTTAAGAGCCGGCAACTCGAGAAGCATAAACCCTTTAGACTTACTGCGGATAAGAAGCTTTAAAACCAAAGCTGTTACTAATGCCCCAACGATTCCTAGAAAATATAATCCAAACAGGACAATTCCTTGGATATTTATAAACCCAAATAAATAACCTTTAGGAATAACAAGTGCAATTAATAAAGTATATACGGGAATTCTTGCACTGCAACTCATGAGTGGTGCAATGAGTATCGTAATTAAACGTTCTTTCCAATTACTGATTGTTCGAGCAGACATCACACCGGGTATCGCACAAGCTAAACTTGACATTAACGGCACTACACTTTTTCCATTTAATCCAAGTGGTCGCATGATGCGGTCCATAATAAATACGACCCGTGATAAATATCCCGTCTCCTCCAATATCCCTATAAAAAAGAATAAAAGGGCAATTTGTGGTACGAAAATAACAACGCCACCAACACCAGGAATAATACCTTCACTGACTAAATCATTAAGCACACCGCTAGGTAGAATGTTCGACATCCAGTAAGCAAAGCTTCCAAAAGAGCTGTCAATAAAATCCATCGGATATGCCGCAAAAGAAAAAATGAACTGAAACATTATGAGTAAAACACCCAAGAAAAAAAGGTAGCCCCATAAAGGATGAACAAAAAAAGTATCTAGACGGCTTTGTTTTGGTGTATTTGACTTGGTTTGGATTTGATTAATAACAATTTCTATTTTTTCCTTTCTAACCTTTGCTTCTTGTCTTTTGATTTTATCATTAATTTCTTCATTGCTCGAGGGAGTCGCTCCAATAAATCCGTTACCATCTCTTGTTTTGACAGCGTTTAAAGCATTTAATATTCTTCCCTTTCCCAAGCCTAATCGAGCGTTTGCAGATACAATTGTTATATCGGGAAAGAGTTGTTTTAGCTTATCAAGATTTATTTGTATTCCTTGTTTTTTTGCAACATCCCACATATTTAAAACTAAGACCATTGGGATATTAAATTCATAGAGCTGGGTAAAAAGAAATAAATTATTCTCCAACCTTGAAGCATCCACAACAGCCAAAATTAAATCAGGATAATCAGGATTTTCCGGATCCCCTATAACCCTTGAAACCACTTTTTCGTCAAGACTTCGTGGGTCAAGACTGTAGGTTCCTGGAAAATCAACGATATCAAATTTTTGATTGTTATCAGTAAAAAATCCTGATTTCTTTTCAACCGTGACACCGGGGAAATTACCAACCTGCTGTTTTAGACCAGTTAAAAGGTTAAATATTGAGCTCTTTCCCGTATTTGGATTCCCTAAAAGCGCGATTTTCATAGCTTAGTTTTGGCTCAGTTTTTTTACCAATATTTTTTCAGCTTCAGATTTGCGAAGGGAGAGCGTAAATCCTTTAATATCAATTGCAATGGGATCTCCTAAGGGCGCAATCAAGACTATTTTTGTCTTAAGATGCTCTGTCATACCCATTTCAATAAGTTTTGTAGCCATAAAGTCATCCTCAATTGAAAGGACTTCTATTGCTTCACCAAGCTGACAGTCTGATAATCGCTTTTGCATTCGAATGTAAAGATAAGGCTATATTAAAAATTTCAGATAACTAAAATAGGGTATTTTTGCTTCTAGGCTTCCGAAAGTACAAATCGCGCTGTTTTTCTTGTGCTCTGTTGCAACAAAATTTTCTTGTCTTTACAAACGAATTCATTTGTTTTTTTGTCGTAATGCCTAACTGTTACAAGTTCTAGATTGGTGTTGTATTTTACTTCATAATGTGAGCTAAGTACATCCAAGATTGATTCAATTTTATTGGTGTCATGGTCAATAAGAAAAGAAAAGCTCAAGGCAGAGTTTTGCATGATGTTTATTTCAACTTTTGCTAGGGATAATTTGGAAAAAATATCACTTAAATTGGCTTCGATTAAAAATGAAAAATCTTTAGGTGTTATGGAGAATAAAACTTGGTTTTTTTTAAATATAAAAGATGGAACCATATGATCATTGGATGTGTCTGCATCAATTATAGTTCCGGGTGCACCTGGGTCGGTAAATGATTTTACA
>Ga0228674_1001212_pt1 | contig 15701 bp, 11 predicted proteins | sample 1D_rmetaG_FD_189054 | JGI IMG/M metagenome (GOLD analysis project Ga0228674, IMG submission 189054) | Seawater microbial communities from Monterey Bay, California, United States - 1D_r | ecosystem: Environmental > Aquatic > Marine > Coastal | place: USA: California | collected 2016-09-26
ATATAAAGTCCTGCCCCCGCGATTAGCACCATTCCGGCCCATGTAAATGGCCCCGGAATCTCTCCAAAAACGCTCCAACCCCAGAAAACCGCGAGCGGAAGGGCCACATATTCGAACGGGGCCACAACACCTGCTTCCGCCATCCGGTAGGCTTGCGACAGGCAATAGGCAATTGCCGCTACGTTAAGTCCGAGCGCAAGGAACACCCAGATGTCACCGGGCGCCGGCCAGACCCATGCGCGGAGCAAAAACACCAAACTTTCGTTCGTGATTCCTTGCGCATACTGCCCCTGCCCCAGCACCCCGTAGGAAACGATGCTCACCACCAGAAACATAACTTGGATATAGATGGCGAGTGCGCTGGCCCTACTGGTTACGCCCAATTTGCGGGTCATCACCTGATTGCCAGCGTAGCTGAGCGCGGCGACGAGCGGTAAGGCATAGCTCCACCCCGGAACGCCAAGACCTTGGCCAAGCAGTTCAGGCACGAACATCACCGCAACGCCCGCAAACCCCACACCCACCGCGGCCCAGCGATGGATGCCAACCTGTTCTCCCAACACCGGGATCGAAAGAATCGTAATCAACAACGGGGCCACGAAGAACAGCGCCGACACCAACCCCAGTGGCATCGCCGCGATGGCCAGAAAGAAGGACATATTCGCCACGACCACCATCATCGCGCGCGCGGCGTGCTGCCATGGCGTTGCGGTCCGCAGAAGCCGCCAGCCCCCTTCGATCTGTAGAATGATAAGCGAGAACATCAGCCCACCAAGTGAGCGCGCAAAGACGATCTGATAGAGCGCGTAGTCCCCCGACAGCGCCTTGAACATCATGTCATTCAGCGTGATCAGCCCGGTACCCAAGCAGATCATCAAAATACCGATTTGATTGCGAGTGAGATGTCCCATGCGCGCCTCCTGCGTCACCCTAGGGGCCGTAGGGCCGGAAACAAGTCTTATCGCCCTTCCGGGCACGCGGCGATGCCTTGGCCGCCCCAAACGATCCCCGATTGTAAGCCCCTGCAACGCATGGCAGGCTGCCGCCAAACGGGAGGAAAACATGACACAAAAAGTAGCGCTCGTGACGGGATCAGCACGGGGCATCGGCTTGGCAACCACTGCCAAGTTCTTGGAAGATGGGTGGAAAGTCGTCCGGGTGGACTGGGATGCACCCGCCCTGGAGGCCTCAGCCGACGGGTTGGGCGACGTGCATGACATCGTGGCCGACATCAGCCTTGAGGCGGACGTAGACGCGCTTGTGGCCAGCGTCACCGAGCTGACGGGTGGCGGCATCAACGCCTTGGTAAACAATGCCGGCATCGCGGATTTTGGCCCGATGGAGGACACCGATTTCGCGCGGTGGCGTCGGATTATGTCGATCAACCTTGATGGGACGTTCCTGATGTCCCAAGGGTTCATTCCACTGCTCAAAGCGCGCAAGGGCGCGATTGTGAACATCGCCTCCATCTCGGCGCTACGGGCTTCAACACTGCGGGTGGCCTATGGCACGTCCAAGGCGGCCGTCGCGCATTTGACCGAACAACAAGCAGCCGAGCTGGGTGAGTTTGGCGTGCGTGCCAACTGCGTGGCCCCCGGCCCCGTGCGCACCAAGCTGGCCATGGCGGTCCACACCCCCGAAATCATCGCCGCCTACCACGATGCGATTCCCCTAAACCGCTATGGGCAGGAAGAAGAATTAGCAGAAGCAATTTGTTGGCTCTGCTCGGACAAGGCGAGCTATGTGAACGGACAAACCCTAGCCGTGGACGGCGGATTTGAGAGCACGGGCATTGGCCTGCCCGCGTTGCGAGGCTAGCGCGCAAATTTGAAGATGAATGAAGTGAGCTGGGCCGTCATGTTACGGCCCGGTTTTGGTGGTTATTCCGGGCTGACACACACAGAATCGCCGTGACCGCCCGCGCGAGGTGCCATAAAGTCCGTTGCGACGCCTTTTTTCGACCGAACTGTCCTGCGAATTCCCTAAAATTCGCCGCAAAAGCTTAACTCAGCATGTCGCTTGTAAAGGGTGTATTAAACTTTGCTTGCGACGATTGGGTATGAAAACGATCACGACCCTTGGTGCCCTCATAGGCATTGGCATTCTTGGTGCCCTATTAACCGCATTAGCCGTATGGCTGGTTGGCGGGCCAGTGTGGGCTGTAATCCTAGGATACGTCCTTGGGGGGATGGTCTATATGATTTTAGGTGGAGTGTGGGTGGCCCGCACGCGGCCTAATCTCAAGGACTGAGGCAGAGCTTTGATCTAAAGTAATGGTGGGTCGTGAGAGGCTCGAACTCCCGACATCTTCGGTGTAAACGAAGCGCTCTACCAACTGAGCTAACGACCCGTTGAGCGACGCAATACGTCAAAGATTAGGGAGGGGCAAGCCCTAAGAGAGACGTTTTTGTCGACCATCTTTCACATGGTAAACTACGCCCTGCCCGCCCGGCATTTCACTCAACATCGCAAGCGTCACATTCGGCCCGTGACCGAGTGCGAGAGCCCGGATCATGCGGCTGGTGATCCCGTGCGTGACCAGCACATGCGGCCCCTCAAGGCGTGCCAAAAACTGGGCGCAACGCGCCTCTAGACCCGCAAGACCTTCGCCACCCGGCGCCATATCATACAGCTCCAACACACCGTCGGCCGTCACCTGCCACTCTGTCGGATCGATCAATTCGGCACGCAAACGGCCAGTCCATTCGCCAACGCCCACCTCACGCAGATCGGTATCTGTGGTGATTTCGGTGACGAGGGGCCCCAGCGCGATAGCAGCTGTTTCCACCGCACGGCCGGACGGGCTGGATAGCACGCAAAAGCCGCTAAGATCCTGTTCAGCCATGATATTGCGCTGTGTAACCGCCTGCTCCACACCCAATTCGGTCAGAGGCGCATTAAGATGGCCCTGCATGCGGCCTTCGCGGTTCCAGGTTGTTTCCCCATGGCGCAAAACGAAGAGTTCGACTGTCATGAAGGCCCTCTCTTGCAGGTGGTTTGCCGCGCATATTCGAGAAAGAATGGTGGGTGATAAGAGATTTGAACTCCTGACATCTTCGATGTGAACGAAGCGCTCTACCACTGAGCTAATCACCCTTGGACGGTGGTCTAGCGAGGCTGTGGGTCGGATGCAAGAGGCTGTTCAGGCAAAAACTGAACCGAGTATAGGCGGAATTTTACGCCTCCCGAGGCACGATTGAAGGCCGATCCGGTGTCAAAGGACCCGAAACCTGAGTTACAAAAATGAAAGCCGCCCGCGACGGGCGCGGACGGCTGATCTTTTGTCTGTAGCAGATAGGCGTCTAGTGCGTCGTGGCTGTTGTCACCTTGTCGGAAGTGATCCGCGCCAAGGCCGCGGCTTCTTCTGCGGCCTGGTCCCATTCCACCGCCTCTGGCGCAGAGACCAATGCACGTTCAATCACCTCGGACACATGCGTGACTGGAATGATCTTAAGACCATTTTTGACACTATCCGGAATATCCGCGAGGTCTTTTTCATTCTCCTCAGGGATAAGCACGGTCGTAATCCCCCCGCGCAGAGCCGCAAGGAGCTTTTCCTTAAGACCACCGATGGGCATCGCATTGCCGCGCAAGCTAACCTCACCCGTCATCGCAATGTCTTTGCGCACGGGGATACCGGTCAGGACCGACACAATGGACGTCACCATCGCCAAACCAGCGGAGGGACCGTCCTTGGGCGTGGCACCGTCGGGAACGTGTACGTGGATATCGAACGTATCGAACATCGGCGGCTTCACACCAATTTTTGGCGCAATCGAGCGAACGTAAGAAGACGCCGCATCAATCGACTCCTTCATCACATCGCCCAGTTTACCCGTGGTCTTCATCCGCCCCTTACCGGGCAGCTTCAGCGCCTCAATGTGCAGCAGATCGCCACCAACGGAGGTATAGGCCAAGCCCGTCACAACACCGATCTGATCCTTGCTTTCGGCCAGACCATAGCGGTACTTTTTCACGCCAAGGAAATCATCCAAATTGTCCGGCGTCACCTCAACCTTGTCGGCTTCTTTGCGAACGATTTTGGTGACGGCTTTCCGGGCCAGTTTGCCAATCTCACGCTCCAGATTCCGCACGCCCGCCTCACGGGTGTAGGTGCGGATCATCTCTTGCAGCGCTTCGTCCGACAGCGCGAACTCATCTTTACGCAGGCCGTGGTTCTTAACCTGTTTTGAGATGAGGTGCTGCTTGGCAATCTCGGCTTTTTCTTCCTCGGTGTACCCTGCGAGGCTGATGATCTCCATCCGGTCCAGCAGCGGCCCGGGCATGTTGTAGGAGTTCGCCGTCGTCAGGAACATCACGTTCGAAAGGTCATATTCGACCTCAAGGTAGTGATCGACAAACGTGCCGTTCTGCTCAGGATCAAGGACCTCAAGCATGGCTGAGGCCGGGTCACCACGGAAATCCTGACCCATCTTGTCAATTTCATCGAGCAAGATCAGTGGGTTCGTGGTTTTAGCCTTTTTCAGGGCTTGGATAATTTTACCAGGCATTGAGCCGATATATGTGCGCCGGTGGCCGCGAATTTCGCTTTCATCCCGCACACCGCCAAGGGAAATACGGATGAACTCGCGTCCAGTAGCCTTTGCCACGGACTTTCCGAGCGAGGTTTTACCCACGCCGGGAGGTCCGACCAGACACAAGATCGGGCCGCGCAGTTTGGCCGAGCGTTGCTGCACCGCAAGGTATTCAACGATGCGTTCCTTAACCTTTTCCAAGCCATAATGATCGTTGTCGAGGACGTTCTGCGCGCGATTAAGGTCTTTCTTAACGCGGGATTTCGTGCCCCACGGAATAGACAACATCCAGTCAAGATAGTTGCGCACCACGGTCGCCTCAGCGCTCATGGGCGACATGTTCTTGAGCTTTTTCAGCTCTGCGTCGGCCTTTTCTTTGGCCTCCTTGGAAAGCTTTGTTTCCGCGATCCGCGCTTCCAGCTCGGCCACTTCGCCGCCGCCTTCTTCACCGTCGCCCAGCTCCTTCTGAATGGCCTTCATTTGCTCATTCAGATAGTATTCGCGCTGCGTGCGCTCCATCTGGTTTTTGACGCGGGATTTGATCTTTTTCTCGACCGAGAGGACCGACATTTCGCCCTGCATCATGCCGTAGACACGCTCCAACCTCTCTGCCACGACGAGCAATTCCAGCAGTTCCTGCTTGTCCGCGACTTCGATACCCAAGTGGCCTGCAACAAGATCCACCAGCTTGGCGGGCTCCTGCGTCTCTGAAACGGCTGTCAGCGCTTCTTCGGGGACGTTCTTTTTAACCTTGGCATACCGCTCAAATTCTTCAGCCACGGAGCGCATCATCGCCTCAACGATGGCCTCATCGCCCAAGGTTTCCTCAAGCGGCGCAGCCTCGGCTTCAAAGAAGTTCTCGTTTTCGATGAATTCGGTAATCTGCACGCGGCCACGGCCCTCGACCAACACCTTTACGGTGCCGTCGGGAAGCTTGAGCAATTGCAATACGTTGGCCAGAACACCTGTGCGGTAAATGCCATCACTGGTCGGGTCATCGACCGCAGGATCGATCTGGCTGGACAGCAAGATTTGCTTGTCGTCGCGCATCACTTCTTCCAACGCGCGTACCGATTTTTCGCGCCCCACGAACAGTGGCACGATCATATGAGGGAAAACCACAACATCGCGCAGCGGCAGGACAGGGTAAGAGGTATGATCCATCTTGGTTCCTTTATGTTTCGCAAAGAGCCCCGGCCCCGCTCGGCGGCAGCAGTGGTGCTCTTCCGGTCTTGTGCCCCAATACTTGGGGTCCAACCGTTAACGCTTCAAGGACTCAGTCCCGTTACGTCTTTGTCATACTGTGCCATGCACCGCCCCGCCGCCGCAAGCGATCGAGACAGTTTTAGACAACTCCTCCGCAAGTAAACCGTGCTGACGTGACGCCAAGGGTTGAGCCGTGCTTACGCAGACTTTTCTGGTGTTAGCTTGAGCAAAGTACACCGCCCTGACCCTTGGCTTTTAGACGGGCTTTCACCAAATTCACCCGCCCATGACTATAGACCGCGGTTGCCCACCCCTAGACCGGCTCAATATCACCCTGCGCCCGCGCGGCGTGAAAACCTGTTTCGAAATCGGCAAACGTGCCCGAGGCAATTGCCGCCCGCATCGCTGCCATAAGCTCCTGATAATAGTGCAGGTTGTGCCAGGTCAGCAGCATTGAGCTGAGGATTTCTTGAGACCGGAAAACATGGTGCAGATATGCCCGTGAGTAATTTGAACACGCAGGGCACGTACATTCGGCATCCAGTGGGCGCGGGTCATCCATGTGGCGCGCATTCTTAATGTTAACAACGCCGCGGCGCGTAAACGCTTGGCCTGTCCGTCCGGAACGCGACGGCAGGACGCAGTCAAACATATCGATGCCGCGTTTCACCGCGCCCACCAAATCATCGGGCTTTCCTACTCCCATCAGGTAGCGCGGCTTGTCCTTCGGCAATTGCTCTGGCGCGAAATCAAGACAAGAAAACATTGCCTCTTGGCCCTCGCCCACTGCAAGCCCACCAACCGCATAACCGTCAAATTCAATCCCGCGCAGCGCTTCTGCGCTTTCGGCGCGAAGGTCTTCTTCTAACCCGCCCTGTTGGATCCCAAACAGAGCATGGCCGGGCCGATCCCCAAACGCATCGCGCGACCGCTTTGCCCACCGCATCGACAGCTCCATGCTTTCCCGGATACGTGCGCGATCCGCAGGCAGAGCCGGACATTCATCGAAACACATCACAATATCTGATCCGAGAAGCCGCTGGATTTCCATGGACCGTTCGGGCGTCAGATGGTGCTTGGACCCATCGATATGAGATTTGAAGGTCACACCTTCTTCGGTCAGCTTACGCAATGCCCCCAAGCTCATGACTTGAAAACCACCCGAATCCGTTAAGATCGGTCGGTCCCAATTCATAAATTTGTGCAAACCACCCAAGCGCGCCACGCGTTCCGCAGTCGGGCGCAACATCAGATGGTACGTGTTGCCCAACAAGATGTCGGCCCCTGTCGCGCGAACATTTTCGGGCATCATTGCTTTGACGGTTGCCGCAGTGCCGACAGGCATGAAAGCAGGTGTCCGAATGTCGCCGCGTGGCGTGTGCACGGTGCCGGTGCGTGCGCGGCCGTCAGTGCCGTGAAGGCTAAATGAAAAAGTCTTTGTCATACTCTGGCGGATACGCCTGCGCGCGTTGGCATGCAAGATGCGTGGCCCAAAGGTTCAGTTTTACGTTTCAGGCTGCCGATGTTTATCGACTGTACTCCCAAATTAACGCTGCCCGTTAACCAAAATACTACGCAGCATTGGTTAATGCGCGCCTCACGGCTGGACGCCGTCAATCCTATTCCCTATATTTTCGGTAAGGAAACAAGTCGAAGGCTCATCTCTCCATGTCAGACGCTCTTGAAGGCACGCCGCTGATCGCGCCCTCCTCCACGGATCACCCTCTTTATGAAGGCATCGTTAACGCCTGCCGGTCGGTGTTCGACCCAGAAATCCCTGTCAACATTTATGACCTTGGCCTGATCTACACCATTGATATTAATGCCGAAAGCGAAGTGCGGATCATCATGTCGCTTACAGCGCCGGGTTGCCCCGTTGCTGGCGAAATGCCCGGCTGGGTTGCTGACGCTGTAGCACCCCTGCCAGGCGTAAAGCAGGTAGACGTAGACCTAACGTGGGAGCCGCAATGGGGCATGGAGATGATGTCCGACGAAGCGCGGCTTGAATTGGGCTTCATGTAGAAACCGTTCAGATCTGCCAAGGTCCTGAGTGCGCTTTTTCAAAGCGGGACCGCAGCGTTAACATTGTGATCGTCATGTTAATGGTTCGCACATTGGGACGCTGTAGATAGCTGAATTTGTTGAACGCCTCACTTACCGCGGCCTTGCCTCTTGAGCCTAAATGCACTCAGGCTTATCTTGCTTCCAAAGGAGATCGCTCATGTTCGGCATTCCCGGCAATCCACCTGTATCCCTAACACCCGCCGCAGCGGGCCAGATTTCAAAGCTGATGGAGAAAGATAACTCCATGGGCTTGCGCATCGGCATCAAAAAAGGTGGCTGCGCAGGGATGGAATACACGATGGAATACGTCTCTGAGATAGACAAAAATGACGAAGTCGTGGAAGTCGAAGGCGCGCGCGTGATGATCGCGCCTATGGCACAAATGTTCCTGTTCGGAACAGAAATTGACTACGAAGTCAGCCTACTTGAGGCGGGCTTTAAGTTCCGAAATCCCAACGTCGTAGACGCATGCGGATGCGGTGAGTCGATCAAATTTGATGATGCATTGGCCGTTGATAAGCCTTAACCTCTCCTGAACACATTTGCTCAGGAGATCCGCGCATGCCCTCTAAACTCGCCGCTGGCAATTGGAAAATGCACGGGCTTCAGTCCGACCTGAGCGAACTTCGGGCTATCGCAGATACAGCTACGGCGACCAGTATTCCGGCGCTGATCTGCCCACCAGCAACGCTGATTGCGGCGGCAGCAACACCCGGGCTGCACATCGGCGGCCAGAATTGTCACATTGCAGAGCAAGGTGCACATACCGGAGACATCTCAGCCCAAATGCTGCGCGATGCCGGCGCCTCGCATGTTATCGTTGGCCATTCTGAACGACGCAGCGATCACAACGAGACTGATAAGGACATTGAGGCACAAGCAAAGGCCGCTTGGTCCGCCGGCTTGATTGCCATTATTTGCATTGGCGAAACCTTGGCTCAGCGCGAGGCTGGTAACTGCCTCGACATTCTTGCGAAACAACTTCGTAACAGCGTGCCGGACGACGCAACCGCAGCCAACACAGTCGTAGCCTACGAACCCGTCTGGGCCATAGGGACAGGCCGCGTAGCTGAGATCGACCAGATCACAGAGGTCCACGATGCCCTACGCGCCGACCTGTGTGCCAGGTTTAACGATGGTAAAGACTTTACGCTGCTTTATGGCGGCTCCGTCAAAGCGGCCAATGCCAATGAGATTTTCAGCTGCGCAAACGTGAACGGCGCATTGGTTGGCGGAGCGTCCCTAAAGGCCGCGGATTTCTGTCCAATCATTGAGGCTCTCGCCGCACAGTGATGCAAAGCTTGTCACAATCGCCGCGCGATCCAGCTTTCGTTCAAAATCCCTACCCATTCTATGAAAAAATGCGTTCGGCTGGGCCGTTAGTCCACTGGCAAGACTACGATGTCATATGCGCCACAGACTACGCGACGATCGACACCATTTTGCGCGATCGCCGATTCGGCCGCGCGCCAATTGCACCCATCCATGTCCCACCGCATCTCAAACCATTCTATGCGGTAGAAGCACACTCAATGCTAGAACTTGAGCCGCCGGATCATACCCGCCTGCGCGGCGCAGTTTTGCGGGCATTTACGAACAGACGCATAAAGGCCCTGCGCCCAGAAATCGAGGCACTGTGCGACGAACTCATCGACACCTTTCCGAATGAGCCATTTGACCTGCTCGAAACCTACGGACGTCCGCTGCCAGCGCGCATAATCGCGCGCTTCCTAGGTGTCCCCGAAGGGGACTGGCAACGCCTCGTGGACTGGTCAAAAAGAATGGTTGCGATGTATCAATCTAATCGCACACGCGAGCAGGAGGATGTCGCGGCGGCAGCGGCACAAAGCTTCTCAGATTACATCAAGATCCAAATTGATACTAAACGATCGACCCCCGACGACAGCCTGATCTCAACTTTGTTAACAGCCCAAACTGCGGAAAAGCTTGACGAACATGAAGTCATCAGCACCTGCATTCTATTGCTCAATGCAGGCCATGAAGCGACCGTTCATACATTCGGCAACACGGTTAAGACGCTCTTGGACTTTAGACTTTCACCTCAAGTCGGTGAGACGTTTATCAATGAAATCCTTAGGTTCGATCCTCCGCTGCATCTGTTTGAGCGGATCGCCTATGAAACCGTTGAGATCGCGGACCATACATTTAGTCCCGGTGATCGCGTCGCGCTTCTTTTGGCTTCGGGCAACCGCGACGCAAACGCTTTCAAGAACCCCAATTCGTTTCATCCTAACAGAAGCGACGCGAAACCGTTAAGCTTCGGCGCCGGCATTCACTTTTGCATTGGGGCTCCACTTGCTCGCCTAGAACTTGAAATCGCGCTCAATCGACTATGGGAGCGAAAACCCAACTTACAGCTGTCATGCGCGCCGCAGTACGCAGACATTTACCATTTTCATGGCTTAGAGAGCCTGCGTGTCACGACCTAAGCCTATTCGGCAGCCAATGAGCGCTTTTGCAACAACGGCTTGAGATAATGACCGGTATGGCTTGCAGGGATTTCAGCGATTTTCTGAGGCGTACCCTCGGCAACAATGCGCCCGCCGCCATCGCCACCCTCAGGTCCAATGTCGATGATGTGGTCCGCCGTCTTAACCACATCAAGGTTATGCTCGATCACCACGACCGAGTTCCCCTGATCCACAAGTTCATGCAGTACTTCCAACAACTTACGCACATCTTCAAAATGCAAACCCGTGGTCGGTTCGTCCAGAATGTATAGTGTACGTCCAGTCGAACGTTTACTTAACTCTTTCGAAAGCTTAACGCGCTGCGCCTCCCCTCCGGACAAGGTTGTCGCCTGTTGGCCGACTTTGATGTAGCCAAGACCCACACGCATCAAAGCGTCCATTTTTTCGCGAATAGATGGAACCGCTTGGAAGAAACTCTGAGCATCTTCCACAGTCATGTCCAACACGTCCGCAATGGATTTTCCCTTGAATTTAATCTCAAGAGTTTCACGGTTGTAGCGTTGCCCCTTACAAGTCTCACACTCCACGTAAACATCTGGCAAGAAATGCATTTCTATCTTGATGACACCATCACCTTGGCACGCCTCACAACGCCCGCCTTTAACGTTAAACGAGAAACGACCAGGCTTGTATCCGCGCGCTTTGGCCTCGGGCAGACCCGAAAACCAATCCCGGATGGGAGTAAAGGCGCCAGTGTAAGTCGCTGGGTTTGACCGCGGCGTTCGCCCAATTGGACGCTGGTCAATGTCGATCACCTTATCAAGGTGCTCCAGGCCCTTGATAGTCTCACACGGCGCTGGCGTTTGCCGTGCACCGTTTAGCTTCATTGAAGCAGTCTTAAACAAAGTCTCGATCGTTAAGGTTGACTTACCGCCGCCCGAGACACCCGTGACACACACGAACTGACCAAGCGGAAAATCGACAGTCACGTTTTGAAGGTTGTTGCCCGTCGCTTTAACGACCGTCAACTTTTTCTTGCCCTTCTTACGCCGCGTCGCGGGCACGGCGATTTCGCGTCGGCCGCTTAGATACGCTCCGGTAATAGAGGTTTCATGTGCCTCGATCTCGCTTGGCGTTCCGTGGGCCACAACTTGCCCCCCGTGCACACCAGCGCCCGGGCCAATATCGAATACGTAATCAGCCTCGCGCACGGCTTCTTCGTCGTGCTCCACAACGATCACTGTGTTGCCTTGGTCTCGTAGGTTTTTGAGTGTCCCAAGCAATCGATCATTGTCCCGTTGGTGCAGGCCAATGGACGGCTCGTCCAACACATAAAGAACACCTGTCAGCCCCGAGCCGATCTGACTTGCCAATCTGATCCGCTGGCTTTCACCACCCGACAACGTTCCGCTGGAACGGCTAAGCGTAAGATATTCTAAACCCACGTTATTCAGAAAACCAAGCCGCTCGGAAATCTCCTTCAAAATCGCTTTTGCGATCTCATTTTTCTGAACGCTCAGATGCTCGGGCGCAGACGATATCCAATCAAAGGCTTCACGGATGGACATCTGTACGACTTGACCGACATGGACGTCCGCGATCTTGACAGCCAGCGCTTCGGGGCGGAGCCGATAGCCATCGCATGCGCCACAAGAACGGTTGTTTTGATAACGCTCGAATTCTTCCCTAATCCACGCTGAGTCCGTCTCACGGTAGCGACGTTCCATGTTGGGAATGACGCCTTCAAACACGCGTTGTACTTGGTAAATGCGGCCGCCTTCATCGTAACGGAAGTTAATCTCTTGCTCGCCCGAACCGCGCAGGAAAACCTGCTGAACTTCTTGCGGCAAATCCTTCCAGGCTTTCTTTTTATCAAAACCGAAATGGGCCGCGATAGCATCAATTGTTTGCAGGAAATACGGGCTTTTTCCCTTATTCCACGGAGCCAGAGCACCGTTCGCAAGGGACAGTGTCACGTCCGGGACCACAAGGCGTTCGTCAAAGAATAACTCATGCCCAAGCCCATCACATTTGGGACACGCCCCGAAAGGAGCGTTAAAGGAAAACAAACGCGGCTCAATCTCCGGGATCGTAAAGCCAGACACCGGACAGGCGAATTTCTCGGAGAATGTGATGCGATCGGGATCGCCCTCTTTGGGCGCGGTCTCAAGGATGGCGATCCCATCCGCGAGGTCCAAAGCCGTGCGAAAACTGTCGGCTAGGCGGGTTTCAACACCATCGCGCACCACGATCCGGTCAACCACGACATCAATGTCGTGGCGGAACTTTTTATCAAGCGTTGGTGGCTCATCAAGGTCATAGAACACCCCATCAACCTTAACCCGCTGGAAACCTTGCTTACGCAATTCGAGGAATTCCTTACGGTATTCCCCTTTTCGGTCCCGGATGATTGGCGCAAGTAGATAGCCACGCGTGCCTTCCTCCATGGCCATCACACGGTCAACCATATCTTGGACCTGCTGAGCCTCAATCGGCTCGCCGGTAGCGGGGCTAAACGGGGTCCCTGCCCGAGCGAAAAGCAGCCGCATATAATCATAAATCTCGGTCACGGTCCCGACGGTGGAGCGTGGGTTTTTCGAAGTTGTCTTTTGCTCAATTGAGATGGCAGGGCTAAGGCCTGAGATATGATCGACGTCAGGTTTCTGCATCATATCAAGGAATTGCCGCGCATAGGCGCTCAGGCTCTCGACATAGCGCCGCTGCCCTTCGGCGTAGATCGTATCAAAGGCCAATGACGATTTGCCAGAGCCGGACAACCCTGTAATCACCACCAGCTTGTCACGGGGGATATCTACGTCGATGCTCTTGAGGTTGTGCTCGCGCGCGCCGCGCACCTCGATGTTTTTCAGCTCTGCCATGATACCCTCATCCGTTCACAGGACACTATCTAAGTGGATTGCGGCTACTCTCAAACCTAATTTTGGAACATTAGCGGAACATTTACCAGTTATCTTTTATGATCCCCTAAGGAGCGGCCAATTAGCAGCAAAACACCCGCTCCCGCGAGGCAAAAGCCCGCAAGCCCGAGTAGAATGCCGGGCAAGCCAAAGCCAGCCAGAAGGCCGGCGAATATCGGGGTGCCCGAAACGGTGCCCAAATTTCCGAGCTGAGCGATCGCGCCCGTTGAGCGAGTGCGATCCGCTAGGCCTGCATTGAAAAAAGGGATGGCCGCAAACGATGCCCCAGGCACCAGCCCCAGAAAGAAGAACGCCAAATCAGGGCTAAGCGGAAGGTCAATCCCAATGCCGACACCTGCCACAGCACCGCCCAAGAAGCCGACAACCGCGACACGATCAGGCGCCACGCTGCGGCACACGTAGCCCGCCAAAAGGGTTGAGCACAGGCTCACCAACGGCAGCCTGACGAACAATTCTGGCCGCTCTAGTGCGAGGGGCAAATAGGTCAAAAGCGCGATGTACGTCACCGTGTAGAACACGAAGCCAGCCCCCGGTGCCACAATAAGAAGTGAGGTATAAATATCGCGATGCAAGCGGATGATATTTAACGAAAGTGCTGCGCGACCTGTGCGGGGCAATTGCCTCCACAACAGAACCAACAGGATCAAAAAACCAATCCCATGCGCCCGCAATACCAGCGGCAAGCCCCCCCATTCCAACAGCGTCGGCACAATCAGCGCCGACAGCGCGAAGGACAGACCAAAAAACATCGCCCAGATTGACATCACAACGGGGCGGTCGCGGTCCGTGGCGATCATCGCCATGATCGGTGGTGCCGCAACCACCAATGTCAAATGCGGCACCCCTTCCAACAATCGCAAAGCCGCATAGACCTCTGCGGAGGGCAAAAACGATTGCGCCAATGAGACCGCCGCGCTCAACACAAGCCCGATCAGCAGACTGGTTCGGGGCGAAAGCCACGCCACAATCGCACCAGCTGCCGCCCCGCAAAACAACCCAACCAAACCCACCAACGACACGAACAACGCCACCCCCGTGGGGGAGCGATCAAACACCGCCGCGTGTTCGTTCAGCGTCAGCGAGACTTTGCCAAACTGCGCCGCCGCAAACATACCCATAACAAAAAGAAGAGCGACAAGGCCCCAACGCGTGCGTTCCATGTCTGTTCAGTGACCGATGCCCCAAGCCACCGCAAGACCCCAAAACGCAAACAGCGCCCCGGTTGGGGCGCTGCATGGGAGTGTTAAGCGTAACCTAGCCTACATGTGGATGACTTTATCGTAAGCGTCCAAAACGGATTCGTGCATCATTTCCGACAGCGTCGGGTGCGGGAACACGGTTTCCATCAAATCGGCTTCGGTCGTTTCCAGCTTGCGGCCCACGACGTAGCCCTGGATCATTTCGGTCACTTCTGCCCCGACCATATGCGCGCCCAGCAATTCGCCGGTCTTTGCATCAAAAATGGTTTTTACCATGCCTTCGGTTTCGCCCAACGCAATGGCCTTGCCGTTGCCAATAAACGGGAAGCGTCCGACCTTGATGTCGAAACCCAGCTCCTTGGCCTTCGCTTCGGTATAGCCCACCGATGCCACCTGCGGGTGGCAATAGGTGCAGCCTGCGATCTCCTCGGGCTTGATCGGGTGCGGATTGCCTTTGCCCGCGACCAGTTCAGCAACCATGACCCCCTCATGCGAGGCTTTGTGCGCCAACCAAGGGGCGCCCGCGATGTCGCCAATCGCATACAGCCCCTCAACACCGGTCCGGCAATAGGGGTCAGTCACAACATGGCTGCGATCAATCTTAACGCCCAACTCCTCGAGCCCGAGCCCCTCAACATTGCCCACGATCCCAACGGCAGAAATGACAGTATCGAACTCATGCGTCTCGACCTTGCCGCCCGTTTCGATATGCGCGGTGACCTTGCCCTTGGCGCGGTCGAGCTTTTTGACCATGGCTTTTTCCATGATCTTCATGCCCTGCTTGACGAATGACTTTTTAGCAAAAGCCGAGATCTCGGCATCTTCAACTGGCAGGACACGGTCCATCACCTCGACCACGGTCGTGTCGGCACCCAAAGTATTGTAGAAGCTCGCGAATTCGATGCCGATCGCGCCCGAACCGATCACAAGCAGCTTTTTGGGCATGCGGGGCGGCGTGAGGGCAGTTTTGTAGGTCCAAACCAGATCACCATCAGCCTCAAGGCCCGGCAGTTCGCGCGCCCGCGCGCCGGTTGCCAGAATGATCGCCTTCGCGCTCAGCTCTTCAGTGCCGCCTTCGGTTTTGACCGAGACTTTACCTTTGCCCGCGATCCGCGCCTCACCCATGATGACCGTGATCTTGTTTTTCTTCATTAAGTGACCGATGCCACCAGACAGCTGCCCGGCGACTTGGCGGGAGCGTTTGACCACTGCGTCGAGATCATAATCGATGCCCGTCGCCTTGAGGCCGAACTCCTTGGCGCGGTGCATCAAGTGAAACACCTCAGAGGAGCGCAGCATCGCTTTGGTTGGGATACAGCCCCAGTT